>Ga0114942_1000123_pt1 | contig 20447 bp, 13 predicted proteins | sample LowerColdCreek_FD_88674 | JGI IMG/M metagenome (GOLD analysis project Ga0114942, IMG submission 88674) | Groundwater microbial communities from Cold Creek, Nevada to study Microbial Dark Matter (Phase II) - Lower Cold Creek | ecosystem: Environmental > Aquatic > Deep subsurface > Groundwater ... | reverse complement strand
CGCTACGCTGCGCTCAAACAAGCGTCGCGAGTCAGAAGTTGAAGTTCGCTGCGCGAACGGGCTTGAAGTCCTGCGCTCCTCGGCGGGCTCAAAGGGGGGGTGAAGAACAGCCGGCGCCAGCCGGCTTTCGGGCTTGGCTGTTGGCTGTTGGCTGTTCTGGGGCTCCCCTTCAAAACCGCCGAGAAGCGCAGAAGACCGAGGCGTGCGCGAAGCGCACTTCAAGAACTGACTCGCGACGCTTGTTTGAACGCAGCGTAGCGAAGTGAGTTCGGCGCGGCCTCGGTTTTCGAGCATCGCAGGGCAGCCCGCAGGGCCGGTTTTGCAGGGGCGGTTTCTTTGGTTACTTTCTTGTCCGCACAAGAAAGTGACTCGCCCGCGGGGGCGAAATCCCCGCATGGGCCTCGCCACAAACACCTCTGCAACGAAGCCCACGACCTCAGTACTTCCGATTCGGCAACTCTTTCGCCGCCACCTCAGCCGGGAACACGCCCTCGATGACGGTGATGCGCTTCTCCACCGGCTTCTTGGCCACCACGTCCTTGGCCAGCTGCATCAGCTGCGGACCCAGCAGCGGGTTGCATTCCACCGTCACGTTCAGCTTGCCCGCCTTCATGGCTTCAAAGGCACCGCGCACGCCGTCGATGGAGATGATGACGATGTCCTTGCCCGGCTTCAGCCCGGCCTCTTCAATCGCCTGGATCGCGCCGATGGCCATGTCGTCGTTGTGCGCGTACAGCACGTCGATCTTCTTGTCGCGCTGCTTCAGGAAGGACTCCATCACTTCCTTGCCCTTGGCGCGTGTGAACTCGCCGGACTGCGAACGGATGATCTGCAGCTTGGGGTTGGTCTTGATGACTTCCTCGAAGCCCTTCTTGCGGTCGATGGCCGGGGCCGAGCCCACGGTGCCCTGCAGTTCGACGATGTTCAGCGCCACGTTCGGCGTCTTGGCGGCGCGCTCCAGCAGCCAGCGCGCGGCCTTGCGGCCTTCCTCGACGAAGTCGGAGCCGATGAAGGTCACGTACAGCGACTGATCGGCCACCTTGACGGCGCGGTCGGTCAGGATGACGGGGATGCCGGCCTTCTGGGCTTCCTTCAGCACCGTGTCCCAGCCGCTCTCCACCACCGGCGAGAAGGCGATCACGTCGACCTTCTGCGCGATGAAGCTGCGGATGGCCTTGACCTGGTTCTCCTGCTTCTGCTGCGCGTCGGCGAACTTCAGCGTGATGCCGGCCTCCTTCGCGGCCGATTTGATGGAGGCGGTGTTGGCGGTGCGCCATTCGCTCTCGGCGCCGACCTGGGAGAAGCCCATGGTCAAAGGGGCCGCCAGCGCCGTCAGGGCAGGCAGGGACAAGGCAGCAGCCAGCAGGGTGCGACGGGCGATCAGCTTCATCATTCGGTTGTCTCCGTGTTGTGGGGCGATCCTAGGAAGCGCAGCGATGCACGACCAATGAGATTTTTTGCAAAAGCCATGTCGATTTAGACATGGCTCGCGCGCAGGGGTTCAGGCAATTCTCAACACATAGGCCGGCAGGGCGGCCACCGCGTCGGCGGGCAGGTCCACCGCCAGGCCGTCGTCACGCTGCTGGAAGGGCAGCGCCTGGGCGCCGCCCAGCAGGTCGACGCGCTGCACCGGCCCGTGCTGGCCGCGCGCCAGGCTGCGGATCAACACCTTGCCGCCGGCCGGCACCGTGAAGCCGCTGGCGTAGACCCTGTCACCACGCGCCGTGAAGCGGAAGTCGGCGGCGCCCAGCGGTGCGCCCTTGCCTTCGTTGAAGCCCTGGGCCGTCAGCGGCGCCTGCTTGTCCAGCGACGGGCCTTCGCCAAAGACCCGCCAGGGGCGCGTGCCGTAAATGCTCTCGCCGTGGCGCCGCAGCCAGACGCCGATCTCCTCGACCACACGGCGCTCGACATCGTCGATGCGGCCGTCACCCTTGATCGGCACGTTCAGCAGCAGGTTGCCGTTCTTGCTGACCACGTCGATCAGCATGCGTACCACCGTCTCGGCGGACTTGTAGCGCTGCTCCTCCAGCACGCGCTTGTCGTAGTGCCAGCCACCCAGGCAAGTGCAGGTCTGCCAGGGCAGCGGCTCGATCTTGTCGCTCTGGCCGCGCTCGATGTCCCACACCATGCTGCGGCGCTGCTGGGCGTTCAGGATCTTGCCGAACAGCACGGCCTGGGTTCGGCCGGACGCGTCGAGGTGCTGGTTGTAGAGATGCGCAGCGATGTCCAGGCCCACGGTGCTGATAGGCCAAAACGGCAGCACCGTGTCGTCGAAATAGACCAGCTCGGGGCGGTGCTGGTCCAGCAGGTCCAGCGTGCGGGCCAGGAAGTTGCTGATGTAGGCCTCGCTAGGCCTGCTGGCACCCTCGCCCCAGTCCCATTGCCTGTGGATTGCCTTGGGGTCGTCAGCGTGGGCGCTGAGCGGGTGGTCCTGCGCGTACAGCGCCTGCGGGTCCAGCCCTTCCCACCACTGACCACGGCCGTCTTCCTTGCGCAGCCGGCCGTCGTAGGGCACGCCGGCCTTCGGGCCGCGCTTGTCGGCGAGCTGGGCGGGCTCGTACCAGGTCCAGGCGTGGGCGGCGTGCACGCTGACGCCCAACGGCAGACCCTGCGCGCGCGCGGCGTCGGCCCAGCGCTTGACGATGTTCTGGCGCGGGCCGATGCGCGTGGAGTTCCACGCATGGTGGCGGCTGGCGTACAGGTCGAAGTTGTCGTGATGGTTGGCCATCGCCATGAAGTACCGCGCCCCGGCCTTCTTGTAGAGGGAGAGCAGCTCCTCCGGCTCCCAACGCTCGGCCTTCCAGTCACGGATGACTTCCTTGAAGCCGTAGACCGACGGATGACCGTAGGTGGCCGCGTGGTAACCGTTCTTGAAGCTGCCCTCGACATACATCCCACGGGCGTACCAGTCGCCCATCTCGGGCTGGCACTGCGGACCCCAATGCCCCCAGATGCCGAACTTGGCGTCGCGAAACCAGTCGGGCGTCTGGTAGCGGGCCAGCGAATCCCAGCTGGGCTGGAAGCCGGCGCCCTGCGTCGCCGCCTGCAGGCTGCCTGCTGCGCTCCACGAAGCAAGGCCGCCGAGCTGTTGGAGGAGATGTCTGCGCTTCATGAGTGCCCTCAGCGAAGAAGCCGCAAGCCGTATAGGCCCCCGGCGATGGAGCCCGGCTTGGCGACGAACTTCACGTTGAGCTTGCCGCCGGCGGCGCGCACCAGCTCGGCCGGCAGCGGAAAGTCGCGCGTGTAGATCTCGTCGGCCGTGTCGGGCTTGCCCAGCTCAACTTCGGCCACGAGCTGGCCGTTGACGACGACGTCGAACCGGCGGCCGGCGTCACCCTTGGCGAAGCTCAGCCGCAGCGTCTTGGCCTGGCCTTCGCGGTCGTTCAGGTCGTAGCTGAACCACTGCTTCGCATGGCGCCAGCGGCCAGCCGGGGCGATGCCGCTCTCGGCGCCCTCGCCCTTGAAGAAGTGGTCGGACTCGGGTTGCTGCTCGCCCGGGGCGACCTGGTCGATGGTGATGGCGTCCAGCGCCAGGCGGGCCTCTTCGGCCTTGGCCAGCTCGGCGCGCATCAGGCTCTGCTGGGCCGGCGTGCTGCGGCCCCAATAGAGCATGTAGCGCGAGTCGTGCAGGCGGAAGAAGGGGATGAGCTGGAGCTTGTCTGCCCCCTTGCCGCCCTGGATCAGATCGGGCGCCGTGAAGGTCAGCGGCTGGCCGGGCACGGGCTTGAAGCGGTTCAGAAAATCCGCCTTGTCACTGACGAAGACCGGGGCCGAGTCCTGCGGGCAGACGGCGCCGTGCGCAATGTGGCCCATGCGCGAGGCGTCGGCGCGGAAGTTCAGCGTCTCGCCCGGCTGCGGCGTCTTGGCGGCCAGCACGATGGGGCCGTGCAGCACGGCCACGTAGTTCTTCAGGCCGGGCATGGGTTCCAGCGCCGTGCGCATGGGCAGTTCCACGTCGACGGTGTCGCCCGTCGTCCACGCACGGCTCAGTTCGACATGGCCACCCGGCCTGGCTGTCACCTTGACCGGCTTGCCATTGAGCCTGACCTTGAGTGCGCCGGGCGCGACCCAGCCCGGGTAGCGCACCTTGAGCGCGAACGTGCCGGCGCCCTCCACCATCAGCTTCGTGCGCGACTCGTCGGGGAAGCGGGTGGCCTGCGTGAGCTTGATGCCGCGCTCGCGCCAATCCACCGTGGACGCGACGAAGAGGTTGACCGTCAGGCTGCGCTCATCGTGCGCGTAGATGAACTCGCCATGCCGTGCATGGCTCTCGATGCCGGAGCCCACGCAGCACCACATGCCGTCGTGCACCTGCGAGTAGACGCGGTAGTGCTGCGGCCGCATGGGCGTGAAGTAGACGAAGCCGCCCTGCGGATGCTGGGAGGCGAGGATGTGGTTGTAGAGCGTGCGCTCGTAGTAGTCGGTGTACTTCCCCACGTCCGGTGTGGCCTGCTGCAGCAGCGCCGTCAGCTTCAGCATGTTGTAGCTGTTGCAGGTCTCCGGGCCCTCGACCTCGTTCAGCATGGGCTTGAAGTCGGTGTCGGGGTGGAAGTGCTCCTTGACGCTGTTGCCGCCGATGGCGACCGTGCGCTTGTCCACCACCGTGCGCCAGAAGAACTCGGCGGCCTGGCGGCCTTCGTCCTCGCCCGTGATCTGCGCGATGCGCGCGAAGCCGATGACCTTGGGGATCTGCGTGTTGGCGTGCAGGCCGGTCAGCTTGTCCTGGCCGTTGGCCAGCGGCTGCAGGATGGCCTGGTGCGAGAAGCGCCGCGCCAGCGCCAGGTAGCGCAGGTCGCCGGTCATCTGCGCCACGTCGGCCAGCACCTCGTTCATGCCGCCGTGCTCGGCGCGCAGCATGTCCTGCATCTGCGCGTCCGTCAGCGGCGTGGTCAGCCGCAGCGCCCAGTCGGACAGCTTCACCAGCATGGCCTTGGCGTCGGCATTGCCGCTGTAGACCCAGGCATCGCGCAGGCCCGCGAAGACCTTGTGGATGTTGTACCAGGGCACCCAGCGACCGTTGACGGAGAAGCTGTCGACCTTGAGTTCACCTGCGGCGACCTGACCCCAGGCCTTGGCGCCATCGGGGATGCCGCCGATGTAGCCGGTGCCCAAAGCGTCCTGACAGCGCTTGAGTTCGGCGACGGCGTAGTCGAGGCGCTTCTTCACCTCGGCGTCGCCGGTGGCCGCCCACATCAGCGCCAGCGCCGACACGTAATGGCCGCCCATGTGGCCATCCAGGCCCGTGGACTCCCAGTTGCCGTAGGTTGGCGATTTGGCGGGCAGGCCGGCCTCGCGCAGGAAGGGCGCCAGCAGCCGGTCGGCGTCCAGCGCCATCAGGTACTGCTGGTTGGTGGCCTGCGCGGCCAGGAAGGGGCCGTCCTGCAGGCGCACGCGGTCCAGCGGGAACAGCTGCGTCGCCGCGCCGACACCGTGTGCACAGGCCACGAGAGCCAGCGAAGCGAGCAGCCTTTTCACATCAGCCTCCGGTGCGGATGGCCCACAGCGCCACGCCGCCCACTGACAGCGCGCTGAAGCTCACGACAAAGGCACTCGCGTTGGTGTTCCATTGCCGGGACAGTACCCCGGCGTAGGTCGTGCCGCCGCTCACCACGCTGATTTTGTTGCTGCCCTTGTGCGTCCACGTGCCCGTCATGCCGCCGGTCACGGTGCCGTCCGTGTTCAGCGTGACGACGATGGATGCCTTGCTCACGGCCGTGATGTCCTTGGCGTGGTTGACCAGCTTGTACGTGCCCGCAGCCTGGGCCGCGCTCACGTCGGCCGTCTGCGCGGGCGTGGCCAGGCTCAGCGGCGCATAACGCAACGGTGCGATGACCAGCCAGTTGTCTTCGTTCAGGTGCATCTCGTGCACGCGGATCTCGTGCGCCTCGCCGGTGCCGGGGAAGCGCGTGTGGAAGACGATGAAGTGCTGGCCGGTCGCGGCGTCGTAATAGGCCGAGTTGTGGCCCGGTGACACATAGCCCAGCGCCGTGCCGGTCTCGCCGGTGGCGTTGGTGAACTGGTGGCCGCCCATCAGCTTCATGCCATGCGGCGCGATGCTGGCGTCGTCGAACAGCGGCTTGCTGGCATCGGCCTTGACGGTGGACATGTCCTTGCCGGCGCCGTCCAGGTAGGGTCCGTCCGGCGACAGCGAGCGCGCCACGCGCACGTTGTAGCCGCCGATCGCGTCCAGCCCGCCGAAGGAGACGAACAGGTAGTAGTACTTGCTCGTCGGGCTGTAGAGGATGTAGGCGCCCTCGATGCGCGCATGGTTGCCGCCCATCAGGTGCTTGCCATAGCCCTGGCCCGGCAGCGGCAGGCCGGTGGTGGCATTGAGCTGCATGATGAAGATGCCGCCCGAGTACGAGCCGTAGACCATCCACAGCTTGCCCGTCGCGTCGGCGAAGACCGAGGGGTCGACGACGTTGGGATGCTTGGTGGCGTCGTAGACGGTGCCGTCTTCACTCGGCAGGCCCCACATGCCGGACTTCAGCAGCACCTGCTTGTTGACGTAGGGCCCGTCCACCTTGTCGGCCACGGCGATGCCCAGTGCCGAGCGCGGCGAGTCGCCCTTGCAGGCGCAGTAGTACATGTAGAACTTGCCGTCGGCCAGCTTGGTCACGTCGGGCGCCCACAGCGTGGTGGTCTGCGCCCAGGCCAGCGTCTCGGCCAGCTCGGTGGTGACCTTGTTGCCGAAGAGCGGGTTGGCGTCGTTGACGCCGTCGGCCAGCTTCGTCCAGTTCATCAGGTCCGTCGTCCTGGCCGCCGCGAGGTGCGAGCCGAAGACGTAGAACGCGCCGTCGGCCTTGATGACGGACGGGTCATGCACACCGGCATTGGCGAAGGTCAGCGCCGCCTGCGTGGGCGGCGGAGGTGCCGGCGGCGGCGGCGGGGGAGGCGGCGGCGGGGGCGGGGGGGTGAGGGGGCTGGGAGCGGGTGCGGGGCTGCTGCCGCCACCGCCGCCACAGGCGGTCAGGGCGAGGGCGGCAGAGCCGGCAAGGAAGTCGCGGCGCTTGTGCAAGGCCATGGTGTCTTGTCTCCGGTCGTTATGGTTGTGGGCGCACAGCCTAGGAGGCCGCGCGCCGTCACACCAATGACATTGCGGGCGCTGTCGATCCCGGTTTCGGTATGCCGCGCCGGCACACGCGCACGGCAAAGCCCCGGGTCGTCCGCGCGGACGGCCCGGGGCTGCAAACGCGGGGAATCAGCCCTCGACGGCGACGACGATCACCGACTTGGCCGGCAGCTTGATCGTCAGCTTGCCGCCCACGGCCTGGGCTTCAAAGGCGACGGGCACCACCTGCGGCACCTTGCCCAGCTCGTTCTGCGCGTCCATCGCGCCCGCCGTCAGCAGCTGGCCCTTGACGGCCTTGGGTGCGTTGGCGCCCAGCTGCAAGTCCAGCTCGGCGGCCTGCGTCGCGTTCGCGTTCACCAGGCCCACCCAGAGCTTGCCGTCCTTGCCGCGGCCGGCGGTGGCGGACAGGCCGGGCATCTCCAGCTTGTCGACCTTGTAGACCGGGTTGTTCTCGACCTTGACGGGCAGCGAGGTCGCGTCCTGGAAGGGCGCGTAGAGCTTGAACGCGTGGTACGTGGGCGTCAGCACCAGCTTGTCCTTGCTGGTGATGATCATGGCCTGCAGCACGTTGACCATCTGCGCGATGTTGGTCATCTTCACGCGCTCGGCGTGGTTGTGGAACACGTGGAAGTGCATCGCCGCCAGCAGCGCGTCACGCAGCGTGTTGCGCTGGACCAGGAAGCCGGGGTTGCTGCCGGGTTCCGGGTCGTACCAGCTGCCCCACTCGTCGAAGTAGAAGCCGATCTTCTTGGACGGGTCGTTCTTGTCGAGCACGGCCACGTTCTTGCGGATCATCTCGTCCACGCGCTGCGTGTGCGCCAGCGTCGACAACCATTCGGCCTCCGGGAAGCCGACCGCCGCGCCCTTGCCCTCCCACTTGCCGGTGGGCAGCGTGTACTCGTGGTGCGAGATGGCGTTGACGCCGGGCACGCCCTTGCTCAGCGCCTCGGTCCAGCTGGTCATCTGGCCGTGGCCGCCGCTGGCGATCAGCACCGGGCGGTTGTGGGCGGGGGTGCGCAGGAAGCTGGCGACCTGGCGGAACTGGTCGGCGTAGTACTCGGGGCGCATGTTGCCGCCGCAGCCCCAGGCCTCGTTGCCGACGGCGAAGTAGTGCACGCGGAAGGGCTTGTCACGGCCGTTCTTGCGGCGCATGTCGGCGAGCGTGGACTTGCCCTCGGCCGTCATGTACTCCAGCCACTCGGCCATCTCCTGCGCGCTGCCGGTGCCCAGGTTGCCGTTCACATAGGCTTCGGCGCCCAGCTGCTCGACCAGGTCGAAGAACTCGTGCGTGCCGACGGCATTGTTCTCGGGCACACCGCCCCAGTTGTAGTTGACCTTGACCGGGCGCTTGTTGCGCGGGCCGATGCCCTCGCGCCAGTGGTACTCGTCGGCGAAGCAGCCGCCGGGCCAGCGCACCAGCGGCACCTTCAGGTCCTTGAGCGCGCCCACCACATCCTTGCGCCAGCCGCGCACGTTGGGGATCTTGGACTCGGGGCCCACCCACATGCCCTCGTAGATGCCGGTGCCGAGATGCTCGGCGAACTGGCCGTAGATGTTGCGGTGGATGACCGGGCCGGGCTGGTCGGCGCTGACGACGACCTTGATGTCGGCGGCCAGCGCGCTAGCGCTCACCGCCAGCGTGGCCACGAGGGCCAGCAGTTGCTTCTTCATTTCACTTGTCTCCAGGTTGTTCGGTTCGGCTGGTTTCCGACGGGCTTCTTCGAGCCCTTTGGATCTTGACCGCTTCAGTTACGTGTCAATGCGCCGTCACGGCGACGCCAGACGCCGCGCTCGTTCGGCTCGCGCAGCACGGCCGGCAGCAGCGCGCGCGGCAGGTTCTGGTAGCAGACCGGGCGCAGGAAGCGCTGGATGGCGGCCGTGCCGACCGAGCTGCTGCGGCCGTCGCTCGTCGCCGGGAACGGGCCGCCGTGCACCATGGCCGTCGACACCTCGACGCCGGTCGGATAGCCGTTGGCCAGGATGCGGCCGACCTTGCGCTCCAGCGCCGGCAGCAGCGTGCGCGCGGCGGCGATGTCAGCCTCGTCGTCGTCCTGCAGCTGCAACGTGGCGGTCAGCTGGCCTTCCAGGCCTTCGATGACGGCCAGCAGTTCGGCGAGGTCCGTGCAGGCGATCAGCAGCGACGCCGGGCCGAAGATCTCGGACTGCATCGCATGGTTGGCCAGGAAGGCCGCGCCGGTGGTCTTGAACAGGCTGGGCGCGCCCTGGCAGCCGCTGGACGTGCCGCGCAGCAGCGTGTCGACAGCGGGCTGGCCGGCGAGCTGGTCCTCACCGCGCTGGTAGGCGCCGGCGATGCCGGGGGTCAGCATGGTGGCCGCAGGCACGGGCTTGAGGGCCTCAGCGGCGGCTGCAGCGAAGCGGTCGAAGTCGGCGCCGGCAAGGCCCAGCACCAGGCCGGGGTTGGTGCAGAACTGGCCCACGCCCATGGTCAGCGAGCCGGCAAAGCCGGTGGCGATCTCAGCGCCGCGCTTGGCGAGTGCGCCCGGCAGCAGGACGACGGGGTTGATGCTGCTCATCTCGGCATAGACCGGGATGGGTTGCGGGCGGGCGGCGGCGGCCGCCATCAGCGCAATGCCACCGCTGCGCGAGCCGGTGAAGCCGACGGCCTGGATGGCCGGGTGGCGCACCAGCGTGTCACCGATGCCATGGCCGCTGCCGGTCAGCAGCGCGAACACACCGGCCGGCAGGCCGGCCTGGCGCACGGCCTCGACGACGGCGCGGCCGACCAGCTCCGACGTGCCCGGGTGGGCCGAGTGCGCCTTGACGACGACGGGGCAGCCGGCGGCCAGGGCCGCAGCGGTGTCGCCGCCGGCGACCGAGAAGGCCAGCGGGAAGTTGCTGGCGCCGAACACGGCCACGGGGCCGACGCCGACGAAGCGCAGGCGCAGGTCGGGCCGGGGCGGCGTGCGCGTGGGCAGGGCGGTGTCGATGCGGGCGTCCTGCCAGCTGCCTTCGCGCAGCAGCTCGGCGAACAGCTTGAGCTGGTTCATCGTGCGGCCGCGCTCGCCTTCCAGGCGGGCGCGCGGCAGGCCGGTCTCGGCCATGGCGCGCACGATCAGGTCGTCGCCCAGGGCCAGGATCTGCGCGGCGATCAGCTCCAGGAAATCGGCACGCTCCTGGTCGGTCGTCGCGCGGTAGGCGTCGAAGGCCGCGCCGGCGAGGGCGCAGGCCTCGGCCACCTGGGCGGCGTCGACCGCGTTGAAGTCGGGGCCGAGGGCTTCGTTCTTGCTCGGGTCGAAGGCCTGGAAGGCCGCGCCGTTGCCGCGCACCGGCTGGCCGCCGATCAGGGCCAGGCCTTGGATGGTGTTGCTCATGAGAACCTCGGAATCAGTGTGAATGGCGCGGGACGGCGGAGCCGCGGCAGCCGCGCAGGAAATCGAAGTCGCAGCCTTCGTCGGCCTGCAGCACGTGCTGCACGTAAAGGTGGCGATAGCCGCTCGCGTCGGCGGGGTCCACGGTCTGCGCGGCGGCCCAGGCTGCCAGGCGCTTGGCCAGCTCTTCCTCGGACACATCCAGGTGCAGCCGGCCGGCGGCGCAGTCCAGCTCGATGAAGTCGCCTTCCTGCACGACAGCCAGCGGGCCGCCGGCGCGGGCCTCAGGCGACACGTGCAGCACCACGGTGCCGTAGGCCGTGCCGCTCATGCGGGCGTCGGAGATGCGCACCATGTCCTTCACGCCGGTGGCCAGGATCTTGGGCGGCAGGCCCATGTTGCCGACCTCGGCCATGCCGGGGTAGCCCTTGGGGCCGCAGTTCTTCATGACGAGGATGCAGCTGGCGTCGACATCCAGGTCGGGGTCGGCGATGCGAGCCTTGTAGTCGTCGAAGTTCTCGAACACGACGGCGCGGCCGCGGTGCTTCATCAGCTCGGGCGTGGCGGCCGAGGGCTTGAGCACCGCGCCGCGCGGCGCGAGGTTGCCGCGCAGGATGCAGATGCCGCCGTCCTGGATGAGCGGGTTGTCCAGCGGGCGGATGACTTCGTCGTCGTAGATCGGCGCATCCAGGCAGTTGTCCCACAGGCTCTTGCCGTTGACGGTCAGCGCGCTCGGGTTGGGCAGCAGGTTGGCCTCGCCCAGGCGGCGGATGACGCCCGGCAGGCCGCCGGCGTAATAGAACTCTTCCATCAGGAAGCGGCCCGAGGGCAGCAGGTCCACGACGGTGGGCGTGCCGCGGCCGATGCGGGTCCAGTCTTCCAGCTCCAGGTCCACGCCGATGCGGCCGGCGATGGCCTTCAGGTGGATGACCGCGTTGGTGGAGCCGCCGATGGCCGCGTTGACGCGGATGGCGTTCTCGAACGCTTCCTTCGTGAGCACCTTGGACAGGCGCAGGTCTTCCCACACCATGTCGACGATGCGCATGCCCGACAGGTGGGCCAGCACATAACGGCGCGCGTCCACGGCGGGAATCGCGGCGTTGTGCGGCAGCGAGGTGCCCAGCGACTCGGCAATGCAGGCCATCGTGGAGGCCGTGCCCATGGTGTTGCAGGTGCCGGCGGAGCGCGAGTGGCCGGCCTCGGCGGCCAGGAAGTCGTGCATCTTGATCTCGCCGGCCTTGACCTGCTCGTGCAGCTGCCACACGGCCGTGCCCGAGCCGATGTTCTTGCCATTGAGCTTGCCGTTGAGCATGGGGCCGCCGGTGACGACGATGGCCGGCACGTCACAGCTGGCGGCGCCCATCAGCAGCGCGGGCGTGGTCTTGTCGCAGCCCGTCAGCAGCACGACGGCGTCGATGGGGTTGCCGCGGATGCTTTCCTCCACGTCCATGCTGGCGAGGTTGCGCGTCAGCATGGCGGTGGGGCGCAGGTTGCTCTCGCCGTTGGAGAACACCGGGAACTCGACCGGCCAGCCGCCCGCCTCCAGGATGCCCTTCTTCACATGCTCGGCGAGCTTGCGGAAGTGGGCGTTGCAGGGCGTCAGCTCGCTCCAGGTGTTGCAGATGCCGATGATGGGCTTGCCCTGGAACTCATGGTCGGGGATGCCCTGGTTCTTCATCCAGGAGCGGTACATGAACCCGTTCTTGTCCTGGGTGCCGAACCATTCCGCAGAGCGCAGCTTGACCTTGCTCTTCTTGTCCTCAGTCGTCATGTCTTGTCTCGATGTCGTTCTCGGGCGCAGGGGCAAGCCATTGAAACAGGCTGTCGACCGCTCTTGGCCCATGCTAGGCAGCCGGGAAATTGCAATCCAATCAATTTGCGCGACGTACCGATGCCGTTTTTGATATCAGTCGCGCCGCGACGGCCTGCCGAACTGCGGCATGCCGTCCGCGCCCCAGCGCAGCGGCTTCACGAAGGTGTGGCGGTCGGGGTTCCACAGCGGGTCGCCTTCGATCTCGGTGTAGGTGCGGGCGTGATAGACCAGCAGCACCTCGCCGGGCGTGTCGGTCACGGTGAAGCTGTTGTGGCCGGGGCCGAAGACGCTGTCCTCGGCGGCGCTGCGCATCACCGGCTCGGGCGACTTGTGCCAGCTCGCCGGGTCGAGCACGTCGGCGCCGTCGTCGGCCCACAGCAGGCCCATCGCGTAGTTCTCGTCCGTCGCGCTGGCCGAGTAGCTGATGAAGACGCGGCCGTGGCGCTGCAGCACCGACGGCCCCTCGTTGACGAGGAAACCCCGGCATTCCCAGTCGAACTCGGGCCTGCTGAGCAGGACCGGCGGGCCGCCCAGCTGCCAGGGCGTCTTCATGGGCGCGATGTAGAGGTTGGAGTTGCCGGGGATGGCCGGGTCCTTCTGCGCCCAGAGGTAGTAGAGCTGGCCGCGATGGGTGAAGGTGGTCGCGTCCAGGCAGAAGCTGTCGATGCCCGAATCGACCTGGCCCAGGAACTCCCACTCGCCGCCCAGCGGGTCTTTCGCCTTGTTGCGGATGGCGTACATGCGGTGCTGGAACATGCCGAGCGGGTCCAGCGCGCGGGTGTGGGCCGCAGCAAAGTAGACGTACCAGGCGCCGTCGTTGAAATGCAGCTCGGGCGCCCAGACCAGCTCGGACCAGGGGCCCGCGTCCGGCTTGTGCCAGACGTCGAACACCGGCGTGTCGACCAGGCCTTCGATGGTCAGCGCCCGCCGCACCTCGATGCGGTCGTACTGAGGCACCGAGGCGGTGAAGTAGTAGTGGCCGTCCGCGTGGCGGGAGATGTGCGGGTCGGCGCGCTGGCGGATCAGCGGCTGGATCAAGTCGGACATGGGAACTGCTGAAAGGAAAAAGGGCGCTGCCCGGGAAGGCCCGTGCAACGCCCGAACGGGGCAAGAGATCGCTTAAATCTTCCAGCGGAAGCCGGCCGAGAACGAGCGCCCGATCTGGACCGTACCGAAGTTGGTCAACTCGGGGCTGCCCGCGTCGCCGAACTTGTAGTACTGCTGCTGCATCTCGTTGGTCAGGTTGACGCCGCTGAAGTCGACCGACATGCGATCGTTGATGTTGTAGCTGAGCTGCAGGTCCACGCTCTTCTCCGGCTGGCGCCAGATGCCGATCGGATTGGCGAACAGCGCCGCTTCGTTGCCAGCCAGGAAGCTGGAGCGGCGGACATAGGACAGCCGCGCGCCGACCGGTCCCTTGTCGTACGCCAGCGTGGCGTTCCACGACAGCTTGGACACGCCGAAGAACGGCGTCTCCAGCTGCGAGACGATGTTGCCGGCGCTGTCGGCGGTCGGCACGTTCTGCGACGAGGTCAGGCGCGTCACGCTGCCCTGGAAGCCCAGGCCGTCCAGCAAGCCCGGCAGGCCCTTCGGGAAGTAGATCGCACCCAGCTCGAGGCCGCTGATCTTGCCGTTGGACGCATTGACCGGCGAGCTGATGACGTAGTCGTAGCCGTTGCTGTGGTCACCGCCGGAGGTGGAGTTGCGGAACGGGTCGTCGGCCGGGCCGACGCGGATGCGGCGGCGCAGCGGCACGACCAGGCCCTCGATCTTGCGCTGGAACACGGTGCCGTACAGCGCGCTGTCCTTCTGGAAGTACCACTCGCCGGTCAGGTCCAGGTTCTTGGAGCGCGTCGGCTCCAGGCCGGGGTTGCCGCCGCTGCCGCCACCGTAACCGACGCGGGAGACGTCGTCGCTGAGTTGCAGCACCGGGTTCAGCGAGCCAAAGCCCGGGCGGCGCAGCGTTTCACCGTAGTTCAGGCGCACCAGCACATCCTTGACCGGCTCGTAGCGCAGCGTCAGGCTGGGCAGGAACTTCTTGGCCGTCTTCTCGCCGTTCTTCGGCGTCGCCACCTTGGTGGTGGCGTTCACGTCGTAGGCGGTCATGCTGGTGTCGACCTGCACGTAGCGCACGCCGAAATTCGCGCGCAGGGCGCGGCCGAACACCTGGTGCTCGCTATCCGCCATGACGAAGAGATTGGTCGTGTCTTCCTTGACGTCGAAGGTCTTCTGCAGGAACAGCTTGTCGGTCGTCTGGAAGTTCGCGTCGGCCGCCTTGTACATCGTGCGCCATGCGTCGATGTTGTCGCGGATGTAGTACGCGTTCGGCTCGATCCACGAGCGCGGAACGTCAGAGATGTCGGTGCCGAAATTCGAGTTGACGTGGTAGTAGTTCGCGCCCAGCGAGGCCAGGTTGCGGCCCAGGAAACCGGATTGCTCACGCTTGGCTTCCGAGGCCTTGCGGCTGTCGAAGCGCACGCCGAAATGCAGCGTCTTCACCGGGCCCCAGTCGGCGTCGTAGACACCGTTCAGGCTCGCCGTTGCGGCGCTGCCCTCGTTGCGGTTGGCGTTGTCGTAGAACTGCGCGACGTTCCACTTGGTAGGGTCCACCAGGTCGGCGTTGTTGTTGAACTTGAACGCCATGTTGCCGCCGCCCGAATGGAAGTCGACATTGATCGACGGCGCGACGCGGTCGATGCGGGTGGCGGTGAATTCCGAATGGAACTTGCTGGTCTGGTAGGACACGTCGCCGTCCAGCCGCAGCCGGTCGCCGAGGTTCCACTTGCCGTTCAGCGCGTAGACATAGGAGTCGGTGGCCGAGGTGGTGTAGTCGCCGCTGTTGAAGCCATAGACGTCATTCACCGTCCGCGTCTTGATGACGTTCGTTCCCGGGAAGGTGGTGATGGTTGACGCGGGGTTGCTGCCGAGGCTGTCCCACCAGTCCACGAAGCTGAACAGCAGCCGGTTGAAGGCCTTGTCGCGGAAGCCGTTGTACATCGCCTCGAACGTGTAGACGGCATCGTCATTGGGCTGCCACTGCAGCGCGAGGTTGGCGGCCGGGCGCTCGCGCTGGCCTTCCACGTCGCTCTGGAACACGGCGTCACGCGCCAGGTAGTAGGGGCGCTGCGTGCCGCCGAAGTTCAGCGTCGAACCCGCCTTCTGCGGCAGGCCGGTGTAGGTGCCGGGCGTCCAGACGTTGTTGTCGAAGATGCGCTGCAGCGGCTTGTAGCCGGCCGCAACCTCGGCGGCATTGGGGCTGGTGAACGGCACCATGGCGCCGGGCGTCACGCTTTCGTTGCGGTAGTCCGTCTTGACCATCGACAGGTTGACCAGGGCGCCGATTTCACCGGCATCGGTCTTCCAGCGGTTGCTGGCCATGCCGCTGAGCTGCGGGTTCCACTTCTTGGCAGGGTCGAGATAGGTCTCGCGGGCCAGCAGCGAGAACTTCGAGCCCTTGAAATCGAACGGGCGCAGCGACTTGACGTCGATCTGGCCGGCGATGCCGTTTTCCAGCTGGCTGGCGTCGCGCGTCTTGAAGACGTCGATCTGGCGCACCAGTGTCGACGGAATGTCCTGCAGCGCCACCTGCGTGCCGGACGCGGTGAAGATGTTGCGGCCGTTCCAGGTGGTCGCCACATCCGGCAGGCCGCGGATGGACAAGGTGCCGACTTCGCCGCCCGCGCGGTTGGTGACCTGGATGCCGGTCACGCGCTGCAGCGCCTCGACGACGTTGTTGTCGGGCAGCTTGCCGATGTCTTCGGCAACGACCGATTCCACAACCTGGTCGCTGGTGCGCTTGATCGCCAGGCTCTTGGTCAGGGAGGCCCTGACGCCGGTGACGACCACCGTTTCCAGCTCGTTCTTGACGGCTTCCTGGGCTGAGGCGGTGGCGGACAGTGCGGCAAGCGCGGCGGCGGCGGTCAGGCTGAGGGCAAAACGGGTGGACTGGGCGCGCGCACGCTGCGCCGCCAGGGCTGGTTTTTTCATCTTGTCTCCGGGATCGTTGTATGGGAGCGGCAACCTCTTCAGCCGTCGGCGCCTCTGTGGCGGGCCCGTGTGGCTGGGGTCTAAATTCATGCTATGGGGCCGACCGATCCGCGACTAATCACATTTTTGGACTTCCCGATGCTGATTTGCGCATCGACGATCGGGGTTAGCCCCGAGGTTTCCCCGGGAGATCGGGCAGGGCTCCGCCGCCCCGAGCAACATCGAGTTTCAGCAGATGTGGAGCGGGCGCAACAGTCCCGAGGCGGCCGGCGCCGCCGGCGCTCAGCGACCGTGCGGCCAGGTGGCCTTGGCCGCCGGTCCCTTGGCCTGCTTGCCGCGCGCGGCCCAGAGCTTGTAGGCCGCAGGCGTCAGCTCGCGCCTGAGCAAGGCCACCAGCTCGCCATGGCCGATGCCATGCTCGCGCAGCACCTTGCCATAGGGCGGCAGGTCATCCCAGGCGGTCGCGATGACGCGCTTCAGGTCTTCGGGGCTGAGTCGGGGTGCGGTCTTGGCCATGCCGCGATTGTCATGCTCAGTTGAATTTCTGCGCCACCCAGGCCGCCGCCGCACCGGCCGCCACGCTCGCGAACGTGCCCCAGGCCGTGTCCACCAGCGCCAGCCGCACCGGCCATTGGCGCAGCGTGGACAGGTTGGTGAGGTCATAGACGCCGTAGGCCACCAGGCCCACCAGCGCCGCGCGGGCGACCTGGTGGCTGAAGGGCTGGCCGGCCGGGAACAGCGCCAGCGCCACCAGCGCTGCCGGGTAGGCGAAGTAGAAGAGCAGCGCGGGCACCCAGCGGATCTGCTCCACCATCTGCGCGCCGATCTGCTCGCGATAGAAGTCCTTGGCGATGACGCCCAGCCAGAGCGCGTCCAGCACGCCCATGACGATGAGGGCGGCGAGGTAGGGCTTGAGGGCAGCGTTCATGGCGGTGGCGGTTCAGCGGAGTGTGCATGCTGCGGCGGCCCACCCGCCCGCCGTGTAGGAGGCCACCGCGACCGCCCGGCGCGAGGGCACGACGCCGTTCGTCCTACAGCGCCTGTGGCGCCGCGCTGGCATGGCGCCCACGGCGGCAGCCCCAGCATGGAGCCACCGAAAAACCGACCGGCTCCGCCGCCACGGCCATGACCTCCTCCGCAATGCCCTTGACCGCGAAGACCGCCGCTTCGGCGGTGTTGCCAGGCGCAACACCTGCCCCCGCGCCGCACCGCCGACCGTCGCTGTCGCTGCTGGCCACCGAGCCGGCCCGCGCCACGCTGGAGGCGTGCGCCGCGCTGAACCACTGGCGCAAGGCGCCCGCGAACGTCGGCGGGGGTCACACGGTGGTGCTGTTTCCCGGCCTGGGCACCGACGGCCTGACGATGTGGCCGCTGCGCCGCCACCTGCAGCGCGCCGGCTTTCGCACGCTGGACTGGGGTCAGGGCATGAACACCGGCCCCAAGGGCGATGTCGACGCCTGGCTGGACCACCTGGCCGAGGCCGTGCACGAGCGCATCGCGCCGGCAACCCAGGCCAGCCTCGTCGGCTGGAGCCTGGGCGGCTTCTATGCCCGCGAGCTGGCCAAGCGCCTGCCCGAGCGCGTGCCCCACGTCATCACCATCGGCACGCCGTTCAACGGCGGCCCGGACGATACGCATGTGGGCTGGCTGTTCCGCCTGCTCAACGGCCGCCGCGCGCAGGAACACGCCGCGCTGCGCGAGCGCCTGGCCGAGCCGCCGCCGGTGCCGACGGTGTCGCTCTACAGCCGCCGCGACGGCGTCGTCGCCTGGGAGGCCTGCATGCATGCGCGCCCCTGGCCGCTGGCGCGCGACATCGAGGTGCAGGCCAGCCACATGGGCATGGGCTGGGCGCCGGAGGTGCTGAACCGCGTGACCGGCGTGCTGGCCTGCCGCCCCGCCCGCCAAGGGAAGGACGTCTCGTGAGCACCGCCGTGATGACCGCCCCCGCCCGCGTGGCCTACCAGCACAGCGGCCCGCGCGAGGACTCGCCCGCCCCCACGCCGCCGCCCGAGAAGCTGCCGCCGCGCGAGCCGGTCGTGCCGGCCAAGCTGCGCAACACCCTCAAGCGCGTGTTCGGCCTGCGGGCGCTGCGGCCGGGCCAGGCAGAAGTGATCGCGCGCGTGCTGGCCGGGCAGAACACGCTGGCCGTCATGCCCACCGGCGCCGGCAAGTCGCTGTGCTACCAGCTGCCGGCCGTGCTGAGCGAGGCGATCACGGTCGTCATCTCACCGCTGATCGCCTTGATGAAGGACCAGTGCGACGCCCTGAACGCGCGCGGCGTGGCTGCCGTGCAGTTGCACTCGGCACTGGACGCCAACCGCCGCCTGGCGAACGAGGCGCTGCTGACGCGCGGCGCGGTGCGCGTGGTGTTCACGACGCCCGAACGGCTGGCCGACCCCCGCACCCGCGGCCTGCTGCAGGAGCAGCGTGTGGGCCTGCTGGTGGTGGACGAAGCGCACTGCATCTCGCAATGGGGCCACGACCTCCGCCCCGCCTTCAGCGCCATCCGCGACGCCCGCCGCGCGCTGGGCCGCCCGCCCGTGCTGGCGCTCACCGCCACGGCCTCCGCGCCGGTGCAGCGCGAGATCGCGGCGCTGCTGGACATCCCGCGCGACGGCATCCTCAGCCACGGCGTCTACCGGGCCAACCTGCACCTGGCCGTGGAGCTGCCGCAGACGGAAACGGAGCGCCGCGAGTTCATCCTGCGCCGCCTCAAGAACCTCGACGGCAATGCCATCGTCTACTGCGCCACCGTGCGCGAGGCGACGGCCCTGTACCGCCAGCTGCGCGAGGCCGAGCTGCCCGCTGCGCTCTACCACGGCAAGCTGCCGGCCCGGGAGCGCACGGCCGCACAGGACGCCTTCATGCGCGACGAGCGCCGCATCATGGTCGCCACCAACGCCTTCGGCATGGGCATCGACAAGCCCGACATCCGCCTCGTGCTGCATGCGCAGATGCCCGCCACCATCGAGGCCTATGTGCAGGAATGCGGCCGCGCCGGCCGCGACGGCGAGCCGGCCGACTGCGTGCTGATGTTCCGCGAGGGCGACCGCGCGCTGCAGCAGTTCTTCGCCGGCGGCCACACGCCCAGCCGCGAGGAGCTGAGCGGCGTCTGGCGCGCACTGGCCAGCCACACGCCGCAGGGCGGCTGGCTGCCGGCGGCGCTGGCCGAGATGGTGCGGCTGCCGCAGCGCCGGCTGGACCAGGTGCTGGCCGCGCTGCGCTCCGTACGGGCACTGCGTGGCAGCGAGGCCGACGGCCTGCGCGCGTCCACGCGGCGCGAGGCGGCGGACGTCATCGCCGCCGCGCAGGCCGCGGCCGCGCAGCGCCAGCAGCACGACCGCGACGGCCTCTCGGCCATGGTGCTCTACGCCAAGGCCGGCAGCTGCCGCTGGGCCGGCGTGCTGGCCCACTTTGGCGAGGCGCTGGACGACGGCGCGACGCGCTGCGGGCATTGCGACAGCTGCGCGCGCTTCGAGAAACTGCTGGCGGCCGAGGGGTCAGCGCCCGACGTGGCGGCGGCCACCGCCACGCCGGCCTCGGCGTTCAAGCCGGGCCAGCGCGTGCGCGTGCGCCGCTTCGGCTGGGGCGAGGTGCAGGCCTGCAGCGGCGACGCCGTGCGCATCGCCTTCCCGCGCCATGGCCAGCGGGACATCCACCCCGACTTCGTGCTCGCGACCGCGCGAGGATCGTGACGAGACTTGCGGGCCGAGCGCCGGGCCGCTCCCAACCCGGCCCGCCTGGGGCGATGTGCTCACGGCTCAACGCCGCGAGCATCGCCGTCCCCTCGGGGGGCCGCCCAGGCGCGCCCGCGTTCAGCGAGGCGCGACTGGGCGAGGGGCTTCGGCGTCAGCTGCCTCGCGTCACCGGCATCTGCACCTCGCCACCCGGCAGCGTCATATGGCTGGCCAGCTCCAGCTTGGCCAGCGAGTTGCGGTGCACCTCGTCCGGCCCGTCCGCCAGCCGCAGCGTGCGCTGGTGGGCCCACATCATGGCCAGCGGCGTGTCCTGCGAGACGCCCGCGCCGCCGAACACCTGGATGGCCCAGTCGATGACCTGCAGCGCCATGTTGGGCGCGACGATCTTGATCATCGCGATCTCGGCCTTGGCGACCTTGTTGCCCACCGTGTCCATCATGTAGGCAGCCTTGAGCGTCAGCAGGCGCGCCTGCTCGATGCTGCAGCGCGCCTCGGCGATGCGTTCCTGCGTGACGGTCTGCTGCGCGATGGTCTTGCCGAAGGCGGTG
>Ga0114942_1000122_pt1 | contig 20486 bp, 11 predicted proteins | sample LowerColdCreek_FD_88674 | JGI IMG/M metagenome (GOLD analysis project Ga0114942, IMG submission 88674) | Groundwater microbial communities from Cold Creek, Nevada to study Microbial Dark Matter (Phase II) - Lower Cold Creek | ecosystem: Environmental > Aquatic > Deep subsurface > Groundwater ... | reverse complement strand
TCGCGGCTGCGCCATCTGTCCGACCTGGCCGCGCCGCTGACCCGCGCCTTCGTCATCGCCAAGGGCTGCTTCGAGCTGATGGACGCGCCCAAGGAGAGCGACGCCGGCACGCGCGAGCTGGCAGCGCCGGCGCGGGGTGAGCTGGTAATGGAGTCTGTCGGCCTCACCTACCCCGGCGCCTCGCAACCGGCGCTCGACGGCCTCAGCCTGGCCTTCGCGGCCGGCCGCACCACCGCCCTGGTGGGCGCCTCGGGCGCGGGCAAGAGTTCCATCGTCCACCTGCTGCTGGGCTTTGGACGGCCGGACGCTGGGCGCATCCTCCTCGATGGCGAGGACATCGAGACGCTGACGCGCCTGTCCCTGCGCCGCCAGTTTGCCGTCGTGTCGCAGGACATCGTGCTGTTCGACGACTCGGTCGCCGCCAACATCGCCTACGCCCAGCCGCGCGACGACGCCAAGCTGGAGCAGGTCCTGCGCGCCGCTCACCTGTGGGACTTCGTGCAGACGCTGCCGGAAGGGCTGGAAACGCCCGTGGGTGCCAACGGCAGCAAGCTCTCCGGCGGCCAGCGCCAGCGCCTGGCGATCGCGCGGGCGCTCTACAAGGACGCGCCGGTGTGGATCTTCGACGAGGCCACCTCGGCGCTGGACACCGAGAGCGAGCGCGCGGTGCAGCAGGCGTTGGCCGCGTGGTCGGGCCGCAAGACGCTGATCGTCATCGCCCACCGCCTGTCCACCATCCGCGATGCCGATGCCATCCACGTGATGGGCGCGGGCAAGCTGGTGGAGACCGGCACGCACGCGGAGCTGATCGCGCGCGACGGCGCCTACGCGGCGATGGTGCGGGCGCAGGCGGGCGAGGCGTGAAGCGCCGCGGCCTGTTGCTGTGGGCGGTGACGCCCGCCCTGGCTCAACCGGCCGAGGTCGAGGCCAACACGGCCACGCGCGCCCAGCTCGAATCCCTGCCCAGCCTGGGCCCGGCTCTCGTGCAGCGCCTGCTGGCCGCACGGCCGTTTGCGGGCTGGGCCGACCTGATGAAGCGCGTGCCGGGCGTGAAGGCCGCGACTGCCCGCAAGCTGTCCGATGCCGGCCTGCGCGTGGCCGGCCAGGCGTTCTCAGACGCCGGTTGAGCCTGTCACGGACGCCGCAAACCCCGCCGAACGGCTGCGCCGCAGCAGCGCCGGATCGATCTGCGGCGCGCGCGCCGGCCAGCCGAAGAAGCGCTGCACCTCGGCCCGCTTGGCCAGCGTGTCGCTCATGCCCAGGTTGATCAACTCATTGACGAAGCTGGGTTCGAACAGCAGGTAGCTCACCAGCGCCGAGCCGCTGGTCGTCTTGCCCTTGCCGCTGACGCCGAAGGCCCGCAGCATGGCGCGCACCGACGACGGCAGGCTGGCCTGGTGCTCGCCAGCCAGGTCGTCCAGCCGGCGGCTCGGGGCGATGACGAGCAGCTCTATGGAGCGCAGGGCCGTCGCGGCACGCGCCTCGCGCGGCAGCAGCGCCAGCGTGCGGTTGATGCGCCGCAGCCGCTCCACGTCCACGGCCAGCGCGTCCAGGAAGATGTTGGACAGCGCATGGCCGGCGATCTGGGCCATGCTGGGATGCGTGTCGGCCATGTCGACACGGCGGCCCTCGGGCTCCTTCATGCGGCCGGCGCCGATGACGAGCACCCGCTCGGCCCCCAGGTGCACGGCCGGCGAGATCGGCGCGCTCTGGCGCATGGAGCCGTCGCCGAACCACTCGGCGATACCCTCCAGCGCCAGCGACTCGGCCGGAAAGATGAAGGGGATGGCCGACGAAGCCATGAGATGACCCAACGTCAGGCGGGCCTGCACCGCCATGCGCTGCTCGCGCAGCCAGGGCACGACGTGGTGGTGAGTCTGGAAGAAGGTGACGTGCTGGCCCGAGCTGTAGCTGGACCCGGTCAGCGCCAGCGCACGCAGGTGGCCGCCGCCCAGCATGGCCTCGATGCGGTCCATGTCCAGGTAGCGGCCCAGCAGCTCGCGCAGCGGCGTGTTGTCGAGCAGGCTGCGCGGCCGGCTGCGCGTCCAGCGCGCGATGGCCCAGCCCAGGCTGATCATGCTCAGCCAGCGCGCGCCGCTCTTCACCGCCTCGAAGGCGTCAGCTCGGTAGATGTTCTCGACATGCAGCCCCTGCCACAGGTGCAGCAGGCCGTCGACGGCGCCATCGAAATCATCGGCGTGGCAGGCCAGCGTCGACGCGTTGATGGCGCCAGCCGACGTGCCGCTGATGATGGGGAACGGGTTGGCCGTCACGCCGGCATCGCGCTTGAGCTGCGCGATGGCGGCCAGCACGCCCACCTGGTAGGCCGCACGCGCGCCGCCGCCGGTCAGGATCAGGCCCGTGACCGGCTGCGGGCGATCAAGCCCCGCGAGGGGTCTGGGCACGGCTTGCAGCATCGGCGAAATCATCGCCGATGGCGGCTGTCATCCAGCTTCGTAGATCACCTCAGCTGCCGCGCCCAATCTGGCCATCGCTTCGTCGGCGGGCCAGAAGCGGCTGGCCTCGCCCAGTTCCACCAGCCAGCGTGCGCCCACCTTGTCGCCCTCGGGCTCGGCCTTGACTGCCACGCGCACGGGCAGGCCGAGCTTGCGCGTGCCGCCCTCCTCCAGCTCGACATCGCGCGGCGGGAAGCGTTCGACCAGCTCCTTGATCAAGCCCGCCGAACCGGCATGGCCCAGCAGCAGATGCCGGCCGAACTTGGCGCGCGCGGCGGCCAGGCCCCACACGGCCTGCACATTCATGCGCAGGCCGCCGGAGAAGCGGTCGTTCTGCACCTTGCCCTGGGCAATGATCAGCTCGTCCTCGGCCAGCAAGTCCTTGTTGGCGTTGAGCAGTTCCTCGTTGGCCACGGCCTCGATGGCGTCGCTCTTGTCGTCGATCTTGAAGATGGCGACGCGGCCGCGCTGGCCGTTGATGACGCGCATGTCGCTGACGATGCCGGCCACCAGCGTGGGCTCGCGGCTGTCCTGCAGGTCGGCGATCTGGCGCTTGACGATCCGCCGCACCTCGGCGCCACCGTGGTCGAAGAGATGGCCCGACAGGTAGAAGCCGATGGCCGTCTTCTCCAGCGACAGGCGCTCCTTGATGCTCCAGGCTGCGACATCGACAAGGTCGGGCTCGGCGGTGGACGAAGCATGCGAGTCGCCGAAGTCGAACAGCCCGCCCTGGTCGGCATTGGCCTCGGTCGTCTCGGCATGCGTGTAGCCGCGGCCGACGCTGGCCAGCAGCTTGTGGCGCTCGGGGTTGAGGCTGTCGAAGGCGCCGGCCTTGATCAGCGCCTCGACCGCGCGCTTGTTGACGGCCTTGCGGTCCACGCGCAGGCAGAAGTCGTAGAAGCTCAGGAACGGCCCGCCGGCTTCGCGCGCCGCGACGATGGCCTCGATGGCACCGCGGCCCGTACCCTTGACGGCGCCCAGGCCGTAGTTCACCAGCCGATTCGTGATCGGCTCGAAGCGGTACACCCCCTTGTTCACGCAGGGCGACTGGAACTCAATGCCGAAGATCTTCGCGTCGTTGAGCAACACCTTGAGCTTGTCGGTGTCGTCCATTTCGATGGTCATGTTCGCGGCGTAGAACTCGGCCGTGTAGTGCGTCTTCAGCCAGGCCGTGTGATACGACAGCAGCGCATAGGCGGCGGCGTGCGACTTGTTGAAGCCGTAGCCCGCGAACTTTTCCATCAGGTCGAAGACCTCGTCGGCCTTGGCCTGGTCGATGCCCTTTTCCGCCGCCCCCTTGCGGAAGATCTCGCGGTGCATGGCCATCTCTTCGGCCTTCTTCTTGCCCATCGCGCGGCGCAGCATGTCGGCGCCGCCGAGGCTGTAGCCGCCCAGCACCTGGGCGGCCTGCATCACCTGCTCCTGGTAGACGAAGACGCCATAGGTCTCCTCCAGCACCTGGCCCAGCAGCGGGTGCGGGTACTCGATCGTCTCCTTGCCGTGCTTGCGCGCCACGAAGGACGGGATCAGGTCCATCGGCCCCGGCCGGTACAGCGACACCAGCGCGATCAAGTCCTCGAAGCGCGAGGGCTTGGCGTCCTTGAGCAGGCGCTGCATGCCGGGCGATTCAAACTGGAACACGCTCTCGGAGAGCCCCTTGCCGAACAGGTCGAACACCTTCTTGTCGACCAGCGGCACATTGGCCCAGTCGAAGTCCTTGCGCTCGGGGTAGCGGGCGACGATGAAGTCCTTGGCCAGCTCCAGGATGGTCAGCGTGGCCAGGCCCAGGAAGTCGAACTTCACCAGGCCGATGGCCTCCACGTCGTCCTTGTCGTACTGGCTGACCGCGCTGGTGGAACCGGGCTGCTGGTACTGCGGGCAGAAGTCGGTGATCTTGCCCGGCGCAATCAGCACGCCGCCGGCGTGCATGCCGATGTTGCGCACCATGCCTTCCACGCGCGCGGCCAGCTTCAGCAGCTCGGCCACTTCCTCGTCGGCAGCCTCGCGCTCCTCCAGCTCCGGCGCCTCGTGGCGCGCGTAGATCATCTTGGCCTTGTCCGGGTCGAAGTTGGGCGGCAGCTTGGCCAGCGTGACCGTCTTGCCCGGTGGCGCGGGGATGAGCTTGGCGATGCTGTCCACGTGCCCGAAGCCCATGCCCAGCACGCGGCCGATGTCGCGCAGCGCGGCCTTGGCGGCCATGGTGCCAAACGTCGCAATCTGGCTGACCGCCGGGCGGCCGTACTTGTCCTTGACGTAGTCGATGACGCGGTCGCGGTTGCCTTGGCAGAAGTCGATGTCGAAGTCAGGCATCGACACGCGCTCGGGGTTCAGGAAGCGCTCAAACAGCAGGTTGTATTTCAGTGGGTCCAGGTCCGTGATGAGCAGCGCGTAGGCCACCAGCGAGCCCGCGCCCGAACCCCGGCCCGGGCCCACCGGGCAGCCGTTTTCCTTGGCCCAGCGGATGAAGTCCGAGACGATGAGGAAGTAGCCCGGGAAGCCCATCTTGATGATGGTGTTCAGCTCGAAGTCCAGCCGCTCGACGTAGCGCGGCCGCTCCTTCTCGCGCTCCACCTCGTTCGGGAAGAGGTGCACCAGCCGGCCCTTCAGCCCCTCATGGCTGAGCTCGCGGAAGTACTGCTCCATCGGCATGGGCGTGCCGTCTTCCAGCAGCGGCGTCGGGAAGTTGGGCAGTTGCGGCTTGCCCAGCACCAGGCTCAGCGAACAGCGGCGCGCAATCTCGACGGTGTTCTGGATGGCGCTCGGGATGTCCTTGAACAGCGCGCGCATCTGCGCCTGCGTCTTGAAGTACTGGCTGGGCAGGAAGCGCTTGATGCGCTTGGGGTTGGCCAGCGTCTCGCCCTCGGCCACGCAGACACGCGCCTCGTGGGCCTCGAAGTCGTCCTCGCCGAGGAACTGGATCGGATGGGTCGCGACGACCGGCAGGCCCAGCTCCGCCGCCAGCGGCACGCTGGCCTGCACCAGCGCCTCCTGGCCCGGCAGGCCGGCGCGCTGCAGCTCGATGTAGAAGCGGTTCGGGAACACGCTGGACAGACGCTGCGCCCAGTCCCGCGCCCGCGCCTTGTCGCCCTGCATCAGCGCCTGGCCCACACCCCCGTGCTGCGCGCCGGACAGGCAGATCAGGCCTTCGCCCAGCTCGCTCAGCCATTCCCACTTCAGGCAGGCCTGGTTGCGCTGCACGTTCTGTATCCAGGCGCGCGACAGCAGCTCGCTGAGGTTGAGATAGCCCTGCTTGTCCTGCACCAGCAGCAGCAGCCGCGTGGGCGGCTTGTCGGTGGCCTCGGTCTCCAGCCAGCAATCAGCGCCCAGGATGGGCTGCACGCCCTTCTTGCGCATCGCGCTGTAGAACTTGATGCCGCCGAACAGGTTGGCCAGGTCCGTGATGGCCGCCGCCACCTGGCCGTCTGCGGCCGCCGCATCGGCGGCGTCATCGGTGCGCAGCGTGCCGTCGACGACCGAATACTCGGTGTGCATGCGCAGGTGAACAAAGGGAAGGTCTTGCGAATCTTGGACGGCGATCTCGGGCATCGCGGCATTGTAGGAAGCCGCCCGCACGCCGCACCGACACGCCCGCCTTGTCACGCTGTAAACGCTTCCGGCAGAAAGGTTTAAGTATTACTTTTAACCGATACCAACTCCGGAATCGGCGTTACCGCGAGGTTACGGCGCCCAAATAGTCATGTTTAATTTCCGCAGGCTGCACGACGAGGCGGCCGGCAACACGACCGGAGACAACCCATGTTCCTGACCCTGAAGCGCCTGGTGCGCCTGGCCACCGGCTGCGCGCTCGCTGCCGGCCTGGCCGCCAGCCACGCCGCCCCCTGGACGCTGACCGGCGCCATCGGCACCCACGACCCGCACCTGTACAAGACCAGCTCGACCTGGTGGCTGTTCGAAACCACCGACAACGGCGGCATCGGCGTCAAGTACTCCAGCAACGGCACGAGCTGGACCCAGGGCGGCCCCATCTTCAGCAGCGGCCTGGCCTGGTGGAAGAACTACCTGCCGACCAACAAGACCGCGATGGTCTGGGCACCCGGCTGCGGCGAGTACAACGGCCTGGGCTATTGCTACTACGCCATTTCCAGCTTCGGCTCGCAGAAGTCCGCCATCGGCCTGACGACCTCGGCCGGCGGCATTGCGGCAGGCGCCTGGGTGGACCAGGGTGCCGTGCTGACCTCCAAGGCCGGCGACAGCTACAACGCCATCGACCCGGCCTTCGTCGTGGCCGCCAACGGCGACCCCTACCTCGTGTTCGGTTCGTTCTGGAACGGCATCTACATCACGCGCGTCAGCAAGGTGAACCTGAAGCCGCCCAGCGGCGGTCTGGTCAACATCGCCAAGGACTCGGCCAACGGCATCGAGAACGGCTTCGTCGTCAGGAAGGGCAGCTACTACTACCTGTTTGCGTCCAAGGGGGCGTGCTGCAAGGGGACGAGCAGCACTTACTACATCACCGTCGGCCGCTCGACCGCCATCACCGGGCCGTACACGGACAAGGCGGGCAAGGCCATGCTGTCCGGTGGCGGCACGGTCATCGCGTCCAGCGGCTCGCGCTTCAAAGGCCCGGGCGGCCAGTCGCTGCTGGCCGACGGTTCGGTGATGGCCTGGCATGCCTACGACGCCAACAACAACGGAGCACCGGTGCTCTTCATCGGCAACGTGACCTGGGGCTCGGACGGATGGCCGCAAGCGGTCTGGTGATCGCCCCGCCGGCGGCCCTGCTGCTCGGGGGCGCGCTGCTGGCCTGGGCCTGGTGGGGCCTGCCTGCGGCCGATACCGAGGCGCCGCACCGCGCTGCCGTCGCCACGCTGGCTCCGGCTCCGGCGGCCACTGCGCCTGCGCCGGCTGCGCCGCCGGCGCCCGCAGCGGTGCGGCCGGCCGCCGCCCTCGTCGGCCTGTCCGGCCTGCTGGCAGCGCCCGAGGCCCAGCTGCGCGCCAGCCTGCATGCCGCGCTGGCGCAGCGCGACCAGGGCGGGCGCCTTTATGCCCGCGCGCTGGCACGGCGCTGTGCCGACCTGGCCGGCCTGCAGCTGGCCCCTCAGTCTGACCGCAATGACGCTCGCCACCAGCGCGCCGTCACCCGCCAGTCGGCGCTGGCAGCGGGCTGCAGCCAGTTCGGCAACGCCGAGTGGCTGGCTTTCGTCAACGTGGCCGCCGACGAGCCCGGCGGCGACCCGCTGCTCGCGCTGCAGCAGTCCGACCTCGACGACGCCGAGCTGCTGCAGGCTGTCTTCGCCCGGCCCGACGCGCTGCTGCTGGACGAGTTGGGCGAGCGGCTGCTGCTGCGCCGCATCGGCGGCGAGGCAGCGCTGTACTTCGACGGCCATCGCTTCGACGACGACGAGGGCCGCGCCACCGCGCAGGCGGCGCTGCGCCTGCTGCCCTGCCAGTTCGGCCTGGCCTGCGACGAGCGCGACCCGGCGGTGTGGTTCGCCTGCCTGCGCGGCGACGGCTGCGCGGGCTCGCGCGCCGAGCGGGAGACGCCTGCCGCACAGGCGCTGGCGGCGCGCATCGCGGCCGCCATCCGTGCGGGCGACACCCACCGCTTCCTGCTGCCGCGCTGACGGGCGCGCGGCCGCTAAGCTGCACGCCCATGAAACACATCGCCCTCGCGCTGGCCACCGCCGGCCTGCTCTCCTCGGCCCTGGCTGCGCCCAAGCCTGCGAAGCCGCCCAAGCCGGCAAAGACCTCGGCGCCCAAGAAGACCGCCCAGGAGATCCTGGCGGCATCGCCCGCCAGCCACTGGCGCGCGCTGGACCCCGAGAACACGCTGTTGATGGAGCTGGCCTCGGGTCAGGTCTTGATCGAGCTGGCGCCGCGCTTCGCGCCCGCCCACGCCGCCAACATCCGCGCGCTGGCCCGCGGCGGCTACTGGGACGGCCTGGCCATCCTGCGCGTGCAGGACAACTTCGTCACCCAGTGGGGCGACCCCGATGGCGACGACACCGCCAAGGCCCGCACCCTGCCCGCTGGCGCAAGCGCCAAGCTGCCGGCCGAGTTCTCCGTGCCGCTGGACAAGGTCGGCAAGGCCGCCGGCTTCACAAGGCTGCCGGACAAGGAGGGCTGGGCGCCCCGCACCGGCTTTGCCCAGGGCTTTCCGGTGGCGGCTGACCCCAAGACCGGCAAGGCCTGGCTGGCGCATTGCTACGGCATGGTGGGCGCCGGCCGGGGCGACGCGGTCGATTCGAGCAACGGCGCGGAGCTCTACGCCGTCATCGGCCAGGCGCCGCGCGGGCTGGACCTGAACATCACGCTCGTCGGCCGCGTGCTCAAGGGCATGGAGCTGCTGTCCGCCCTGCCCCGCGGCACGGCGGCCATGGGCTTCTACGACAAGCCCGAGCAGCGCACCGGCATCCAGCGCCTGCGCCTGCTGGCCGAGGTGCCAGCCGCAGAGCGGCCCGCGCTGCAGGTGCTGAAGACGGAATCGAGCACCTGGACGCAGTTGCTGGACGCGCGCCGCTATCGCAGCGGCTGGTTCGTGCACAGCCCGGGCTACATCGACATCTGCAGCGCGAACGTGCCGACGCGGCCGACACCTCAGGCGCCGAGGTAGAGCGCGACGCGGTAGGTGATGAACGAGGCCAGGTAGGCCAAACCGAACAGGTAGCCGGCTGCAGCCAGTGCCATCTTGGCGCTGCCGGTCTCGCGCTTGATGGTGGCGAGCGTCGCCAGGCATTGCGGCGCGAACACGAACCAGGCCAGCACCGACAGTGCCGTGGCAAAGCTCCAGGTCTGCGCGATCAGCGGCGCCAGCGCACCTGCGGTGTCGTCGCCGGTGGCCGACAGCGCGTACACGGTGCCCAGTGCGCTGACCATCACCTCGCGCGCCGCCAACCCCGGCACCAGGGACAGGCTGATCTGCCAGTTGAAGCCGATGGGCTCGAAGATGACGGCCAGGCCACGACCCAGGGTGCCGGCGATGCTGTACTCGATGGGGGCGCCGGTGGCGCCCGCTGGCGGCGCCGGGTAGGTGGACAGCAGCCACAGCGCGATGGTCATCACGAGGATGATGCCGCCAACGCGCTTCAGGAAGATCGCAGCGCGCTGCCACAGGCCGATGAACACGCTGCGCGGATGCGGCCAGTGGTAGGCCGGCAGTTCCATCATCAGCGGCCGCACGTCGCGGCCGGCGCGGCCCAGGCGTTTGATGACCCACGCCACCGCCAGCGCCCCGACGATGCCGGCCAGGTACAGCCCGAACATCACCAGGCCCTGCAGCTCGAAACCACCGACCTCGCGGTTGGGAATGAAGGCTGCAATCAGCAGCGCATAGACCGGCAGCCGCGCGGAGCACGTCATCAGCGGCGCGATCATGATCGTGACCAGCCGGTCGCGCGGGTTGGCGATGGAGCGCGCGGCCATGATGCCGGGGATGGCGCAGGCAAAGCTGGACAGCAGCGGAATGAAGCTGCGGCCCGACAGGCCCACGCTGCCCATCAGCCGGTCCAGCAGCAGTGCGGCGCGCGGCAGGTAGCCTGACTCCTCCAACACGAGGATGAAGAAGAACAGGATCAGGATCTGCGGCAGGAACACGACCACGCCGCCCAGGCCGGCGATGACGCCGTCGACGACGAGGCTGCGCACCCAGCCCTCGGGCAGCAGGCCGCCGACCTGCTCGCCCGCCCACGCGGTGGCGGCCTCGATCAGCCCCATCGGCGTCTCGGCCCAGGCGAACACCGCCTGGAACAGCAGGAACAGCAACACCGCCAGGATCAGCGAGCCCGCCACCGGGTGCAGCAGCACGCGATCGACGCGGTCGCTGGGCAGTTGCGGCAGTTCGTCGGACAGGCCCAGCCCCTGCAGCAGCGTGTTGATGGCGGCCTGGTCGTCAACGCCGGGATCGGCACTGACGGGCTGCTGCACCTGCCAGGCCTCGGGCCGGTCCAGCACCGCGCGCAGCTCGTCCAGGCCTTCCTTGTGGATGGCCACGGTCCGCACCACCGGCACGCCCAAAGCGGCGCCCAGCTTCGCCGGGTCGACCTGGATGCCGCGCTTGGCCGCCAGGTCGGCCATGTTCAGCGCCACGACCACTGGCAGGCCCAGTCGGCGCACGGCCAGCAGCAGACGGAGGTTGCGGCGCAGGTTGGTGGCATCGAGCACGCAGACGACCACGTCGGGCCGCTTCTCGCCCCTGGCGCGGCCGGCCAGCACGTCGCACGTGACGCGCTCGTCCGGCGAGCGCGGGTGCAGGCTGTAGGTGCCGGGCAGGTCCAGCAGGCGCAGCGCCTTGCCGGCGGCCGAGATGAGGCGCCCCTCCTTGCGCTCGACGGTGACGCCGGCGTAGTTGGCCACCTTCTGGTGGCTGCCGGTCAGGCCGTTGAACAGGGCGGTCTTGCCGCAGTTGGGGTTGCCGACCAGGGCGACGAGCTTGCCGCCGGGGTGGAAATGGACGACGGACTCAACCATGGCGCGGCGTCACGGCGATGCATTCGGCCTCGGCATGGCGCAGCGCGAACGTCGACTGCCCGACGCGCACGACCAGGTTGCCCGTGCGGTCGGCGCCCCGGCGCAGCACGCGCACCGCCTCGCCCGGCAGGAAGCCCAGGTCGGACAGCCAGGACGCCCACTCCGGCGAATGCGCCGGCGCGCTGACCTGCTGGACGGTCAACGCCTGCCCGGCGGGGGCGGCGGAAAGGCTGGAAGGCAGCGGCTCGGACATGGCGGACGGGTCGGGTCTTTGATGAGAATGATTCTCATTGTATGTGCCGGCGCGATGCCGGCCCGCCGAGCGTTTCAGTTGTCTGCGACCTGTGAGAGCGCATTCGGGCCGAGCGCCGGGCCGCTCCCAAGCCGGCCCGCTTGGCGATGTGCTTGCCGGTCGATCCGGCAAGCATCGCCGTCCCCCTGGGGGGCCGACCAGGCCCGCCCGCGTCCAGCGGCGCGGGCTGGGCGAGGGGCCGCGTCACCGCGGATTGAGGCTCTGCAGCAGCAGGTCGCAGGCCTTGAGCGCCCTGGCGAAATCCAGCCGCGCGACAGCGGCGGACAGCGTCGCGAAGTCGGGGCCCAGCGCGCCCGCCTGGCCAGCCAGCTGCTCGCAGGCCGCCACTGAGCGCATGTTGCGCTCCACCAGCAGCTGGCGCAGCAGGCGCAGCGCCTCCAGCGCCTGCAGCGGGTCCGCCGGCCCGGCCGCCGCAGGCGCGGGCGCGACCGGCGGCAAGAGTGCGGCGAGGCTGTCGTCCAGCAGGCGCTGCAAGGCATCGGCATCGGCGGCGCGCACATCGGCCTCGACGCGCACCGCCTGTTCCTGCGCACCAGCCAGCGCCGCCAGCGCCTCGGCGCCGACGGCGCCGGCCAGGCCGCGCAGCGTGTGCAGCACCCGCACCGCATCGGCCACGCTGGCCTGCCTCACGTGGCGGCGCAGCGCCTCCATCTCGGCCGGCACGTCCTGCGCGAAGGACGTGACCAGCCGCTCGTACAGCGCCTCGCGGCCGCCGAGACGGCGCAGCGCTGCGGCGCGGTCCAGCAGTGGCGGCGCGGCGGCCGCCACTGCGGCCGCCGCAGCGGCATTCAGATGACCCACGCGGCGGCGCAGGCAGGCGACGAGCTGCTCCAGGTCGACCGGCTTGGCGACGTGGTCGCGCATGCCGGCGGCCAGGCAGGCCTGCCGGTCGGCGTCCATCGCGTTGGCCGTCATGGCGATGACGAGGCTGTCCGGGCGCTGCTTCAGGATGCGCTGCGTCGCCTCGAAGCCGTCGATGTCGGGCATCTGCAAGTCCATCAGCACGGCGTCAAAAGGCGGCTCGGCAACGACGGCCAGATGGACGCCCTCGACGCCGCCGCTGGCCAGGGTGACGACGGCGCCTTCGTCCTCCAGCAGCTCCTGCGCCACCTGCTGGTTGAAGGCGTTGTCCTCCACCACCAGCAGCCGCATGCCGACCAGGCGCCGCTGGACGCCCTCGGCCCGCCGGGTGCGCGGGCCGCCGTGCATGGCCTCGGCCACGGCGTCGTGCAGCATCGACGCCGTCACCGGCTTGACCAGGTAGCCGCCCAGGCTGGCCATCTCGTGCTCGCTGCGCTCGGCCAGCAGGTCGCGGCCGTGGGCGGTGACCATGATGATGACCGGCGCGTCGGACTCATGGCTGTCGCGGATGCGCCGCGACGTCTCCCAGCCGTCCAGGCCGGGCATGCGCCAGTCCATCAGGATCAGCTCGTAATGTGGTTCGCCGCGCTCGGCGGCCAGGTGCACCAGGGCCAGGGCCTGCTCGCCGCTGGCGGCCAGGTCGCAGTCCCAGCCCAGGCCCTCGCCCATGCCCATCAGCACCTCGCGGGCCATCGGGTTGTCGTCGACGATGAGCACCTTCAGGCCCCGCTGCGGCGGTTGGGCCTGCGGCACCCCGGCCGGCGCCTCGACCAGCGCGACCTCGAAGTGGAAGCGGCTGCCCTCACCGACGCGGCTGTCCACGCACAGTTCGCCGCCCATCAGCGCCACCAGCCGGCGGCTGATGGCCAGCCCCAGGCCGGTGCCGCCGTAGCGCCGGGACGTGCTCTGCTCCGCCTGGCTGAAGCCACCGAAGATGTGCTCCAGCTTGTCCGCCGGGATGCCGATGCCGGTGTCGCTGACCTCGACGCGGATACGCGGCAGGCCGCTGTCGCCGCCTACCCGGGTCAGCGCCAGCACCACCTCGCCGCGCTCGGTGAACTTCAGCGCGTTGCCGGCCAGGTTCAGCAGCACCTGGCGCAGCCGCATCGAGTCGCCGATCAGCGCGGGCGGCAGCTGCGGGTCGACGCGGAACAGCACCTCCACGTCCTTCAGCCCGACGTTGGCCGACAGGATGGTGGCCAGCTCGCGCATGAAGTCGCTGAGCACGAAGCGGTGCGGATCCAGCTCCATCTTGCCGGCCTCGACCTTGGAGAAGTCCAGCACGTCGTTGATGACCGCCAGCAGCGCCTGCGCGGCGGTGCGTGCCTTGGCCGCGTAGTCGTGCTGGCGCGGTGTCAGCTCGGTGCGCAGCAGCAGATTGAGCATGCCGAGCGCGCCGTTCATGGGCGTGCGGATCTCGTGGCTCATGTTGGCGAGGAAATCGCTCTTGGCCTGGCTCGCCGCCTCGGCCGCGATGCGGGCGCGCACGAGCTCGACCTCGGCGCGGTGGCGTTCGGTCACGTCGATGAGCATCTGCACGACGCTGACGATGCGGCCGCGCCGGTCGCGGATGGCGCTGGCACTGCCGTCGACGAACAGCTCGCCGCCGCCGGGCAGCGCAAAGCCGCGCTCGAAGCGCACATGCTCCAGCCGCCCCGCCGCCAGCCGCGCCAGCTCGGTGCCCGGCGGCCGACCGGCGCGGAAGTCGGGCAGCTCCGCCAGCCGGGCGCCGCGCAGTTCCTCGCCGGTGCGGCACAGCATGGCCGTGAGCGCCTGGTTGACCTCCAGCACGACGCCCTCGGCATCGCACAGCGCGATGCCGACCTGGGCGCGCTCGAAGACGCCGCGAAAGCGCTGCTCGCTGTCGTTCAGCGCGCGGGTGCGTTGCTCCACACGGGCCTCCAGCAACTGCTTCTCGACGACGAGCTGCTCGGCCATGTGGTTGAAATTGCGCGCCAGCTCGCGGAACTCGGCAAAGCCGCAGACCGGCGCACGCTCGTCGAGGCTGCCACCGGCGATGCGGGCCACGGCACCATTGAGCAGCTTGACCGGCTCGACCAGGCGCCGGCCGATCAACAGCGCCAGCCCCAGGGCCAGCAGCAGCGCCAGGCCCAGCATCGCCAGCAGCCGGTTGCGCAGCGCATGGGCCGGCGCAAAGGCCTCATCGGCATCGATGTTGACCGCCATGCCCCAGCCCAGCGCCGGCAGCTGCAGCCAGGACGACACGACCTCCACGCCTGCGTAGTTGCGCGCCAGGCCGCTGCCGCTCTCACCGCGCAGGGCGCGCAGCGCGGGCGAGGCCCCAGCGGCCTGCACGTCCAGCGGGCGGGCGGCCTGCTCGGCCGGCATGCGCAGCAGCATGCCGTTGACGAAGAAGACCTGGCCGTCCACGCGTTGCACGAGGACCGTCTCGCCACTGAGGGCCAGGCCGGCGCGGTTGCTGGCGACGACGAGCAGCCGCTGCAGGTCGAGCTGCAGCACGATGCTGCCGATGATGCGGTCGGCGTCGACGACGGGGTGGACGATGAACAGCGTGCGCTTGCCCTGCCCGCGCAGTTGCACGGCCGTGGTGAGCTGCACGTCCAGCTGGTCGATCGATCGGCGGTGCACGGCCATCAGCTCGCTGCCCTCGAAGGCGCCTGCGTCCAGCCGGTCCGGCGCCGGCCCCGCGTCGGCCGGCGGCTTCCAGGCAAAGCTGATGCGCCCGTCGGGCTGCACGAGCAGCAGGTTCTCGTACTTGCCGGTGTTGTAGAGGCGCTCGAAGAAGGCGAGGCTGGCAGCCGGCACGCGCGTCGCGCCGGCATTGAGGCCCTGGCCCAGCAGGCTGCGTGTGTCGGCCGCCTGCGCGGCGAGCTGGGCGTCCACGCGCACCTCGTTGAGGTACTCGTTGATCTCGGCGACCTTCTTGCGCGCGATCGCCTGCAGACCTTCGGTGACCGTCGCGCGCAGGCTGTGCTCGAAGCTGCCCAACTGCCAGAAGCCCAGGCCCCCCAGCGGCAGCACCGACAGCAACACCAGGCCCAGCAGCAGCGCCGGGCCGATGCGCCAGGCGCGGCGGGAGGACTCGACGACCGGCGCCTGCATTACCGCCAGCCCGGCTGCGCCGCCACCGGCATCGGCGCCAGGCCACCCCGTCGCGCGTGCGGCAGGCACATCGTGCGTCCTTTCACGCTGCGGCTCGGCGCGCTTCGGGAGAAATCATCGGCAGCGACAACCTCACGGTGGTGCCGACGCCCGGCGTCGACTCGACCTGCATCTGCCCGCCCAGCGCAAAGGTGACGAGATTGCGCACGATGTACAGCCCGGGCTCGCTGCGGTTGGGCGCGAAGCGGGTCGAGAAAAACGGATCGAACACGCGCCCCAGCAGCGCCGGTGCAATGCCCACGCCATGGTCTTGGACGGTGACCGTGAGCTGGTCCGTACCCTGGGGCCGCACGCGGATATGGACCTCGCCGCCGGCCTCCCGGTAGGCATGCTTGACGGCGTTCTGGATCAAGGTCGACAACACCTTGGCCAGCGCGCCGCGAAAGCTCAGCAGGTGCAGGTCGTCGGCGGCATCCAGCTCGCAGCGCACCTGGTGGGCCTCCAGCATGCTCGCCAGGCCGGCGACGACCTCGTGCACCAGCTCCAGCAGCGAGAAGCTGCGCCGCTGGTCGCCGAAGTTGTCGGCGGTGGACTGCATGAACGAGTCGACGATGGACAGCGTGCGCTGCAGGTTGGCCAGCACCAGGCTGACGCTCTCCTCGCTGACGCGCAGATGCTTGTCGAGGTCGCTGCGCCTGATGTTGCCGGCGTTGCTCAGCCCACGCAGGTGCGCCAGGTCGTCCTGCAGCGTGCAGGCCGAGATCAGCGCATTGCCCAGCGGCGACGACAGCTCCTGGGCGATGCCCGCGATCGTGCGCCCCACCGAGGCCAGCTTGTCGCGCTGGAACAGCTCGATCTGCGAACGCGCGAAGCTCTCCGACGCGAGCTTGAGCGCCAGCTGCGTGCGCACGCGCGCCTTGACGACGACATCGACGAAGGGCTTGGGGATGTAGTCGACCGCGCCGTGGGCAAAGCCCTTGGCCTCGTCGGCGGCCCCGCCCTGCACGGTGACGAAGATGACGGGAATGGCGCGGGTGCGCGGGTCGGCCTTGAGCCGGTCGCAGACCTCGTAGCCGCTCATCTCCGGCATCAGCACGTCGAGCAGGATCAGGTCCGGCAGCTGCTGCGCGCAGAAGGCCAGCGCCTCGGCGCCGCTGGTGGCCATCGACACCTCGCAGTCATCCACCAGCAGCTGATAGAGCGCGTGGATGTTGCTCGGTTGGTCGTCGACGACAAGGATGAGCGGCATGGCGGTCCAGGATAACCGCCGCATCATGCAGCGCCGCCGGGCCGGGACGGTGGTTTTCCCCAGCATGGCGCCGCCGCAGCGGCCAGCATTCGTGGAGTCCGTCGCAGCTTGGCGACCTTTTTTGCCGCCCATAATCCGCCAGCTCCTCGACTCAGCTTCATGCCCCAGCGCACGCTCACGCTCGGTCTTCTCTGGCTTGCCATGGCGGCACTCGTCGCGCTGCTGGCCTTGCTCATCAGCCTGCGCGGCAGCGCTGGTGGCGCCGTCGATGCAGCGCTGGCGCTGACCCTGCTGCTGCTGCCGCTGCCGCCGCTGTGCGTCGCCGCGCTGCGCCGCCGCCACGGCGAGGCGCTGGCCCACATCGCCGCCGCCCAGGCGGCCACCGAGTCCAGGACCCGCTTCCTCGCGCAGATCAGCCACGAGATCCGCACACCCATGAACGCCGTCATGGGCATGAACCAGCTCGCGCTGCAGACGCCGCTGAGCGCGGAGCAGCGTGACCTGCTGCTGAAGGCCGACGCGGCCTCCCGCACGCTGCTGAGCCTCGTCAACGACGTGCTGGACGTGTCCAAGATCGAAGCCGGCCACCTGCAGATCGAGACGCGGCCGCTGCGGCTGGAGGACGTCGTTGCCCAGGCCATCGAACTGGTGCGCCCCCTGCACGCCAACCCGGCCGTCATGCTGATCTGCGACTGGGCCGATGCCCGCCTGCTGGCCGAGCAGGGCCAGCTGCAAGGCGATGCGCTGCGCCTGCAGCAGGTGCTCGTGAACCTGCTGTCCAACGCCCTCAAGTTCACGCCGGACGGCCAGGTCGTGCTGCGCCTGGCGACACGCCCGCCCGAGTCGCCGAATGGCGTCTCGCTGCTCATCAGCGTGCTGGACAGCGGCATCGGCATGGATGCCCAGCAGGCCGCCAGCCTGTTGCGGGACCTCCACCCGGCCGACGCCGCGACCCCGCGGCGCTACGGCGGCACCGGCCTGGGCCTGACCATCGCGCGCCGCCTCGTCGAGCTGATGGGCGGCCAGCTGGCCGTGCACAGCGAGCCGGGCCAGGGCAGCCGCTTCGACATCCGGCTGACGCTGGGGCTGGACCGCAACACGCCCCCGCCCGCGCCGCTGCAGCCGCGCCGGCTGCTGCTGGCCGAGCCGCATGCGCAAAGCCGCGCCGCGACGCAGGCCTTGCTGGGTCACCTCGGGCTGGCCGACGGCCTCGTCGTGGCCGCGCACGCCGAGGCCATGCTCGCGGCGCTGGACCAGGCTCGCCGCGCCGGGCCCGGCTTCGACTGGCTGCTGCTGGACTGGCATCTGCCCGGCCCCGGCCCGACCGGCGCCGAACTGCTCGCCCGGTTGCGCCGCGACCACCCGGCGCTGCGCGTGGCCGTCATGAGCCCACCGGGCCTGGACGACGGCAGCACCCAGGCGCGGGCCTTCGGCGCCCGCGCGCTGTGCGCAAGGCCGCTGCTGCCCGGCGAATTGCGCCGCCTGCTCGGCAGCCACGGCAACGGGCCTGGCGACCGCTCGGCCTTCGTCGATCGCCAGTCGCTGGCCGGGCTGCGCGTGCTGCTCGTCGAGGACCATCCCGTCAACCAGGAGATCGCGCTGCGCCTGCTCGGCAGCCGCGGCGCCCAGGTGGCGCTGGCGAGCAATGGCCAGGAGGGGCTGGACAAGCTGCAGGCCGGCGGCCCCGAGGCCTACCACCTGGTGCTGATGGACTTGCAGATGCCGGTGCTCGACGGCCTGTCGGCAACCCGCCGGTTGCGCGCGCTGCCCGGCTTCGAGACGCTGCCGGTGCTGGCCATGACGGCCCATGCGCTGGCCGAGGAGCGCGCCCAGTGCCTGGCCGCCGGCATGCAGGGGCACATCGCCAAGCCGCTGGACGTGGCCCGCCTCGTGCGCGAGCTGCAGCCCTACCGTCCCGCACCCGCGCCGCCGCCGACGCCGGTGCTCGACATGAGCCTGGGCCTGCGCCAGTTCGACGGCCAGACGGCGCTGTACCGGCGCACGCTGACCGGCTTCGGGGCCCAGTACGCCCGCGGGCTCGCCGGCTGGGCAGACTGGCTGGCCAGCGGCCATTGGGCCGAGCTGCGCCGCGCGGCGCACACGCTGCAGGGGCTGGCCGCCACGCTGGGCGCCCAGGGCCTGCACCGCGCCGCGCTGGCGCTGGAGCGCAGCGCCGCCGGGGAAGACGAAGGTGCGGCCAGCGAGCAACTGGGGCGCGTCGACCTGGCGCTGCGGCAGGTGCTCGAGGAGGTGCAGCAGGGACTGGACACGCCCGCCACCGCCGACGCCACCCCTGCAGCGCCCGCGCCCGGCGACCTCGCTGACCTGCACCAGTTGCTGGCCCACAGCGACAGCCGGGCGCTGGACTGGTGGCAGGCCCACGGCGCCGACAGCGGGCTGGACGATGCAACGCGTGCTGGCGTGGAAAAGGCGCTGGCCGCGCTGGATTTCGACGCGGCGCTGCTCGCGCTGAAGGGCGGCGCCGCGTGACGCGGGCCACCCTCGTCGTCGTCGGGCCGGTCGGCACGCGCTGGCTGTTCTGCCTCATCGTCGCGTCGGCGCTGGCGGCCTGGGCCAGCGAGAGCTGGCTGGGCGTCATCGACCCGAACGACCGCCTCGCCTACCCGTTGCTGGCGCTCGCCTTCGCGGTGCTGGCCTGGCTGACCGCGTCGCACCCGCTGCGGCTGCGCCAGTGGCAGCGCTGCGGCGTCACCCTGCTGGCGCTGTACTTCTGTTTCAGCATGCTGGCCTTCACGTTGCGCCCCGACCCGGGGCCCAGCCTGTACACACTGGGCAGCCTGGCGCCGTGGACGCTGGGCGGCTGCCTGCTGCTGTTCGCGACCTGGCGGGCCGGCCAGGCGCTGCTGATCGCGCTGGCACTGCTGGCACTGATGCTGGCACCGCCCACGCTGCTGCGCTTCGCCGGGCAGCCGCCGGCCTGGCTGGTCGGCGCCTGGCCGCTGCTGGCCAATCTGGCGCTGTGCCAGACGATGTTCTGCCTGGCGCTGTGGGGGTTGTCGCGCCAGCTGTCGCGGCTGATCCAGCTCGCGCCGGCGGGCGCGGGCCCGGCCACGACCGGCGATCTCGTCAAGGCACGCCTGGCCGAGCTGGAGCGGTCACACGCTGCGGCCGAGGCGGCCTCGCGCGCCAAGTCCGACTTCCTCGCCAACATCGGCCACGAGATCCGCACGCCCATGAACACCGTGCTGGGCCAGACCCGCCTGCTGCTCGCCGGCCGCATGGCCGCCGAGCAGCGCGCCCAGCTGCAGGAGGTGGCGCAGGCGGGCGAGTCGCTCGTCAAGCTGATCGACGGCCTGCTGGACTACGCCGACCTGGATGCCGGCCGCATGCAGCTCGCCGCCGAGCCGCTGCGGCTGGAGAGCATCATCGGCAGCGCGGTCGAGGCCGTGCGGCCGGCGGCCCAGTCCCGGCAGCTGGAGTTGCTGTGCGACTTCAAGGCGCCCGAACTGCTGAGGGCGGGCGGCGCGCGCCGCGGCGATGCGGCGCGGCTGACGCAGCTCATCACGGAGCTGCTCGTCAATGCCGTCAAGTTCACGCCGGCGGGCCAGATCAGGCTGACGGCTGCGCTGGACGACGGCGGCGCCTGGCGGCTGCAGGTGCGTGACAGCGGCGTGGGCCTGGCGGCCGAGCAGATGGCGCGGCTGTTCACGCCCTTTGCCCAGGCCGAGGCGGGCGCCAGCCGGCGCTTCGGCGGCACGGGTCTGGGCCTGGCCATCTGCCGTGCGCTGGCCGAGCGCATGGGCGGCACGTTGACCGCGCGCAGCACGCCCGGCAGGGGCAGCGAGTTCGAGCTGGTGCTGCCACTGCCGCCCTGCCCCGAGCTGCCGCTGCCGCGCCAGGCCCAGCTGCGCAGCATCCTCATCGTGCAGGCCGCGCACAGCGCCGGCCACGAGGCGCTCGTGGGCCTTGTCAGGGCGCTGGCGCCGACGGCGCGCCTGGAGCTTTTCAGCCAGGGTAGCCAGGCGCTCGGCCGGCTGGCGCGCACGCCGCCCAGCCAGCCGCACGACCTGATGCTGGTCGACTGGGTGTTGCCCGACATGGAAGGCGGCGAGCTGCTGCAGCGCCAGGCCGAGGC
>Ga0114942_1000121_pt1 | contig 20522 bp, 19 predicted proteins | sample LowerColdCreek_FD_88674 | JGI IMG/M metagenome (GOLD analysis project Ga0114942, IMG submission 88674) | Groundwater microbial communities from Cold Creek, Nevada to study Microbial Dark Matter (Phase II) - Lower Cold Creek | ecosystem: Environmental > Aquatic > Deep subsurface > Groundwater ... | reverse complement strand
GGTCTTCACCTTCGTCGACACGCCCGGCGCCTACCCCGGCATCGACGCCGAGGAGCGCGGCCAGTCCGAAGCCATCGGCCGCAACATCTTCGAGATGGCGCAGCTCGAGGTGCCGATCATCACAACCATCATCGGCGAAGGCGGCTCTGGCGGCGCGCTGGCCATCAGTGTGGGCGACCAGGTGCTGATGCTGCAGTACGCGGTGTACTCGGTGATCTCGCCCGAAGGCTGCGCGTCGATCCTGTGGAAGACCTCCGAACGGGCTTCCGATGCGGCCGACGCGCTGGGCATCACCGCGCACCGCCTCAAGGCGCTGGGCGTGATCGACAAGATCGTCAGCGAGCCGGTCGGCGGTGCGCACCGCGACACCCGCCAGATGGCGGTCAGTCTGAAGCGCGCCCTCAACGATGCCCTGCGCCAGGTGCTGGACCTGAAGCCGAAGGAACTGCTGCAGCGGCGCTACGACCGGCTGCAGTCCTACGGCCGCTTCAGCGACACCAAGGAGCGCTGAGTGCGCCGGCCCGGCCGGCACGGCGGGCCGTGACACGGCAGTGCATTGCGGTGGCCGTCAGCGGCGGCCGCGACTCGACCGCGCTGTGGCATGCCACGGCCCGAGCCGCCGCTGGCACGGCGCTGCAGGTGGTGGCGCTGCATGTGCACCACGGCCTGCAACCCGATGCCGACAGCTGGGTGCGCCATCTGCAGCGCCAGGCACGGCGCTGGTCGTCCAGCGGACTGCCGGTGAGCCTGCAATGGCGCCGTCTGCAGGGCGCTCCCGCGGCCGGGGACAGCGTAGAAGCCTGGGCCCGGCGAGAACGCTATGCAGCGCTGGCCGACATGGCCCGAGCCTGCAGTGCCGGCATCGTGCTGCTGGCCCACCACCGCCGCGATCAGGCCGAGACCTTCCTGCTGCAGGCGCTGCGCGGCGCCGGGCCGGCCGGGCTGGCGGCCATGCCGCGAGAGGCGCAACGCCACGGCATCGTCTGGGCCCGCCCCTGGCTGGAGCAGCCGCGGCAGGCCATCGACGCCTATGTGCGGCGGCATCGGCTGGGCTTCGTCGACGACCTGAGCAACGCCGAACGTTCGCTGGCGCGAAACCGCCTGCGCCATGAGGTTTGGCCCATACTGGCGGCGAGTTTCGAGCAGGCCTCGGCCAGCCTGGCGGCCAGCGCACGGCGCGCCCACGAGGCGGCCGAGGGCCTGCGCGAACTGGCGGCCCTCGATGCGCAGCGGGCCTGCCCGCAACCCGAGCGACTCGACGTGGCGGCCTGGCTGCAGTTGTCGGCCGCGCGCCGCGCCAACCTCTTGCGTGCCTGGTTGTCCGGCCAGGGCGACGCCGGCGTGCCGGAAACGCTGGTGCAGCGGCTGCTGCGGGAGCTGCCGGGCGCATCATCCGGCGCCGCCTGGCCGATCCCCGGCGGCGTGCTGCGCTTGTTTGCCGGCGGCTTGAACGTGGTGGCGCCAGCCGGGCCGCAGGCCAAGCCGGATGGGCCACGGTACCTCGACCTGAGCCGGGCAGGGCACATCGACGTGCCCGCATGGCACGGCCGCTTCGAGGTGGCGGCCGTGTCCAGCGGCGGCCTGGAGCCGCAGCGCTTGCGTCACTGCGAGCTTCGCGAGCGCCGTGGCGGCGAGCAGTTCCAGTGCAGCAGCCGGTCCGTGCCGCGCAGCCTGAAGAAGCAGTTCCAGGCAGCGGGCCTGCCGACCTGGCAGCGCGGCGGGCCGCTGGTCTATGGCGGCGGCGCGTTGATGTACGTGCCCGGCCTGGGCATCGACGCCCGCGTCCAGGCGCACGGCGACGTCGCGATGCTCGGCCTGCGCTGGCTGCCGGACGACGCCTGAGGGCAGCCAGGGCAACGGGCCACTGCTCTTAGAATGCTCGGCTCGCGTGCGCAGCCGCGCCCGCGTCGACCTGACGAATCCCTGGGATAAATGGCACTCATCGTTCACAAGTACGGTGGCACGTCGATGGGCTCGACCGAGCGCATCCGCAGTGTCGCCAAGCGGGTCGCCAAATGGTCGCGCGCAGGTCACCGGATGGTGGTGGTGCCTTCGGCCATGAGCGGCGAAACCAACCGTCTGCTGGGTCTGGCCAAGGAACTGTCACCCGCCAGGCAGACGCCGCAGGCGCAACGCGAGCAAGACCTGATCGCCGCCACCGGCGAGCAAGTGTCGGTGGGGCTGCTGGCGCTGGCGCTGCAGGCCGAGGGGCTGGAGGCGGTGAGCTACGCCGGTTGGCAGGTGCCGATCCGCACCGATTCGGCCTACACCAAGGCGCGCATCGAATCCATCGACGATGCGCGCGTTCGTGCCGACCTGGCGGCGGGCAGGGTGGTCGTCATCACCGGCTTCCAGGGCATCGACGGACCAGGCAATATCACCACGCTGGGTCGCGGCGGCTCGGACACTTCGGCGGTGGCCGTGGCCGCGGCGATGAAGGCCGACGAATGCCTGATCTTCACCGACGTGGACGGCGTCTACACCACCGACCCGCGCATCGTGCCCGAGGCACGGCGGCTGCAGACCGTGAGCTTCGAGGAAATGCTGGAAATGGCCAGCCTGGGCTCCAAGGTGCTGCAGATCCGCTCGGTCGAATTCGCCGGCAAGTACCGCGTGCCGCTGCGCGTGCTGTCCAGCTTCACGCCCTGGGACATCGACATCGCCGAAGAGGCCGCCTCCGGCACCCTGATCACCTTTGAGGAAGACGAAAAGATGGAACAAGCTGTCGTGTCCGGCATCGCCTTCACCCGCGACGAAGCCAAGATCACCGTGGTCGGCGTGCCCGACAAGCCCGGCATCGCCTACCAGATCCTGGGCGCCGTCGCCGATGCCAACATCGACATCGATGTGATCGTGCAGAACGTGTCGCACGGCGGGCGCACGGATTTCTCCTTCACCGTCAACCGCAACGACTATGGCCGCGCACTCGAACTGCTTAGGGGCGGCGTCGCCGCTGCCACCGGCGCGGCCGAAGTCACCGGCGACCCGAAGATCTGCAAGGTGTCGATCATCGGCATCGGCATGCGCAGCCATGTCGGCGTGGCGGCCAAGATGTTCCGCACGCTCAGCGAGGAGGGCATCAACATCCAGATGGTGACCACCAGCGAGATCAAGACCAGCGTCGTCATCGACGAGAAGTACATGGAACTGGCCGTGCGTGCGTTGCACCGGGCCTTCGACCTGGAGCAGGAGCCGGCTGCCTGAGTGCCCCGCCCGTGCGGGTAGAATCGCGAGCGGTACAACGGAGCTGTGACCGAGTGGCCGAAGGTGCTCCCCTGCTAAGGGAGTATGTGGGCAAAACCTGCATCGAGGGTTCGAATCCCTCCGGCTCCGCCATCTTGCTGTCCGCAGGCATCCGCCGCGGAGAATTCTCATAGGCAAATCGCTGGTCCACCGTCCGCCGGCGGCCACAATAGACCGTTCACATCCAGCGCCTTTAGACGCAGCCTGCACACGATCGGCCCGCGGCCACTGGTTACGATGGCAGACGCTCGAGAACGGGCCCACGCGGCCCGCCTCACCTTACTTGGGGGTACGGCATCGGCCAAGCCTCCGGCGCCGGTACCTCCGCCCACAGACGGCCACGATCGGCTGCTTTAAGATCTTCAACTCTCTGGCACGCCCCCGGCGGCATCGACGAGCGGTTCCGCTGTCAGGTCTCAGCAAAGGGTTTACGGCGCAGAATAAGAATGCGTTCCGCAAGGTGAACACGCTGCAACAGCGAGTCGTCTGCCCGCGATCTATTCCTTCACGCCCTTCGTCGAGGCCGGGGGCCTCATGTGCTACGGGCAGAACCTCTACGAGAGCACCCGTCGGGCTGCAGATTACGTCGATCGCATCTTCAGGGGCGCCAAGCCCAACGAGCTACCTATCGAGCGGCCGACGCGGTTGGAGCTGATCGTCAACCGCCGCGCAGTCCAGGCTATCGGCCTGATGCTTCCGCAGTCGATCCTCCTGCGTGCGGACCGCGTCATCGAATGAACCAGGTGACATTGTTTCGGTGAACCGAAGCGTTGCATCGGTCGTGCACGAACACGTCCGGATTCTTGGCGCTGACTCAGGTCTCGCTTCGTGCTACTCAGAATCACCGACTCCGTCACGGTTCTGCCCTTCTTTATCCTGGCTTGCAGATCAGCGTAGCCCCACCGGCGGCTGCTGCGGAGATAGGGATTGACGCTGTCTGAACCGATGCCTAAGGTTTCGCCACGTTCGGAAACGACACCGTCTTGGGCGGGCCGCACCGTCATCTAGGAGCCGCCTGTGAGCCACCTCGTCCCACATCTACATCTGATAGGTCGATCGCCGGCCTTTCTGCATGTGCTGTCGATGATCGAGCGCGTCGCACGCTACCAGGTGCCGGTGCTGATCCAGGGCGAGACCGGCACGGGCAAGGAGATGGCCGCGCGCGCGGTCCACTACCTGTCGGTGCGCCGCGATGAACCGTTCGTTCCGGTCAACTGTGGCGCGCTGCCTGAGGCTCTGACCGAGAGTGAGTTGTTCGGCTGCGAGCGCGGCGCCTTCACCGACGCGCGCGAGCGTCGCGTCGGCCTGGTTTCGGCTGCCGAAGGTGGAACGCTGTTCCTCGACGAGCTCGACGCACTGTCGTCACGCGCCCAGGTGGCGCTGCTTCGTTTTCTGCAGGATCACAGCTACCGGCCGGTCGGCAGCACGCGCGAGCGCAGCGGCGATGTGCGGGTGATCGCCGCGGCCAGCCCGCGCCTGCGCCAACTCCTGGCCAGCGGTGCATTTCGCGACGACCTCGCGTTCCGGCTGGGTGTCCTGGTGATCGAGATGCCGGCGCTGCGCGAACGAACCGGTGACCCGCTGCTGCTGGCGCAGCACTTCGTCGAGTGCCACGCACGTGCATACGGGCTCGCGGCGCGCGCGCTGCACCCGGACTCGGTGGCCTGGATCGCCGGCTACGACTGGCCGGGCAATGTGCGCGAGCTCGACAACCTCGTGCAAGGTGCGCTGCTGCTGTCCGACGACGAGGAGTTGTACCTGCAGCCGATGCTTTCTCCGTCCGGCGGGCCTGCAGGGGGCGGCGTTGCAGCTGACGATGGGCGCGGCATGCCCGATTCGTACCAACTTGCCCGCGACCGCACGCTCGACCGCTTCGAGCGCGACTACCTCGAACACATCATGCGGCGCAGCGGCGGCAACGTGACCCATGCCGCGCAGCTGGCCGGCAAGGAACGCCGCTCGCTCGGCAAGCTGCTGAAGAAGCATGGTGTCGATCGCAGCATGTTCACCGCGACAAACCGCCCGCTGAACTGACGCAGGCCGGCCGTTCGGTCGCGTCCCTGCACCCCTCTCGATCCAAAGGCCGGCGCCGCGTGGCGCAGTGTGCGCCCGCACGCCCGCGTCGTGCTGGGTCTGCGGCGACCCGCTGCGTCGCTCCCGGTAGGGCACCGATGACCCAGTGTGTGTTCGTCGACCCGACCCGCGCCATGCAAATCAAGGGCTTGGCGCGCTTTGACAACGACACGGCGCTGGCACGCGATTCGCGTTCTTGAGTGACAAACGGTCGGGGAACTGGCCTTCGGAGAGGCACTTGCGGAACGTCTCGAAAGGCGGTGTCGACGAGGTGGCGCGAGCAATCGAGGCCTACCTTGCCGGGCATCCGGATGCGGCCGACAACGAACACGGCATCGCAGCCTGGTGGCTGCCGGGTATGGGGCTCGACGTGCCGGTAGTACAGGTGCGGCAGGCGCTCGATGCGCTCTTGCAGCGCGGTGTGGTGATGGTGGTGGCGCTGCCCGGTGGGGCGATCTACCGCGCAGCCAATGGGCGGCGGTCTTGACAAGTCAGCAGAACGGAAAGCAGCAGCGACACACATGGCAAACGTCAGGGCGATTCACTCGGTGGGCACGTCGATCGTGACCTTCCTGCGCAACACCTACCCGGCGATGCTCGACGGGCAGCCGATGCCCGGGTGTGCGTTCGAGTTGTTGTCCAGCGGCCAGCTCGCCGGCCCGATCGACGAAGCGACCCGCATCGGCCTGTTGCTGTACCGCGTGACGATGAACGAACACGCGCGCCAGACCCGGCCGAGCCCGCCGATGCGCGGGCGCACGCCACCGGGGCTGCTGTCGCTCGACCTGCACTACATGCTGACCGCCTGGGCCGGCAACGCACTCGACGAGCAGGTTGCGCTCGGCTGGGCGATGCGCCAGCTGCACCTGTATCCGGTGCTCGACGCCTCGTCGCTGTCGCCCGAGGGCGGCTGGTCGCGCGAGGAGGTGATCCAGCTCGTGCCGGCCGAGCTCGGGAGCGAAGAAATGATGCGCATCTGGGATGCACTCGATCCGTCATACCGGCTCTCGGTTTCGTACGTGGCGAGGGTGCTGCACATCGAGCCGGATGTCGATCGCGATGAATTCCCTGCGGTGGTTGCGACGCGGCTCATCTACGGCAGCGAGGTCACCGCATGACGCTCGCGTTCCACGAACTCGAACGTGTCGAGCAGCGTTGCCTTGGCGCGCTCGAGTTTGTCGACGCCACCACGGGTGCGCGCATCCGCCGGTCACTGCGCCTGCGCGGTGTGGTCGCGGCCGAAGACGCGCGCTTCGTGCGCAGCCCGTCAGACCTGTACGTGCTGTGCGAATGGGCACCGCTGCTCGCACACCAAGGCGAGTTTCTGCAACCCCCGCCGGCGCCGGCCGCGGCCTCGCTCGCGCTGGCGTTGACGGTCGATGATCCGGCGGGCGAGTTCCTGTCGCGCAGCATCACGATGCGGCTGCCGCGCGACCCCGACCCGGCGAACCGCGCCAGTGCCAGTTCGTTGTTCAACCCGCAGCGCGTCGAGCTGATGCGCTCGGCCACCGCGCCACTCGGAGCCAACTGGTCGCGCATCGATGTGCGCATCGCCACGCAGGGCGACGATGCCGCGCTCGGGGGCGCGCTGGTCGAAGTGCGTGACGCTGCCGATCGTTTGCTCGCGCGCGGCCTGTCCGACTGGCGCGGCGAAGCCCTGGTGCCGGTGGCCGGCGTACCCGTCACGACCTGGTCGCAGGACGAGGGCGACCCCGTCAGCACTGAGACCCCTGCGCGCGTGCGTGTCTTCTTTGTGCCGGCGCAGGGCAGTGTCACGCCTCGTGCCGCGGTGCTCGCGGGTCTGCCGCCGGCGCGCCTGCCGCAGCCCGACCCCGACACGCTCGCCGGCCACCCCGATGCCATCGCCAGCGCGCCACTTGATCTGCTGCTCGCTGCGCGGCGCGGCCAGTCTCTGGCCGTCGTGTTGACCTTGCCATGAACGCCATGCCCGCCTTTCTGATGTCCGTCCCAACCGGTTGCGGGAGCAGCCGAACCCGCTCGCTGAAAGGAGCTCACCATGCCTGAATACCTCGCACCGGGGGTCTATGTCGAGGAGACCAGCTTCCGTGCCAACAGCATAGAAGGGGTCGGTACCAGCACCACCGCCTTCGTCGGGCCGACACGGCGCGGCCCGGTCGGCGAACGCTCGGAGCTGCTGACCAGTCTGGGCGATTTCGAGCGTGTCTACGGCAGCCTGCAGAACCTCGCGCTGAGCGATGTCGCTGCGCCGGCCTTGCGCACCAACTTTCTCGCCCATGCGGTGCGGGCGTACTACGACAACGGCGGGCGCCGGCTTTACGTGGTGCGTGCCGCCAGCGGCGGTGCAGCCGCCGAAGCGCCCTTGATCAGCCCGGTACCCGCCGCCGAGGCCGATCGCATTACCGCATTGGCACGTTCACCCGGTGCGGCCGGCAACGGGCGCCTGAGTTTCCGTCAGACCTCGCGCACCGCGGCGCCGCGCACGCTAGACAACGCACCCGACGGCAGCCTGGTCGCCGTCTCCACCGATGGTGCCAACCCGGGTGACCCGCCGGTCGTGACCCGTTTCCGCAAGGTTGGTGCCGCATGGTTGGATGGCGGCGGCACGCCCCTGGTGGTGACGCCAGGGATCCGTGCCGAGCTGCTCGGCCTCTCGGTCGAGTTCAGCGATGCCGACGGGTTCTCGCAGACCTTCGACGAGTTGGGCTACGGCAGCGCGCACCCGCGTTACCTCGGCACCGTGCTGGCCGAAGCGCCGGCTTCCCGGGCCGATGCCTTGCAGAACCTGGTCGCGCTGCGGACCGGCACCGGCATCGACACGTTCGAGCTGCAAGCCGCCATCGCGGCCCTGCCGGCGCTGCCCGGCGACACCGAGGGCCGACGCTTCGTCACGCTGGCCGGCGGCACCGACGGCGCGGCCCCGGTCGCCGGCGCCGACACGGTGGCCGGCACCTACAGCCATGCGCTCGCGCAACTGGTCGGTGCCGAAGACGTGTCGATCGTCGCTGCGCCCGGCAGCAGCGCCTACGCCGATGCCGCGGCGGTGCAGGACGCGCTCATCACCCATGCCGAGCGGCGCCGCGCCTACCGCATTGCGGTGCTCGACAGCCTGCCGCTGCACACGCCTGATCAGGTGCGCACAGCTCGGGCCCGCATCGACTCGCGCTACGCCGCGCTGTACTACCCCTGGGTCGTCGGCGCCAACCCGCTCGCGGTGCCGGGGCGCGACGACATCCCGCGCGAGATCACGTTGCCGCCGTCCGGCTACGTGTGCGGCATCTATGCGCGCAACGACACCGAGCGCGGCGTCTTCAAGGCGCCGGCCAACGAGGTGGTACGCGGCGCGCTGCGCTTCGAGACCGACATCAACTTTCCGACCCAAGAGATGCTGAATCCGCTCGGCGTCAACTGCCTGCGTTACATCGCCGGGCGTGGCATGCGGGTCTGGGGCGCCCGGCTCGCGTCGAGCAACCCGGAGTGGAAGTACGTCAGCGACCGGCGCTACTTCAACTTCCTCGAAGCGTCGATCGACCGCGGCACCCAGTGGGCCGTGTTCGAGCCCAACGGCGAACGCCTGTGGACAAACATCCGCCAGACCATCGGCGACTTCCTGCTCAACGAGTGGCAAAGCGGGGCGCTGCTCGGCAGTTCGGTCGAACAGGCCTTCTTCGTGCGCTGCGACCGCAGCACGATGACGCAGAACGACCTCGACAACGGCCGGCTGGTCTGCCTGATCGGCGTGGCGATCATCAAGCCGGCCGAGTTCGTGATCTTCCGCATCGGCCAGAAGACCGCCGACGCCCGTGCCTGAATCCCCAAGGAGCTTGAGCCATGGCCAATCGCAACACCCCCTACGGCGCGTTCAACTACATCGTCGCGTTCGACGGTGCCGAGGCGTTCGGCGGTTTTTCTGACGTCTCGGGCATCGGCACCGAGATGACGGTCGCCGAGTACCGCAACGGCAATGAAAAAGAGAACCACGTGCGCAAGGTTGCCGGCATGCACAAGGTCAGCGACGTGACCTTGAAGCGCGGCATCGTCAACTCGAAGTCCTTGTTCGAGTGGATCAAGGAAACCCGCGTGCTCGGCCCTGCGGCGCAACGCAAGAGCGTGCGCATCACGTTGCTCGACGAAGCGCAGGCGCCGGTGCAGGCCTGGATCCTCGCCAACGTGATCCCGATGAAATACAGCGGCCCGACGCTGGCCGGCAAGGGCGGTGGCGATGTCGCGATGGAAGAGATCACGCTGGCCGCCGAAGGACTGGTGATCGAGGCCTGAGGACGCGCTTCATGCCACTGGTCTTCGAAACCGCCGCGCGGCCCTTGCAGGCCTCGCCCCTGCGCACCGACGTTGTCTGCTTCATCGGCCACGTCGCACAGCGGGGTGCCGAGCCGCTGCTGCAACGGCCGCTCGCACTCGACAGCTGGACCGACTTCGATCGCCTGTACGACTGGCGCTCCCGCCCGCTGCGCGCCGGCACGCCCGAGCGCTGTGCCAGCACGCTCGGTGCGGCGGTGCGCAGCTTCTTCGCAAACGGCGGGCGTCGGGCGATCGTCGTGCGCACCGGCGACCCGTGGCCGGTGCTCGAAGCCGCACCCGCACCTGCGCTGCGCGCATCACGCCTCGCCGCGGTGCTGCCCGACAGCGCCGGTTGGAGTCCGTTCGATGCATCGAGCTGGCGCGGCCTCTTCCACCTTGTCGGCGTCGAGGAAGCGGCGATGGTGTGCCTGCCTGATCTGCCGGAGCTGTGGGCCTTGCCGTCGCCGACACCGGCCACCGCCCGGCCGAGCCTGCCGCTGCCCGAAGTCTTCGTCGAATGCAGCAGCGACGAGGCACCGCCCGAGCCCGATCTCGGCCTGCAACGCATTGCCGCACCGCGCCTCGATGCGGACGGCTACGCGGGCTGGGCCGCCGCAGTGGGCCGGGTGCGCGATTTCCTCGCGCGGCATCGCCGAGACTGCCTGTTCGTGGCCGCGCTGCCGATTGCGGGTGTGCCGCCCGCCGACCCGCTCGCCGCGCTGCTCGCCAGCGGCGTGCTCGCTGGCAACGGCAGCACGGCGGACGGCGCCAGCAGCGCCTTCGTGCAACTCGCCGCGCCGTGGCTGCGCACCCGTGTCAGTGACGACCTGCCGCAGCGCCTGGTTTCACCTGACGGTGTGCTGGCTGGCCTGATCGCGGCCAATGCGCTGGCGAACGGAACCTTCCGCAGCGCTGCCGGAATGCTCGTGCGCGACATCGTCGAAGCCGAGCCGATGCCGGCCTGGGGCCTGTCGCCCGATGGGCCGTGGGCGCGGTTGGCCGAGCGGGTCTGTCTGTTCGCACCGCAGCCCGATGGCTGGGCGCTGCAGTCGGATGTCAGCACCTCGCCGATTCGCGCCTGGCGCGCTGGCCAGGCCACACGCCTGATGGCCAGCGTGTTGCGCGCGGCGCGCGGCATCGGCGAGCCGGCGCTGTTCGAGGCCAACGGCCCGGCCTTGTGGACGCGCCTGCGCCGCCAGATGGAGAGCCTGCTGCTCGACTACTGGCGCGCTGGCGGGCTGGGCGGTGCGAGCCCCGACGAAGCCTTCGAGGTACGTTGCGACATGAGCACCATGACCCGCAACGACCTCGACGCTGGCCGCGTGATCGCGCGGGTGAGCTTGCTGCCGGTGGCATCGGTCGATCGCATCACCGTGTCGATGGTGCTCGGCGCGGCCGAGCGCAGCGGTGTGCCGCTGGCCGAGACCGCCTGACGGAACACGATCATGGCCGCCAACAACATCGCCGAGAACCTCCTGCCCCCGCTGCAGGTGTTCCGCTTCAAGCTGAGCTTTTCGCGCGCTTCGCTGCCCGGGGCCTCGGCCGACGGCGGCGACGAAGACATCTGCTCGGGTGCATTCGCCGAATGCAGCGGCCTGGAGGCGACGATGGAGCCCAAGGTCATCAAGGCGGGCGGCGCGAACTATGGTGCAGCGCAGCGGGTCGGCCCGGTGAGCTTCGCGACCGTGGTGCTCAAGCGTGGCATGACGAGCACCCGCGACCTCTGGAACTGGTTCGCGAACGTGGCCGGCGGCGCCAGCTCCCACCGGCTCGACGTGCGCATCGACATGCTCGACAGCGCCGGCGAGCCGGTGCTCGCCTGGGTGCTCGAACGCGCCTTGCCGGTCAAGTTCAAGGCGGCCGACCTGAACGCCCGCGGTGGCGAGATCGGCATCGAGGAACTGCACCTGGCCCATGAAGGCCTGCGGCTGGACGGAGGCTGAAACGCGATGACACCGACTGCCCAACAAGTTGCATTGGCGCGCTTCAAGACCGTGAAGGCGGCCGAGGCCATCGACGTCGAGGTGCACTTCAACCCGGCAACGCTCAGCTACAGCCTGTCGAACGCGCTGCGCGAGGAAGGCGAGGGCGCGAAGAAGAAGCAGTACGTCAGCCAGACCAGCGCCACGCTGACGATGGACCTGGTGTTCGACAGCACCGACAGCGGTAGCGATGTGCGCGAAGCCACCGACCAGATGGCCAAGCTGCTGCGCCCGCACGGGCCGAGCGGCAAGCAGGTGCCGCCGCTGGTCGAGTTCAGCTGGGGTGCGTACAGCTTCAGCGGCCTCGTGAGCCAGTACAAGGAGACGATCGAGTACTTCTCGGCCGATGGCGTGCCGCTGCGCTCGTCGGTCAACCTGACGCTGGCGAGCCAGGACGTGTCGTTCGACAGCGGGCGCAACCCCGGCGCCGGCATCGATGCCGGCATCGGTGTCGGCCTCAGTGCCAGCTTCAGCGCCGATTTGGTGACGCTGCCGAGTGCCAGCGCCTCGTTCGGTGGCGCAGCAAGCCTGTCGATGTCGCTCGGCGATCCGCGCGGCGCGCGAGCCATCGCCTCGGTCAACAGCAGCGCGAGCCTGCGCTTCTCGGGCGGTGTCGAGATGGCGGTCGGTGGGGGCGCGGGGGTGTCGCTCGGTGCGGCGGCGGCTTTTTCGACCGGCGCGTCGGCGGGCGTGGGAATCGGGGTCGGCGGCGGCATCGGCGTGTCGGCAGGCGCGGGCGTTGGCGTGGGTGCCGGTGTCGGCGTCTCGGCTGGGGCCGGTGCTTCCTTGGGTGCGTCGGCAGGGGCATCCGCGGGTGCGTCCGCGGGTGCGTCATTCGGCGGTCTTCGCGCCGGCACGTCGACCGGTGGCGCGCTGCCTTCGGCCGCTGCGGCCTTGACGCTCACCGCCGGTGCGCAACCGAGCGTCACCGCCATCGGGGTCGGCGGCAAGGCGAGCGCCGGTGGTCGCGCGAGCCTGGGCACCAAGGTCGGCGTGCGCGCCGGCATTCGTTTCGGAGACTGAACACCATGCCGATCATGTTCGATGAAGTCACGGCCGACATCGCCTCGCCCTCCGCGGCAGCCGAGGCCGCGCCACCCGCCGCGCCGGCACCGGCGAACGACACCGATGCGCGGTGGGCGCTGCGCGACACGCTGGCGATCCTGCGCGAGCGCGAGGCGCGTCTGAGCGTCGATTGAGCGGCGAGCCACCATGGCCGAAACCTCCGTCAGCGCCGACGCCATCTACCGGGCCCGCCCGACACTGCGCTTTGACGGCAGCGAAGACCCGCGCGCCAGCGAGTTGATCGAGGCGATGCGCATGGACGAACACGAAGGCGGTCTGTCGGCCCTCGAGCTGCGTTTGTCGAACTGGGCCAGCACGACCGACGGCGGTGCCGAATTGGCGTTCCCGCTCGGCTCGAATCTTGAGCTGGGCAAGGCGATCGAGGTCTATGCAGGCGATGAATCCGAGCCCTGCGAGATCTTCCGCGGCCGCATCAGCGCGATCGAAGTCGACTTCAAGACCGGTGAGCCGCCAGAGATCACCGTGCTCGCCGAAGACAAGCTGCAGGCGGCGCGCATGGCCCGGCGCAGCAAGACCTACACCGACATGACACCGGCCGACGTGGCCCGCGAAGTCGCCGAAGGCTTGGGCCTGACGCCGGAGATCGCCGGGCTTGATGCGCCGAACGCGACCTGGGCGCAACTCAACGAAAGCGACCTGGCCTTTCTGCAACGCCTGCTGGCCCGCTTCGATGCCGATCTGCAGATCGTCGGCGAGGAGCTGCATGTGTCGCCGCGCGCCGACGTGGCACGCGGCACGATCGAGTTGCAACTCTACGGCCAGCTCGGCCGGGTGCGGGTGACGGCCGACCTGGCCGACCAGGTGACTGCCGTCAGCGTGCGTGGCTGGAACGCCGCTGACGGCGAGGCCGTGCAGGCCGACGTGGCCTCGGGTGCGAACCTCGGCCCGGGCCGAGGCAGCGAAGGTGCGCAGACCTTGCGCGACACCTTCGATGCCCGTCGCGAACACCTGGCGCATGTCACGGTGACGAGCAGCGATGAAGCGACCGCCATCGCGCAGGCCGCCTACGACCGCCGCGCCCGCCGCTTCGTGCGCGCACATGGCGTCGCCGAAGGCAATGCGAAGCTGCGCGTGGGCTCGCAGGTCAGACTGAGCGGCCTCGACGCCCGCTTCGACAACGACTACTACGTGACCGACGCCTGCCACCTGTTCGACACCCGCCAGGGTTACCGGACCGAGTTCACGGCCGAGTGCGCCTATCTCGGTGGCTGAGTCCATGACCATGAAGCGCGATCCCGCCTTCGACCGCCCAGCCTCGCTGCTGCACGGCGCGCAGTTGGCGAAGGTCGTCGCCATCGACGACCCCGAGGGCCTGAACCGCGTGCAGGTGCGCCTGTTCGCCTTCGACGAGATCGATGCACAGGACGCACCGCTGTGGGCCCGTGTCGTGGCCCCCTTTGCCGGCCACAACCGCGGCACCTTCTTCATGCCCGATGTCGATGACGAGGTGCTGGTCGTCTTCGTCGGTGGCGACGCACGGTTCCCGCTGGTGATGGGTGGCCTGTGGAGTGGCAGCGCCCAGGCGCCCGCCGACATCGGTGGCGGCGACGGCAACCGCTACAAGCGCATCCGCTCGAAGAACGGCATCGTCGTCACGCTCGACGACCAGCAGGGCCAGGAAACACTGACGCTCGAAACCCCCGGCGGCCAGAAGCTCACGCTGAAAGACGGCCCGGGCAGCGCGACGCTATCGGATTCGAACGGCAACACGATCAAGCTCGACAGCGGCGGCATCACGCTGACTGCGGCGAGCAAGGTCCAGGTCAACGCGTCGCAGGTCAATGTGTCGGCTGGCATGGTGAAGGTCGATGCCGCGATGTCGACCTTCTCCGGCGTCGTCAAGTGCGACACGCTGATCTCCAACAGCGTGGTCTCGGCGAGCTACACGCCGGGTGCCGGCAACATCTGGTAGCGCCATGAGCACCGCCCGGCTGCCCGAAGGGGCTCATTCCCGCTTGGCGGGATCGCACGCAGTGCGTAGGGTGCCCCAATGAGCCACCATGACGTCCGCCTCGCTGCCCCGCGCGACATCGCCGCGAACGGGCTCGCCATCGTGCAGCGGCAAGACGACGACTTCATCGGCATGACGCTGGCGCAGCTGCGCGATGCGCCCGGCCGAAGTGCCCTGCGCGGCATGCTGTCTGCGGCGCGCACCGCGCCGCAGAACGGCTCGACGGCGCTCAAGCTGTTCCAGCCGATCCAGCGCCAGTTTCACCTTGCCTTGCTCGAAGCCTGGTGCGACACACCGGGCACGCCGCGGGTCGATCCACAGCGCATCGATTCGGCCGGCATGGTGCTGCGCCGGGTGCGCGCGGGCAACGTGCTCGAAGGCTGGGTCAAACGCCAGGGCCAGTTGCTCGGCTGGGCGCGCATCGAACGGCTCGGCGGGCCGAAGGCCGACCCAACCCCGGTGCGGCGGCTCGAACACCGCTCTTACGGTGCGTCGATCGACCGGGCCTTGCAATCCATCGCGCTCGAACGCGAAGACGCGCTGCTCGAAGAGACCACCACACCGCTGTTCGTGGCGCCGCCCGATGTCTGCAGCGCCGCCGGCAAGACGCTGTACTACGGCGTCGTGCCGACCACCAGCAGCGAGATCGCGGCGCTGCCCGCGCCCGAGTCCGAGGTCTTCGGCGACGATTTCGGCCCCGGTTCGGCGGCGTTCTCCGCTCACCTGATGGGCCCGCTGCAGGGGCTGGCTGCCCACTTCGCGCTGGCCGGAGAAACGGTCACTTCAGGCTGGGCCGCGGCGATCGAGATGCCGGGCCCGACAATGCCCGAGCACATCAGCACGGCCCACTGGAACGCGCTGCTCGCCGGTGACGCGCCAGCCAGGATGCGCGTGTTCATGACCACGCTGCGCCAGCTTGCGAGCGAGTTCGACGCCTTCGGCGACAGCCCGCAAAGCGCCGCGATCATGGCCGAGCTGGCGTCGGTCTCGCTGCCGCTGCTGCGCCTGCCAGACGACGCGGCTGACCGCTTCGTCAGCGCGGCGGTTTTCTTGCGTGCCGCCAGCCGGGTGCTGCTCGAGCACGATGACAGCGCGCCAGGCCCGGAGATGCCGGTGTCGTGGCCCGCACTCGGCGATGGCGCGCGGCAGCGCCTGCACACGGCCTTGTCGGCCGCGATGCGTGCACGTTTCGCCCAGGTCAAGGGCGCACCGGGCCGCTTCGACGAACCGGGTGCACGCTACGTGCTGCGCTGCTTCGTGCGGCTGAAACCCGAAGGTGCCTGCCCGATGCGCACCGTGTGGAGCGAGTACAGCGAACCGTTCGTGATCGCGCCCTGGTACGAAGGCTCGGGCGCGCCGCCGATCCAGATCGCGCTGCCCGACCCGACGCCCGCGCTGCTGAAGTCGCTGAAGCCGAACGTGAGCTTCGCCGTGCCGGCGTCCTTGCAGGGCTTGCTGATGGGCAACCCGAAAGACCTGATGGACGGCAAGAAGGGCGGCAGCACGCTCACGGTCGGCTGGATCTGCAGCTTCAGCCTGCCGATCATCACGCTGTGCGCGTTCATCGTGCTGAACATCTTCCTGACCCTCTTCGACCTGATCTTCAACTGGATGTTCTACATCAAGGTCTGCATTCCATTCCCCAAGCGCAAGGAGGGTGAATAGTGGCCACCATTGCCGCCCGTCCGCTGATCGGCTGGCCCTTGTTCGCGGTGCCCGACGAACACGGCCAGCTCGACTACCCCGACCTCGAACGCAGCGTGCGCGATGCGATCCGCATCCTGCTCAGCACCCGCCCCGGCGAGCAACTGATGCGGCCCGACTTCGGCGGTGGCCTCGACCGCCTGCTGCACGAGCCGAACACGCTGGCCACGCGCCGGCGCATCCGCGACCTCGTCAACGACACGCTGACCCGCTGGGAGAAGCGCATCGTGCTCGACCGCGTCGATGTCTGGGAAGTGCAGGGCGAGCCGACCCAGCTGCGCGTCGAGGTGGCCTACCGCCTGCTGCGCAGCGGCACGGCGGCGAGCCTCGCGATGACGCTGCAGCTCGAATAGAGGAACGAGACGCCATGGCCACCCTGCCCACCCGCGCCGCGATCACGCCGCCGAGCCTGGACGACCGGCGTTTCGACGATCTCGTCGAGGACCTGCTGGCACGCATTCCGGCGCACACGCCGGAGTGGACCAACCCGCGCCAGGGCGACCCGGGGCGCACGCTGATCGAGCTGTTCGCGTGGCTGGGCGATGCGCTGCTGTACCGCGTCAACCTGATTCCCGAACGCCAGCGGCTGGTGTTCCTGCGGCTGCTGGGCTTGCCGCTGCGCCCTGCGCAACCGGCGAGGTCGATCGTGCAGTTGGCGTATGCGCAGCCGACCGAGCGTGACGTGCAGACCTTGCGGTCGGGCGCCAAGATTGCCGGGCCCGTGCCCTTCGAGACCCTGAATGAGGTGACCGTGCTTCCGGTCAGCGCCGAGGTCTACATCAAGCGCGCGCTGGCCGACACCGAGCAGGCCCGCATGCGCGAGGTGATCGCCGGCCTCGCGCGCATCCACCGCGTCAGCGGCGCTGCGCAGCCCTACCAGACGCAGCGCGTCTTTGCCGACAGCCGCGCCGACCCGGCCGGTGTGGATGTGTTTGCCGCCAGTGCCGACCGCGCGGTGTGGGTGGCCCTGCTCGCGCCACCGGCCAGTGCCCCCGAAACGCAGGCGCAGGTCAACGACAGCGTGCGCGGCGCGCTCGGCGGGCGCGACGCGGCGGCCCCGCCGTTGATCTCGATCGGCGTGGTGCCGAAGATCGCGCTGCCCGCCTCGTTCGACGACATCGAGCCGCCTGCGGCGGTGCCGGTGCTGTGGGAAGTCGTCACGCACGGCCGCAATGCCTTCGAGGCCGACTACCTCACGTTGAGCCCGCAGCCCGACAGCGACACCACCGCCGGGCTCACACGCCCAGGCACGCTGCGCCTGCGCCTGCCCGACGAGGCCTTCTACGCGGTGCCGTCGAACGACGTGCTCGAGAACCCGGCTGCGGGTGTCGGCGACGCACCGCCGCGCATCGACGATGCCGAGCGCTCCGCGCGCCTGGTCGGCTGGCTGCGCCTGCGCCCGCGGCCGGATGCCGAAGTCGCGAGCCTCTCGCTGTCGTGGCTCGGCATCAATGCGGTGGCGATCGACCAGCGCATCACGCTCACCGGCCGGGTGCTCGCCGCATCGACCGGCATGGCCGACCAGGGCATCGCCTTGCCCCAGGGTTCGATCGATGCAGAGACACTGGCGATCGAGGTCGAGGAGCCGGGGCGCGGTTACCAGCCCTGGCACCGTGTCGATGACCTGGCGACGCTCAGTGCCGATGCCAATGTGGCGCGCGAAGCGGCAGCCTTCGAGCTCGACGCTGCCGCCGGCACGCTGCGCTTCGGCGATGGCGTGCGCGGGCGCATTCCCGAGCGGCAGATGCGCATCCGGCTGGCGAGTGGCCGTTTCGGCGGCGGCCGCGCAGGCAACCTTCCACCGCTGACGCTGACCGACATCAGCGCGTTGCGCATCGATGGCAGCCGCGCCGCCGGGATGAAGGTCACGCAGCCGCTGCCGACCCTGGGTGGCGACGATGCCGAGACGCTGGCGCTCGCCGAGCGGCGCATCCCGGCGGTGCTGCGGCATCGCGACCGCGCCGTCACCGCGCTCGACTACCAACGCCTGGCGCAAGAGGTGCCGGGTGTCGATCTCGGCCGTGCCGAGGTGCTGCCGCGCTTCAAGCCACGCGATCGGCGCTTCGATGTGCCGGGGGTCGTGAGCGTGATGGTGCTGCCCGATCGTGCGCTGTCGCCCGCACCCAACCCGCGGCCGGACCGGCCGTTCCTGGAGCGTGTCCATGCGCACCTGGCCGCGCGGTCACCGCTCGCCACCGAGCTGTACGTGATCGGCTGCGAGTACGTGCCGCTCGGCCTCGCGGTGTCGGTCGCGATCCGCGATGGCTTCGGCCGCGACGCGGTGTTGTACGAAGTGCGCGAAGCCTTGCGGCGCCTGCTCTGGCCGCTGCCCCCGGGCGGTGCCGACGCCACCGGCTGGCCGCTCGGGCGCGACGTGCGAGAGCGTGAGCTGGAGGTCGAGATTTCGCGCGTGCCCGGCGTGCGCGAGGTCGCCGGCATCAACCTCTTCGAGAAGGGCGCGGCCGAAGGCGAGGGTTCGGGCTGGCACCTGCTGCCGCGTGCCGGCGGCGACGGTTCGCAGGTGCTTGAGATCACCGACTGGCAGCTGCCCGAGCTGCTGTCGGTGGTTGTCGTCGACGATGCGACCGGGCTGCCGAGCAGCCTGTCGGCGCTGCCGAACCCGTTTGCGCAGGCCAACGCGGTCGCGGTGCCGGTCGTCCCGGAGCTGTGCTGAGCCATGGACGCCAACGGCCTGCGCTTCTCGATGCTCGCCGACGCGGCGCATTGGCGCACGCACGCGTCGACCCGCTACGACGCCGAGTGCCGCGCACTCGGGCTGGCCAGCGTGCGCGTGCTCGATGCGCCGATCGATGCGGCGCGCTTTGCGGTTGCCAACAGCGCGCTCGAAGTCACGCCGCGTGCCGTCGATACGCTCGACTCCGTGGCGCGCTGGGACGACGCCTCGGGCGCCGTGGTCGTGCACAGCCACATGCCGGTCGATGCGATCCTGCTGCCGCTGGCCGAGCGGCCGACCGACCTGTGCATCGGGCACGACGGCGTGCTCTACGTCGCGCTGGCCGATGCGGTGTTGATGCACGACCTGCGCGGGCGCTTCGCCGACACGCGGGTGGATACCTCTGGCTTCGTGCCGTGGCGGCTCGCGGCCCGCACCCTGCGGGCTGGTGCGTGCACCGAAGATGAAGGCGGTGTCTGGCTGATCGAACGCGCCAGTGGCCGCATCGCCCGGCTCACGGGCCACCCGCTCGCGACGCTGACGCCGCAGCCCGACGACTACGCGCCGACGGTGTTCCGCCCCGCGCTCGAGAATTGCCGGCCGCCGCGCTTCGACGTGCTCCCGGGTATCACCTGGCCAGCCGGCGAACGGCCGCTCGCGCTGGCCGCACAGGCCGAGGGCGGCCTCGCGCTGTTGTCCTGGGGTGTGGACGGCGCGGCCCAGGTTCGCCTGCTGGTCGATCGGGCCGACGACAGCCGCCCGCCGCAGCTGTCTGCGCCGTGGGTGCTCGCCGGCGCGCGCTATGCCTATGCCCTGGCCTGGCTGGGTGCGAACCAGATCGCGGTGCGCATGCCGGGCCGGCGCGACGCACCGGCGTTCGAGCTGCCCGCGATGGCTGGCAGCGCACCGGTCGCTGCACTCGGTGCGGTCTATCCGCTTGCTGCCGATGCGCTCGAAGCGCCGTTTGCGCACCGCCTCGACGGCCCGCCGCGCTACCCGGTGGCTGCGGCGGCGGCCGACGAGTTGCTGCCGCTGTCGCTGAACACGCTGGCCCGCCATGGTGAAGCGCGTCACTGGGCCGGCGCTGCGCAGCTCGATGCGCAGCTGCTCGACAGTGGTCAGCATGCGACCGTCTGGCACCGGCTGATCGCGGAGGCGGCGATCCCGCGCGGCTGCGGCTTTGTCGTCTGGGTCGCAGCGACCGAAGAACCCGAGCCGCCGGCGCCCGATGCCGCAGACGCGTGGCATCCGCACGGCTTCGGCCTCGACGTCGCGGCGCTGGCGCCCGACACGCTGCACGCTGCCATGCCTCGCGCCGCGTGGGAACGTGCGCCGTCGGAACTGGCCGGCCACCCGGGCCTGGCCCACTGGGCACCCGAGCGCAACGAACGTGGCCTGTTCGGCGTGCTGATGCAAAACGCCCGGCCGCGGGTGCGCCGCATCGTCGGGCGTTACCTGTGGCTGCGGGTCGAGTTGTTCGGCGACGGCCGCAGCGGCCCGCAGATCGCTGCGCTGCGCGCCTGGTCGGGCC
>Ga0114942_1000120_pt1 | contig 20616 bp, 18 predicted proteins | sample LowerColdCreek_FD_88674 | JGI IMG/M metagenome (GOLD analysis project Ga0114942, IMG submission 88674) | Groundwater microbial communities from Cold Creek, Nevada to study Microbial Dark Matter (Phase II) - Lower Cold Creek | ecosystem: Environmental > Aquatic > Deep subsurface > Groundwater ... | reverse complement strand
TTTTGGTGCTATCAATTGTTGGGTTTTGGGCAAAGCTTAGGAGGCTGCACAACACTGTGGTTGTGAAAAGTACAGTTTTTTTCATGTTGTTAAGTTTAAGGAATTTACTTTAATGTTTTACTCGTGTTAATTTCAAAGTTGGCTACTTGTAATAAGCCGTTAGCATCTTCATCCGGTTGTTTGTTTTTCTTAACTCCAAAAAGTGATTTGGCCTTCTTAAGCAAGCCCTTCATCTTATTTTTATTAAGTTGTATAGCACCAATGTACATGCTATTATCTACTTCATCATCCGTATCTATAATGTTATACGATGCTGTGGCAGTAAGGTTACTATTTTTTTCAAAATTATTTTCTTCGGCAATAATATCGGCAAATTTGCTAAGTGCATTTTGGCTATTAATGCCATTGTTAGCAAGGGTTTCAGCTTTTTCGTTATTATTGTTATTAGTATTTATTATCGTATTTGTAGCATAGTTTTCCTTTGTGCTATTTTCTACAATATCAGTTGCAGCTTTATTTTTTTCAATAACAATAGCTGCATTTTTCCATTGTTTTTTATTGGTGGCTGCAACAGTTACAACACCTACATTAGTATTTTTCTCAGCAGTATTTGGTACTATAATTTCTGTGTTGGCTTTAGGTAATTGTGCGGTGGCTGTGTTGCTTACTATTTCTACCGTTGGTACCTGTTTTTGGTTATAAAATACATTATACGAAACACTAAAAATAATACCAACCACTGCAGCAGCAGCGGCCATTTTTTGCCAAGCAAACAATGGAATTACTTTGCTATTTCTTTCTTTTTTTAATAATAAATCCTTGTTAGGAAAAGTAATGGCTTCCAAGGGCAGCTTTGTTGCCATAAATTGAGTAAGCATGGCCGTAAGTTCGTTACTATTTGTTGCGTACGTTTCTACAGCAGCTTTTTCTACAGGTGTTAATGCACCATCAACATATTGGCAGCACAATGCTTCAAAGTTAGCTTCAGTAACAAAGGTATTTTCTTGTTTAAGTAGGGTTGATTTATCTATATTAATTATATTGGCTGCATCGGTAAGTTTTACCGCCAAAAAATTATCTAATTCTTTTTGTATATGCGGGTATTGTTTTGCAAAAGCTTCTACAGCAGCAGCCTCCACAGCCGATAATTCATTATCAATATACTGTAGTAAGTAGCTTTCGTAATTATGTAAGTTAATGTTCATTTCGTGTCTGTTTTTTATACCACATTTTCTGGGCTCACCAAATAGTTTTTCAATATCACTCTTGCTCTATGCAAGTACACTTTTACTTGGCTTTCCGATAGCTCCATAATTTTACCAATTTCCTCGTAACTATAGCCCTCATAGTCTTTCAACATCACCAAACTTCTTTGAATATCATTTAGTTTGTTCAGGGCATCTTGTAATGTTTTCTTTAGCTGCGGTATTTGTTGTTGAACTGTTCTTGTATCGTTACTAAAATCGTCTTTAAGCTCCACTCTTTTATGCTTTCTCAAGTGGTCAATCATTTTGTTATAGGCTACTGTAAATAAATACGATTTGCAAGTGGCATTATCCACCTTATCCCTATTTACCCATAGCTTTTCAAATGCAGATTGTACTACATCTTTCGCATCTTCTTCATGCCTTAGGTTTTTAATAATAAACCTGTATACACCGTCAGCATAAGCATGTACACAAGTATTATATTCTCTTTCCGTCATAGTTTGGTATGGGGTTCTTGCTTAGTAATACGCTTTTGCCAATATAAAGTTACAGGTATCTTCTTTTTTTTCTTTGGGGCTTCCACCAATGGCTATGCTTTAGGCTCGGCTATTGGCGGCAGGCTGCTTTGGGCTACACTTCGTTTCGGTGCTACACTGCGTTTTGCACTAGCCTTGCAGGCCACCCACCGCATCCTTAAGCCGGGCTTTGGGAATGTTTAAGCAGTGTGAAGTACTATATACATAAGATAAGTGAAAAGTAGTTTTAGTTGATTATAGTATACCAGCATTTATCCTATCAAAACTTACTATTTCACTTCCTAAAACACCCTTAACAAAACATTTACAATTTATTCAAACCAAACCTACCCTTGACCCGTAAGTATGTGCACAAACATTTTATCTTAAACACAAAAAACACAAAATGAAAAAGTTTTTCAAGTCGTTAACCGCTATTGCAGCAGTAGTATTGGTATCAGTATCCGTACAAGCACAGGAAAAAACAGTTGAAGTTGGTGGTGCAGCAATGTACCCAAGTAAAAACATTGTAGAAAATGCAGTGAATAGTAAAGATCATACCACTTTAGTAGCAGCAGTAAAGGCAGCAGGATTGGTGGAAACCTTACAAAGCGCTGGTCCATTTACCGTATTTGCTCCAGTTAATGCCGCTTTTGATAAATTACCGGCTGGCACAGTGCCAACGTTATTAAAGGCAGAGAATAAAGCAAAACTTGCAGGAGTACTTACTTACCACGTTGTTGCTGGTAAAATTGATAGCAAATCTTTAGTAAAATTAATTAAAGACAATAGTGGAAGCTACACTGCAAAAACAGTAGCTGGCGGTAGTTTAACTTTTACCACAAAGGGTAAAAAAGTATTAGTAAAAGATGAAAATGGTGGTATTGCAACAGTAACAATTGCAGATGTATACCAATCTAACGGAATAATACACGTTGTTGATGGTGTACTATTACCAAAGATGTAATAAACTAAGTTTGTTTGGGGGTTCAAGATAAGAGGGCTGCATTCTTGCAGCTCTTTTTTATTTCCATTTCTTTGCAGCAAATTATTACAATGCTAAAATTTGCTGCTGTAGTTTGTTTTATAGCTATGTCTTATTTGTTTTTTATGCCTGCGGCTAATATTCCAAAAATTCATTGGATGGAAATCATCTTTTTTGATAAATGGGTGCATTTAGGCTTATTTGCATTATTTGTAGGTGTGAGCACTTTAGCATTTGCTAATCCTGAGGTTAATAATACCCATATAAGGCTGTTATTGGCCGCTATACTCTATGGAATTGTGGTAGAAATTATACAGTTTTACTTTATTAAGGGCCGATCATTCAGTATATATGATATTTTGGCAGATACCTTGGGCGCCCTTATTGGTGCTAAATGGGCATATAAATTACAAAGAAAGCAGTAAAAAAATAGGCCCTTGTGGAAACAAGGGCCGAAACCAAAACTAACTGCTTATGAGAGAAAGTTGTATATATGTTTAAAATGTATCTTCAAATGCTGTGCCACTTTGTAGCTATAATTGTTAATGAAATTTGAAAATGTTTCTCTTCAAATCACTCACACTAATAAAACGCTGTGTAGAGGAAAAGGTTATTTGGAAACAGTATAAAATTTTGTTAAGGACTAAAAATGGTAGCTAGCACCTAAGCTTAAAATTAAGGCACCGGTTTTGTTGTTACCATATTTAGTATCCCTTTGAAGGCGCCTAAGGCCGTAAGTGCCACCGCCAGAAAATTGAATATCCAACTGTTTAGATAAATGATAAGAAAAAGTACCGCCCCCTTGTATGCCAAGGTTAATGGTATTAAGTTGTTCCTTAATATCTTGATCATTATCAAATACAATATCATTAGGGAAAAACAGCTGAGAATAATTCGCATCCAAATACAATTTTCCCTTACCCCTTGCCACATTATGTGCATAAAGTAAGTAGCCAGCATATACACCAGCTTGTGCAGCAATATTAAATTTTTGATGGGTAATAAAATGGTATTTGACCATTAAGGGAACTTCTATGTAATTAATATTAACCTTATTATCAAATTGTGCATATAAATATGGTGGCAGGCTGCTACCAGGCGGCACAGGAAAAATGGCTTCAAAACCCGATGTACTTAACTTTTGATCTCCTAATTTTTGCCCACCTTGCGATGAATAATTAATTTCAGTAACTAGGCTCCAACGAGTGTTTAGATTGTATTGCAATTGTAAGCCATAAAATGGCGCCAATATACTTTTGTAGCCAGCATCAATTGTGTTGGCACTTTCATCTGCAGCCTTAAGATTTGGTATACTTATTCCAGCCCTAGCACCAAACTGCCATGTATTTTTTTGTGCAGAAAGCGATGTAACGGTGATAATTATGGTAATGAAAAATAACAAATGCCTAAGCCGCATAAGTATAATTTTTTATGCAAGATATTACTTTGAAGCTGTAAGTTTTTTCTCAAAGCAAAAGGCTACTAAGCCTTGTTAGGAAAAGTAGCCTCAAATTGACTTAAAAAATTTCAAAAAATTATTTAAACATTCCTTTTAATCCATCAAGTAAGCTGCCTGCACTACCACCATTGCTTGATAGTAGGTTAGTTAAGTCAGTAAGGTCTACATCACCATCTGCATCTTTATCTAAGCCACCGCTCATTTTTTGTACAATACCACTTATATCAAAACCTGCTAGTTTACCTCCAGAAAACTGGTTAATAATGCCTTGTAAATCAAAACTACTGTTATTAGGGTCATTAGTTTTGCTGACTAGGTTTTTAAGAATATCTGGTATAAAACTATTAGCTACATCGCCTGCTGCCTTAGCATCAATACCGGTTTGCGAAGCTAAATCAGTTGAAAATTGTTGTTGTATACTGTTTGTAACTTTATTGTTAGCAATATTTCCTTTGGTAAACATGCCCAACAAGTCGCTAATATTTCCACTGCTAATGGCATTTTGTAACCCATTAGTTATGGCGTTTCCTGCCAATGCTATGGTGCTTTCATTATGTTCGTTGGGGATGGCTGGGTTGTTAATAACCGATTCTTGGGCGTTATCTTTTATTAATGCCATTAAATTTTCTATCATAAAAATAATTTTATTCAAAGTAGTGTTTTTTATGTCCGTAAAAAGGTAGGGTTGCAGATAAATTTTTACAAATCATAATTTGTTAACCACGGATCATTTTACCAGATGATGTTAGACATCCAAACAATACAAATTTGTGTTTTACCGAAAAAAATAACTATTTGGTATTTTGTTTTGTCACAGTGCAGCAATTATTTAACAAAATTTGTCTGTATACGTTAATTGTTTATTAAATTGCCTTTTTTTAAAAAGCATTAAACCCACGTTTAATTATGAAAAAACTCCTTACACTATTATGTGTGTGTCTCCTCACATTGCAATTGTGGGCGCAGACTAAGCGGATTTCAGGAATAATTACCGATAAAAACGGTAAGCCTGTATCTGGTGCCTCAGTTCTTGTGAAGGGTACAACAGTTGGTACTATCACCGGTACTGACGGATCTTATGTATTAAATGTACCAACAACTGGTAAAACTTTGTTGGTAAGTTCTACCAATTTTGAAACACAAGAGGTTTCAATTGGTGCTAAAACAACTGTTACCGTTTCTTTAACCGCTGCCGACGCAAACTTAGAAGAAGTTGTAGTTGTTGGTTACGGACAAAGAAAGAAAGCAGGTGAAGTTACTGGCGCTGTATCAAAGGTAGCAGGTAGCAAAGTAGCCGAAATTCCTTTACCTTCTTTCGACGCTGCCTTAAGTGGTAAAACTGCGGGGGTACAAATTACACAAACAGGTGGTTTATTGGGTGATGGTGTTGCTATTCGTATTAGAGGTATAAACTCTATTTCATTATCTTCTCAGCCATTGGTGGTTATTGATGGTATCCCACAAATATCTACCACTAATCTGAATAGTTTTAATGGTGGTGATGGTACTCGTTTTAACCCATTTGCGTTAGTTAATTCTAATGATATTGAGTCAATCGAAGTATTGAAAGATGCGGGTGCTGCCGTAATCTATGGATCAAGAGCTTCTAATGGTGTAATACTAATTACAACCAAAAGAGGTAAAAAAGGAACTGGTAAAGTAGGAGTTGATGTTAAGTACGGCTCTTCTAGAGCTGCAAGCTTGCCTTCCTTACTTAATGGCGACCAATTTACTGAAATATCTAACGAGAAAGCAAGGAATAGATATGGCGCAGCTTCCCCTAACGCGGTTATTGCTAGAAATAGCGATTTGGATGGAGACGGTTCACCAGATAGAACTAACTGGTTGGATAAATTATATGTAAACGGATTATCTGCTGATTATGGAGTGAATATGAGCGGCGGTTCAGAAAAAGGCAACTATTTTGCATCTGTACGTTATGCGAAGCAAGATGGTATTACTTATGGTAATAGCCTTACTACCGGTCAAGGAAGAATAAATCTTGAAGTTACACCTAAAACATGGTTTAAATCTGGTGTAGAGCTATCTTATACGAAATCTTTAAATAGAGGTGTATTATCCGATAGATATTTGGCAGGCACAGTTACTTCTGGCTGGCAAGCCCTACCTAACGTACCAATTTATATGCCTACAGGCGCTTTAGGTTATAATGTTACCACTGCATCTCCTGTTGGTTTGTTAAATTGGGGTAATAATACTAGGACAGTTAATGGTGTTATTATGTTCCCATTCAACTTCTACAATCCAGTTGCAGTAGTTGACTTACAAAGGAATAACAATACAGCCGAGGATTTAAGAGCAAATTCATATGCAGAGATTAAGTTCCTTAAAGGGTTTTCGATTACCTCTAAAATTGGTATACAGCAGCTTAGAAACTGGGAAGACCAATACTCTCATCCGGCAATTGCTGGATTAGGTAACCCATATAATGGCTTGGTTCAAAACAATGAGCTGAGACTAAGTAGTTGGGATTGGCAGAATTACATGACTTACGACAAAACATTTGCTGGCAAACACAAAGTAACTTTTGTAGGTGGTATGGAATACCAAAGAACAGCAAGTCAATCTTTCTATACAGGTGCTGCTAACTTCTCTGATCCTTTCTTTACTGGTATTTATGATGGAACCTATTCTAACGTACAGCCTGGTACTACTGTTACACTTAATTTAACAGGTGGTGGTAAAAGCTCTGATGGCTTAGAATCATATTTCAGCAGATTAAGTTACAGCTTTGCAGGTAAATATTTTGTTGAAGGTTCTTTCCGTAGAGATGCTTATTCTGGTTTCGGTGCCAATTTTAAATGGGGTAATTTCAGCAGCGTATCAGCTGGATGGGATATTACCAAAGAGAAATTTATGGGTAAAGTATCTTGGATAGATTTATTAAAAATTCGTGGTAGCTGGGGTGAAGTGGGTAACTACCGTGGCCTTGGTGCTTACGAGTCTCGTGGCTTATATGGTGGTGCATTGTACACTACTACAACAGGTTTGGGTTTATCTCAACCATCTAATGCAAGTATCCGTTGGGAGAAATCTATCAAAACTGATATAGGTTTAGAGGCTACCTTATTCAAGGGAAAACTGGGTATAGTTGTTGACTACTTCAAGAATAATATTAAAGATTTAATTCTTGGAGCTCCAATTTTACATACAGTTGGTGTTCCTGGCTCTACAATTAATAAAAACATTGGTGGAATGCAGAACACAGGTTTAGAGATCTCTTTAAATGGTACTATTATCAGACAAAAGGATTTCACTTGGACTGCTTCTGCTAACTGGACTAAAATCAAGAACAACGTAAATGGTCTAGTTCCTGAAAATAATAATGCAGATATAAATGCAGCCCCAAGTGTGGCAAGTGTTGGAAGAAGCCTTGGTACTTTCTGGATGCCAATTTGGGCTGGTGTTGATCCTGCTACTGGTAACCCACAATGGTTTGCAGCAAACGGTACAATTAAGCGTTATAACTACTCTACAACTGGCGGTGCTGTTGGTACTTGGACAGATGATAAAGGTGCCCCTGTTGCTCCTGTAGGGATTGCTGATAACAAGTACATTGATGGAAAGCAAGGTTTACCAAAATGGTATGGCGGTTTTGATAACACATTCTCTTACAAGAACATAGACTTATCTATTTCAGCATTATTCCAAGGTGGAAACTGGATTTATAATAGTACTAGAGCTGGTGTTTTCTTAAATAATTTATTTGGTAATAATGGTACTGAAATATTAGGTCGTTGGCAGAAGCCGGGTGATGTAACTGATGTTCCTAAGTTATACTTACAAGATAATACTGCTAACCAGTTAAGTACAAGATTCCTTGAGAAAGGTGATTTCTTAAGAATACGTACTATTTCATTGGCTTACAGATTACCAAGAGTTGCTTTAGACAAAATTGGTTTTGAGAATATTAGAATCTATGGACAAGTTTTCAATCCATTCACATTTACAAAGTATTCTGGTGCAGATCCTGAAGTTAATACCAACCGCTTTAATAATATAGCTATAGGTGTTGACTTAAGAAATGTACCACAGCCAAGAACATTCACTTTTGGTATTCAAGCTAATTTTTAATTATAAACCAGCATAGGAATTATGAAAAAGATAAAATTATTTTTTGCTACGGCGCTGGTTATTGCCTCGTTTGTTAGCTGTAAAAAAGAACTTAATGAAGAGCCTTTTACTACATTCTCTGACGTAGATGCATTTAGCTCTGCTGATAGAATTGATAAAAGTGCGGTAGGTATGTATAATGCCCTACAAAATGCCAATTATTTGAATGGTCGTGTGTTAATATATGCAGATATTAGAGGCACCGATGTTGTACCAAATACATTCTTTGGTAATATGGGTTTCTTTGGCTTAACACAAGCCAATGATGGAGTAGTTACAGGTGCATGGCAAGCAGCTTATAGAACAATTAACGAAACAAACTTATTCGTTAAAAATTTTACTCCAAAAATTGCATTGGTTACCCCTGCAAAGGCGGATCAATATTTAGGTGAGGCAAAATATATAAGAGCGTTAAGCTATTTTTATTTGGTTAACTTATGGGCGCAGCCTTACAGCTTTACCGCTGGTGCTACACACTTAGGTGTTCCATTAATTTTGGAGGCTGCAGCTGATCCTTTTGCATTATCTAATAATGTACCAAGAGCTACAGTAAAAGCTGTATACGATCAAATAGAAGCTGACTTATTGGATGCAGAAGCAAAACTTCCTGCCACTTATTTGGATGCTTACACCAAAACGTCTAGAGCAACAAAGCCAGCAGCAAGAGCATTGTTAGCAAGGTTGTATTTGTATAAAAAAGATTATACAAAGGCTGCAACTTATGCTAATACAATTATTACCTCTGGCTTGCATGCGTTACAAGCTACACCCGATGTTCCATTTAGAACATATACCACATCTGAGTCAATATTTTCTGTTGCTTTCGATGGAGGTGATAATCCTAATACCAACAACTCGCTTGGTCAGCACTACGGCTCACAGGCAAGAGCCGATTTACCTTTAGCGGCTACTTTCGTAGCTTTATTTAACCCAATAGATTTAAGAAGAACTAGCTTAATGAGGGTTGCTTCTGGTAATACTTGGACTACAAAGTATAATGCTGGTACAACAGATTGGGCACCAATCTCTAGATATGCAGAAATTTTGCTTATTCGTGCAGAAGCCTTGGCTAATTTAGCTAGTGGAACTACAGCAGATGCCGCAGCTATTACTTTGCTAAATCAAATAAGAACAAGAGCTGGTGTACCAAGTGTTACACCAACTACTAAGCAAGATTTGTTAGATGCAATTTATTTAGAAAGAAGGTTTGAGTTGTATGCAGAAGGACAAGGTAGTTTAGATTATCTAAGAACTGGAAGAGATATACCTGCACATTCAGGTGTACCTTTAACTGCATGGGGTAGCAACTACTGTGTATTACCAATTCCTTTTTACGACTTACAAAAGAATCCTAACCTAGTTCCAAATCCTGGTTACTAGTTAAGAAGCTGATATTTCAATATTATTAAACCGCCATCATTCATTTGATGGCGGTTTTTTTGGTTGTTAACTTTTTCATAATCGAAATAAATAGGCAACGAAATACATAAGCTTCATTTTTGTGATTCTTTCACAAAAGCTTATTTATGAAAAAATTAATTTTATTATTATTACTTTTCACTTGTAGTAAAATAACTCAAGCTCAATCAATCGGGGATTTCGTTTTTATAAGTTATTCAAACGATGCACCAGATGCATTTTCTATTCTTGTAATCAACGATATAGCTCCATCAACAATTATCAATTTTACTGATAATGCATGGACTGGTAGTGCTTTAGCTGGCACTGAAAATACTGCAGTTTGGACAACACCAATTACCACCATTCCTGCTGGCACAATTATAACCTTTACTAACTCTTCAGGCACAACCACTTCTGTTTCTCCATCAGGTAATGGAACGGTAACTAGTGCACTTAGCGGTCTATCTTCGGATGGTGATAATATTTTCGCATATACTGGCTTAAGTTCTTCTCCAAATTTTATTGCGGCACTCGCTACACGTGCATGGATAACCACTGGCTCTACTGCTAGTACCACCTCTTATCTACCATCTGTATTTACGGAAGGCGTTAACGCTATTTCATTCTCAACTGAAGTTGATAATGGCTTCTACAACAATACGGTTACTGGTACTAAGCAAGCATTAATAGCACTTTCTCAGAATAGTACAAATTGGACGAGAAGTAATACTCTTCAATCTTTACCAAGTTGGTCACCAAGCATCAGTACAAATACAACTATATCTGCTAACGCAAGCGTTAGTAACTTAACTGTAGCTGCAAATCAAACTTTAAGTCTTTCTACATTCACCTTGACTGTTGCAGGATTATTAACTATAGAAAGTAACATAAATGGCTCTGGAAGTATTGGTAATAGCACAGGTTCAATTTCTGGCAATGTTATAGTTGAAAGATACATCCCCGCCAAATCTGCTCGTAAATGGACGTTTTTATCAAGCCCCGTTGGTGGTGTAAAACTTAACAGTGCAGATGGTTGGCAACAACAAATGCACATAACTGGCGCTGGTACGGGTGGCACTAATTGTGTTGATGCTTTGTCGGGTAACCAACCTACTCAGCATACTAATGGTTTTGATGCTACTTTAGCTGCACAAAACTCATTCTTTTATTACGATCCTGCTGCAGGAGCAGGCTTAAAATGGACACCCATTTCTGCTACCAATGGCACAACCGCTACAAGCGGCACATTGCAAGTTGGTATGGGCTATAGAGCTAACATTAGGGGCACCAGGGCGCAAGGTTGTGCTATACTAAATGCAGCAAATCCTCCTGCCCCCGATGCAGTTACACTTTCTACAAAAGGTACTATTACTACTGGCGATGTATCGGTAACCTTGCCAACAGGTTTTAGTTTGGTAGGTAATCCTTACCCAGCTACTATTGATTGGAACAACGCTACTTGGCAGTCTTTAAGAACTACTAATAATGTTGCAAACACTTACTACACATATAGCCCTGCTAACGCTAGCAGTGTATATACCACCTATAACGGTACCATAATTACCAACGCTGGCGGCTTAACCAATGGTAACTTAATAGCAAGCGGACAAGCATTTTTTGTAGAAAGAACATCTGGTTCTGGTGCTATTAGTAATTTTTTCCAAGAGGGTTTCAAATCTTTAAGCACACAAAATGGTGTGTTTAGAACCAACCAACCCAATCAAATTCAATCTCAAATAAGAGTTGGTTTAAAAAAGGCAGTTGACACTGCACATATTGATGAAGTGGTAATTGCTTTCAGTAATGATGCTGCTATCAATAAAAACTTTAATAGCCAATTTGATAGTAAAACCATTAATGATGCTCCGCAAATGATTGCATCAATAAAGGAAACTACGCAAGCAGCAATACAGAAAAGACCAATAAATAACACAAATGATACCGTACATTTATTTGTAAAAAGTACCACAAATGCCTCTTTGTACCTACAATTCACTGAGCATACAAATATGCCTGGAGAAATAATATTAAGGGATAAATTTTTGAATGCTACGCAAGATATTAAGGCAAATGCTTTTTACAATTTCAATGTCACTACCGACCCATTAAGCCAAGGAGGAGAAAGATTTGAATTGGTGTTCCGCAGTGCAAGCACTTTACCAGTACAATTTGTAACGGTAAATGCAGAGAAGAAGGCAGTAGGTGCACAAGTGAACTTTACTATTGCCAAAGATGAAGAAGCAAAAAACTATATGGTAGAAAGAAGCAACGGAAATGCAAACTTCACTGCATTTGCAACCATTGATAGTAAAAACCAAACAGGCAATGTAAGCTATACTGCATTAGATAATCAAGCCATACAAGGCACGGTACTGTACAGAGTAAAAGCCAATAGCAAGAATGGTGGATATGTGTATAGCCCAACGGTAAAATTAGCTGGCGATAAAGGAGCGGTGCAATTAACGCTATATCCTAACCCAGTAAAAGAAACCTTAAATATACAAACAGAAGGTACAGTAGCAGGTAAGGTATGTATACGCATAGTAAACCAATTGGGCGAGGTAATGCAAACGCTGAACAATATGGTAATAAGCAATAGCCAAGTGAGTATGAATGTGGCGAAGTTACCGGCAGGCGTATATCATGTAAGCATTAGCAATGGCGCAGACTATACAGCTAAAGGAAGCTTTGTGAAATAGTAAGTAAATTAACCAATCCGTGGATTTAGCGTTTATTGCTAAAACAATTAGGTTAATAGAATGGAATTGAAATTCTAATTCAGTAAAGATTTAATGAAATAATATGAAAAAATTAATAATACTAAGCCTACTTTTTGTAGCAACAATATTTACCGTACATGCACAACCAGAAGATAATGGTGGCGATCCACTGAATAACGACGTACCAGTAGATGGTGGCTTAAGCATTCTTGCAGCTGCTGGCATAGCTTATGGCGTAAAGAAAAGAAGACAAGCGTTAAAACATGGGAATTAAATTGCTTAAATCCTGTAAAAAGCATTTCTAAAATAAGGTTCAAAATAAAATACTACAACCAGCTGTGTATTATATTACTTTTAGTAAGTGGTAGCTCTCCAAAATTACCCTAGCTTAATATTTATAGCTTCATAAGTCGGTATTACAAGGGTATAACTACAAAAGCAGCAGTAACTTCAAAGTAATTTGTGTAAGTAAGACATTTAGATATATAGCATGAATTCATATATTTGGTAATGCAATTGGCGCAACACTTAAAACAGACCTACCAAAATATTCCCACACCCGTAAAGCTCTTTCTTCAAAGGGCTTTATTGCTTTTTATACTCTGGAAACTGTTATTTCATTTACTACTATTACCCCAACGAATTCCTGATAAATTTCTTTCTGATAGTAATGCATATTTTACTACAAAATGTTTTGAAAAAATTTACCCCAACTCATTAATAACAACGAGAGAGTATAAAGACTATCGCCTGTATAAAGAAGGTATTGATCATATACTTATTATGAGAGATAATAAAGCGGTTGTTGGTGTTACGGACGGCTGTAATGGTTTAGAAGTATTTGTGCTATACCTTGGCTTCCTAATTTGCATTCCTACTAATTGGCGTAGGCAACTTTTATTTGCCATAGGCGGAATTTTATTATTGTATTTTTTTAATGTACTACGTGTGGTGGGGCTTGGGCTGCTGCACCAGCATTATAGAGAGGCATTTGATATTGCTCATCATTATATTTTTAAGTTATTTATTTATGGTGTAGTATTTTATTTATGGGTATTGTATGCTAAAAAAAGCGCTTTGGTAAATGAATAAAGCAAATAAGCTGCATAGAAATATGCTTATTTTTTTAACCTTATTTGGCTTGGTAACCTATATAGTTGCCGTTGAGCCAGATAATATACTTCATATAAAAGAAAGCATACGCCGAATACTAAACTTACCGGCCCTTTTTGTAATTACGTTTGCAGGTAATTGGAGTTTACAAAAACACCCACAACCTTGGTTAAGGTATGTGTGGTTATTGGTTTATTCTTTTGTTATGCTTATGCTTACTTGCTATGGTGCATTGGCTTTTTTAAAACCTACCCTGGCTTCGCCAAATTTTAGAAATTTTGTTAGCAGCTTACGACATTTATTAATTAGTCCACTACCTTATGCTGTGCTTTTGTATTTAGGCAAGCAAAAAGGATGATTTGAAGAGGAAGATGATAAGTTGTTTAAGTTGTAAGTAACAAGATTAGCCTAAAACAAAGTATATAAATAAGCAAACTTTACTACCGCAATCTATCCATGCTTTTTACCAACTTCTCATCTTTATAAATGCCAATAGCAGCAAACAGTAATAATGCAGGAATTAGGAAATAAATGATAGAACTTAAGTCCATACTGCCTTCATTAGCTATATAGGTAAATGTTTTTCTGAAACACAAGAATATGTTTAACAGCGAAATGCATATAGCAGCAATAGAGAACCATAGCTGTTGCTTTCTATTTTTATACAAAAAAATACTAACAAGGCTTATTACCGCAACAAGTATGGTAGTTACGGTAAGTAATAAGCCACTAAGCCCATTTGTAGGTACAAAGGTTTTAACCTCATTAATCATTTTATTACCGCTGTAAAATGAAAATTGCAAGGTTGCAAAAGCAAATATGGATGCTAATAATAACCAAACCGATTGTATTCTTTGTATCATAAAAAAAATTAATTAAGCCAAATTAGGATAAAGCGGAAATTGCTGCATAAACTGGTGTATATCATTTTTTACACTTGCAATAATTGCTTCGTTATCTGCATTCATCAACACCTTATCAATGTTATCAACAATAAATTGCATATCATTTTCTAATAACCCTCTAGTAGTTACCGCCGCTACACCAAATCGTATACCGCTAGTTACAAATGCACTTTTATCATCGTAAGGAACCATGTTTTTGTTGGCGGTAATTTCAGCCGCATTCAGTACATTTTCCGCTTTTTTACCAGAAATATTTTTGTTTCTAAGGTCTATCAACATCAAATGATTATCTGTTCCGCCGCTAATAATATGGTAATCTTTTGCTACAAAAGCATTTGCCATTGCTTGTGCATTCTTTTGAACTTGTAATTGGTAGGTGTAAAATTCATGGCTTAATATTTCGCCGAAGGCTACTGCTTTTGCGGCAATAACATGCTCTAATGGTCCACCCTGTGTACCCGGAAAAACGGCCATATCAAGCAAATTACTCATCATTCTTGTATTGCCTTTTACATCTTTTAATCCAAATGGGTTTTCCCAATCGGTGTGCATCATTATTACACCGCCTCTTGGGCCACGCAATGTTTTGTGTGTAGTGCTTGTTACAAAGTGGCAATGCTGAAAAGGTGAGGATAATAAACCCTTGGCAATTAACCCCGCAGGATGTGCAATATCGGCTAATACCAATGCCCCAACTTCATCAGCAACGGCACGTATACGAGCATAATCCCAATCCCGGCTATAAGCACTTGCACCGCAAATAATTAATTTTGGCTTCACCGTTCTTGCTTTTTCTTCAAGCATCTCATAATCTATTAAGCCAGTATCTTTCTTTACACCATAAAAATGAGGTTGGTATATTTTTCCGCTAAAGTTAACTGCTGCACCATGCGTTAGGTGCCCACCCATACTTAAATCTAATCCCAAAATAGCATCTCCCGGCTGTAAAATGGCTAGCATTACCGCGGCATTTGCTTGTGCACCACTGTGGGGTTGCACATTTGCATAGCCAATATTAAAAACTTCCTTTAGCCTATCAATGGCAAGTTGCTCAGTTTGGTCTACAATTTCGCAGCCGCCATAATACCTTCTACCAGGGTAACCTTCTGCATATTTATTAGTAAGTACACTTCCCATTGCTTCCATAACTTGTAAGCTGGTGAAATTTTCAGAGGCTATAAGTTCTATTCCATTTCTTTGTCTTGCTAGTTCCTTATTAATCAGGTTAAATATGGTAGTATCTCTTTGCATGTAGCTTAAAATTTGCGGCAAAAATAAGCTTTGATATTGGCACTGTACCTTTTTGTGTAAAGGTTTTATCAAGGTTTTTCAATCAACACGAAACATATTTTCTACAACTACTGTGTAGTTAAGCAATAAAAAGTATTGGTGTTATTTTAATAAGTACAATGGTGTTTTGCATAGGCTATTCGCCTATTTTTGCCACTTTATATGAAGTACAATTGGCTTAGTAAAATATTCATAAGCCTTGTGTAGCTAATGCTTAACTGCAATAGCAAAATGATAAGAGGAGGTATTTCATCAAAAAAACTGTCAATGAAAGCAATTATTCCTGTGGCTGGTGCTGGTGCAAAGCTTAGGCCGCATACATATACCCAACCCAAAGCCTTAATTCCTATTGCAGGAAAAACAATTTTAAGTTTTATCGTAGACCAATTATATGCGGAAGGTATAACTGAATTTATTTTTATAGTAGGGTATTTGGGTGAAAAAATTCAAGACTATGTTAAGCAAACCTATCCGCAATTGCATTGCCATTTTGTATACCAAAATGAAAGGCAAGGCACGGGGCATGCAATAGAGTTAACCAAAAATTTTGTTGGTAATGATGAGGTATTTGTAGTATTGGGCGATACCATTTGTGAGTATGATGTAAGGGAGGTATTGGATAGCCCATTTAGTATGTTGGGGGTTAAAAAAGTAGATGATCCAAGAAACTTTGGCGTAGCCGAAATTGATGAGGAAAATAATATTATTAAACTAGTAGAAAAACCTGCAATACCCAAGAGCAATTTAGCATTGGTAGGTTTGTATAAAATAAAAGAATCGCATATTTTATTCGAATGCCTGCACCATATTTTTGCCAATGATATTAAAAGTTATGGCGAGTACAACCTGACCGACGCATTGGAGTGCATGGTTAAAAGGGGTGCCAAGTTTAAAACATTTAAAGTAAAAAACTGGTTTGATTGCGGCAAAAAAGAAAGCCTACTTGAAAGTAATGCAACCTTACTGAAAAAGTTTGGTGGCAATATTCACGAAACATTAATTTCAGAAAATGCTATACTTATTCCTCCGGTAAGTATTGCAGCGGGCTGTATAATTAGGAATGCCATTATTGGCCCACACGTAGCGGTGGGTGCAAATACTACAATTGTAGATAGTATAGTAAAGGAGAGTATTATTGGCTCTTATACCAAGTTAGATGAAGTGGTGGTAGATAATAGCCTTATTGGTAGCGATGCTAGCGTTAAAGGCTTAAGCCGAAGCTTAAATATTGGTGATAATACTGAAATAGATTTTGGATAAAATATTAGTGGCTTGTTTGTTAACCGCATTTTATATCTAATAGCATCATATTATAGTAAAAATCTACAATCACTCATAACTTGCTTATTAATGGTAAAAGCATTTTCTTTCCCAAAATCTTAACAAATAATAATAGAAAGCGTTTTACAGCTTTGTAGTATCTTCAAATGTGTTAAATGATTCATCATTTTTAGCAAATTTTTTTCCAATGCGTATTAGTATTGTTGTTTTCACTTGCATCGTAAGCTTTATAAGCTGCCAAAAAAAAACAGGCGGAGCAGATAATACGCTGCCTCCCAATTACAATATAGATTTACGCTTCAACAATATTTTTGCTAATAGCAACCTTACACTAGGGAATACCTATACCAATGTAAGCAGTGAACCGTTGGTTATTCAAAATTTTCAATACTATATATCAGCCATTAAGTTGCAGCAAGAAGATGGTAATTGGTACTCATTCCCAGAAAGTTATTTCTTAGTCAGCGCCAAAATTGATTCCAGCAAAACGATAAAATTAGTTTCTACAAATTCTAAATTCAAGGCGCTACAATTTACCATTGGTGTAGATAGTGCAAAAAATGTTAGTGGTGTACAAACTGATGCTTTAGACCCCATGAACGGTATGTTTTGGACATGGAATAGCGGTTACATAATGGCTAAGTTAGAAGGCGTTTCAACAGCATCCACCGTAGCGGGTAATTATTTTACCTACCATATTGGTGGTTTTAGGCAAGCCAATTCTGTATTAAGAACGGTTACTTTACCTTTTGCAAATAATACCAATATTGCGGTAGGCAAAAAGGCAGTGGTATTAATAAATGCAGATGCTGCTACTTGGTTTTACGGAGCAAGCAACCTTAAAATTGCCGATAATGCTATTTGCCATAGTGCTGGTGCATTGGCCATGCGTATTGCAGATAATTATAAAAATATGTTCACCCTTGTATCAGTAACTAACCAATGATGCGTTTTTTAACGATATTAAGTTGCTTGTACTGCTGCCTTATTTTAGTAGTGGCTTGTAAAAAAAAGGAGGAAGATGTTACCGTGCCGGCTCCTACAGCCATCAACTTTTCTGTACCAAAGGGTTGGCCCGCACCAGTATATAACTTTTCCAGCAATCCATTAACGGAGCAAGGGGTTGTATTAGGAAGGCATTTATTCTACGAAGGAAAATTAAGTAAAGATGGTCAGTTTCCTTGTGCTAGTTGCCACCAACAATTTGCAGCTTTTGCCACTTTTGATCATCCGTTAAGTCATGGTTTCAATAATACATTTACTACTAGGAATGCCCCAGGCATATACAACTTAGCATGGCATAGCAATTTTCATGCAGATGGTGGTATTGCCAATTTAGATCAGCAACCATTAGCGCCATTAACAGCCCAAAATGAAATGGCCGAAAGCATAGAAAATGTTATTAATAAGCTGAGAGCCGATGAAAAATATAGAACGCTTTTCAAAGCTGCCTTTGGCGATGAAACCATTAATACGCAAAGGATGACAAAGGCTTTAAGCCAATTTATGGTTACCATGGTTAGTGCTAACAGCAAATATGATATGGTTAAAAATGGCATGGCAACTTTTTCTTTACCAGAGCAACTAGGCTACAACCTATTCTTATCAAAAGGTTGCGGTAAGTGCCATACCGAGCCGCTCTTTACCGATCTTAGTTATCGCAATACTGGCTTGCCAATAGACCCAACGAATATTGATATTGGTAGAATGACCATTACCAGTAACAAAGCAGATAGCCTAAAATTTAAAGTACCAAGCTTGCGTAACCTTACGCTAACTTATCCATATATGCATGATGGTAGAATGGTAAGTATTGATCAAGTATTAGAACATTATAGATCGGGAGTAATTAACGGCCCAACAACGGATAGTTTGGTAAGGAATAAAATACCCTTAAGTAATTTTGAAATTGGCCAAATAAAGGCCTTTTTATATACCCTTACGGATACTGCATTTGTAAAAAATAGTGCCTTCTCCCAGCCAATGTAATGCAGTGTTAAAGTAGCAACAATTTATTGCTAGTTTTGCCGCAACTAAATGCTCCATAATTTTGAGTGATATAAAAAAACTTGCTGGGCAAACCTTCTGGTACGGCGTACCAACCATTGCAAGCCGCTTTCTTGCTTACGCTACTAACATATTATTATTTTGGTTATACAAGCCAGCCAGTACTTCATTTATCACGCAGGTATATGCCATTATCCCTTTCTTAAATATTTTATTCACCTATGGTTTAGAAACAAGCTATTTTAGATTTCTACAAACAGAGGATAAAAAAAAATTATACAATTCGCTTACCGTTTGCTTACTTTTTACCACCATACTTTTTACAGGTATATTGTTCTGGCAAGCCAGTGCTATAGCCAACCTTGTAGAAATGCATGAACACCCGGAGTACATACAATGGGTAGGCTGGATAATGCTTTTTGATACCTTAGCAGTATTACCTTTTGCCAAATTAAGGCAGGAGAATAGGCCCAAGTATTTCGCCTTAATAAAAACCATCAATATTTTAATTAATGTATTATTAACTGTATTTTTCTTAGGTATATGCCCTAAAATAATTCAACACTCGCAGCAAGTTCCTGCATGGCTTAGTTGGTATAATATAGATATTGGAATTGGTTATTATATAATCGCCAATATTGTGGCAAGTTTTGTTACACTATTACTACTATTACCACAGTTTAAAGGGTTCTCATTTCAGTTAGATAAGCAGTTGATTAAAAAAGTAATGAATTATTCTTACCCCCTAATTATTGTGGGTTTGGGCGGAATGATTAATGAAATGATGAGCAGGGTTATATATACCAAAGTGGTTCCGTTACCAAGAGAAGAGGCCTTAACACAATTGGGTATTTTTGGGGCAAATTATAAGCTTGCAGTATTAATAACCATTTTTATTCAAGTATTTAAGTTGGGTGCGGAGCCTTTTTTCTTCAACCAATCTAAGCAGGCTAATGCGGCAGTTACTTATGCAAGGGTAATGAAGTTTTTTGTAATAGCCTGCGCCTTAATGTGGTTGCTAATTGTGGTTAACCTACCCTTAATCAAGTATTTGGCTTATGGTAAAAACGCCAATTTGTATGGGCAAGGCTTGCACATTATTCCCGTACTTGCTATGGGTAGTGTGTTTTTGGGTATGTATTATAATCTTACGGTATGGTATAAGCTTACCAACCAAACGCTTATTGGTGCTTATATTACCCTTGCTGGTGCAGCTATCACCATTGCTTTAAACATATGGTGGATTCCTATTTTTGGCTACACCGGCAGTGCTTGGGCTACCTTTATTTGCTATGCTTTTATGATGGTGGTTAGTTACCTCCTAGGGCAAAAATATTATCCAATTCCTTATGATATAGTTACCATATTTGAGTATTTGGCAGTAGCATATTGCTTGTTTTTTTCGCATGGCCTAATAGTGAATCTACTGCTACAAGCCAACTTATTAGTAAGTAGCATCATTGGTGCATTTATAAGCATATTATTTTTGATATTTATTTTTTTTAAAGAGAAAAAGGAGCTGCAGCAAGTACCTTTTTTTAGTAAATGGTTAAAATAAGTTAAATAAATATTGCTCAATTACCAGAATTATATATTTT
>Ga0114942_1000119_pt1 | contig 20689 bp, 18 predicted proteins | sample LowerColdCreek_FD_88674 | JGI IMG/M metagenome (GOLD analysis project Ga0114942, IMG submission 88674) | Groundwater microbial communities from Cold Creek, Nevada to study Microbial Dark Matter (Phase II) - Lower Cold Creek | ecosystem: Environmental > Aquatic > Deep subsurface > Groundwater ... | reverse complement strand
TTACCGACCATCGGTGTGAAATCATCGAAATTGGTTGCGCCTGACGAGTCTGCCAGGGTGTGGGAAGCAGCAATCGCCAGGCCCACAGCGATGGATATTTTTTTCAGTAACATAGGGCAATACTCCGAGTGGGTTTAATGCGGGTAAACGCAGGTAGACGATAGATTGTCGAGATTACGTCTTTGAGACATTTGCATGAAGATTCGAAGACTTGAGAGATTATGTAGACGCACATAAGTGCCGGGTGGCGTGGTATCGGCCACGCCGCCCGGTTTGCACTGTCATTTCTTCGATTGCGGCACAGCGGGCACGAAATTGGGAATGTCGCCGGCGGGCACCTTGTAGGCTACCAGCACACCGGGCATCAGCCGGTAGGTGCCGTCAGCGGGCAGCGTCGCGGCGCCACCGCCAGTTGTCCAGAAGCAATCGCTGGTCGAATCCAGCGGGCACTGGATCGAAGCCTTGTACGGGTCGGCATCGGTCAGGCGAAAGTACACGTCAAACTGCACGTTGCTGTCATTCTGCGTCACGCTGTAGTCGTTGTCAGTACCGGCCAGCATGAGGTAACTGCCGTCGTTCAGGCGCGGGCCGACCGCCAACCCTTCCCACTTCTCGGGCACCTTTCCAGCCAGTTCCGCGGGTCCATTGAGTGCCAGGTCGAGGAAGGGGGTCGGCACTTTACTGACCTTGCCGTCCGGGCAGCCGGAACTTGCGAAGGTGACGCCACTGACATCCGTGGCGTTGCTCAAATCGATCTTAAAGACCTTCTTGTTGAATGGCGCGGTATTGTCCGCCCCGGTGCCCACACCGCGATTATTGCGTTCCAGCACGAGAAACTCGTTATTGTTGAGAGCGAGCAGCGCGGAAATGCCGCGGCCCTGGTTGGATCCGTCCATCTGGTAGGCATATTGGCTGACAGCTTCACCGGTGGCGGTGTCGAACTTCACGATACGGTTGCAGACGCCGCCGCTGCCGCCCTCGTCCAGCATTGCGCTTTGCAGCATGGCATAAACAAAGGCGCCGTCATGCGTAATAGCCAGTCCCTCAAACCCGCGGTTGGTGCGTTTGCCCTTCGTATTGCCGGTGTCACTGGCAAAGTTTGGAGCGCCGTCAGCACTGCGTGGTATCAGGTTGGCCGGTGTTTGAAAGATACGCACGCGGTAGCCCTCGCGGTCGAACTCATACAGCGAGGGGCCGTATTCATCCGAAACCAGAAAGCGGCCGTTCTTTGGATGGATCACAAAGCCCTCGGGATCTAAGGATAATCCGATTGCGCTCGTCGGATTCGGCGCCAGACCATTGAGTGCGTTACCCATTTCGTCGCGGAAGATCACCGTCTGCTGGATCTTGAAGCCACTGATAGCCCCAGTGTTTTTGTCGATGTCCAGCTTGAAACGCTGCACGCGTGTCTCATAGTCCAGCACACCACCACCGGGGCCGCGGTCAGACAGGCCCCACCAGTGCTTACGCTTTGCATCGTAGTGTATGTCCGAGAAATAGCCGATACGACCGCTGTTGGCATCGGCACCACCGCTGAGATCCAGCGCGCCGCCATCCAGGGCCAGGCCATTGACGAATTCAGGTGTTGCCAGGCTAGCGTGCGCAACTGCCGCGCACAGCACACCGAGAGCGAGTTTATTCCAACGCATGATAAGACTCTCCTGTTGTTTGGTTATAAGTGATTTCAAGGAAAACACCTTTGCAGACTACCCATGGTGTATGACGGATTGGTGAAGGATTAGTGACAAGGTCAACGTGTTCTCCAGGCGGCGCAACAGTGGCCGTTATTTCTTGTCCAGGGAAATCTCTCGGTACCAGTCGGACATATCGTCGTACATATTGCCCTTCAGGATATGCAGCGGGGCCCGGTGGTAGATTTTGATGTCGTGGAAAGGATCGGTGAGTATCTTGATTGCCCACACCAGCCCCGACTGAAAGCCCATGAGGTAGAACAGGTGTACGGTGCGAAACAGGACTGCCCCAACGCCGGTGACCAGCCAAAGTATGGCGGTGTTATATACAAGACCCTTATCGATCTGCTGGTCTCCCAATAGCCCAAAAAAATCAGGAATTAGCCAGAGTATGATGGGCACCGCAATCCAGATCGACAACAGAATGACCTTGCGCCGCAGGTTGTATCCCACTTTCACACTCTCCTTGTACTCGTGCGTAGCCTGGTTGACGGCATCGTAGGTCTTCGGCTCAAAGAAAAAATGTCCGATCTGGCGCAACACCATGGCCAACAGCCAGCCCACCATCACGGCGGCTACCGGATCCACAAAGATCAGGTAGTAGCTCGCTACAAAGCAACTGGCGCTCAATAAATGCAACAACTGGTTGACGCGGTTGTGATGGTAGTAGCGATGATCATCCCAGCGCTGGCGGTGCAGTTCTTCCAGAAATGTCATGTGTTTACCTCATTGGTTTATGGTTTATGGAGGACGTCAATCATCGAGGGGAGTGACAAATGACAGCAGGGATTGGCCCATGCGTACGCGAGCGCCGTTTTGGGTACCGTCGCTGAAACAAAAATCCGCCGTGGCCAGCAGAATGATCGTGGAGCCGTGCTGAAAGTAGCCCAGTTCGTCGCCCTTGTTGAATTTCGCATCACACGGTATGCGCCGGGGGCCGCGATAATTCATGCACAACAGGTCCGCGAGCCAGTTCAGCCTGATGCTGGCTACAAGTATCGCCGCGACCGGTATCAGGCAGATGCGGCTGTGCGCGAGGCCAGTGTCCAGTTCGATGACGGCTCTTTCGTTCTTGCAATACAGTTTCTCGATGCGCTGCAGCGCTATCGGGTTGACGTTCCAGGTGTCGCCGGAAATGTACGTCACCTCGCGGATCTGGCAGTCCAGCGGCGCGTGGAAGCGGTGGTACATGCTGCTCTTCAGCCGCAGCGTGATGTACTTGCCGTTCCGGTATGCAACACGCAGCGCTTGATCGGGTATCAGGTCCGCAAGATCGTAGGGAAAACCTTTCGCCTGGAACACGGTAGTTCCGTCGATTTCACCCCGCGCGCCCACGATGGCGTCACACGGGCTGACCACCACCTGTGGACGCCCATCGATAGGGCGTGCGCCAGGACGCAGCTCGCGAATAAAGCATTCCTGCAGGCTGCGAAATTCACGCTGCTGCGCTTCTTCCAGATTGAGGTCGTCGGCAAATGTCCGCCAGATCTGGATCAACAGGCGTGTCAGACGCGGGCTCTCGATGCTGCTGAGCCAACCCATAAACCGAGTAGCCAGACGGCGGGGAATGCGGTTGGTGAGCAGGAAGTTGAGTTGCTCCTGCTGTGAGAGCGAGTGAATCAGGTTCGTCATAGCTCAGGCAACCGAACGATGTTCCTGGATACTGGCAGGCACAGGTAACCCGAGATCCTCCATATAGCGGGCCATTATCCGATCAGGACTATACTGCTCGGCGCGCAGCCGCGCGGCACCAGACATGGTCCTGCGTATTTTTTTCGGCTGTTGGAAGTGGAAGACAATTCGGCTGGCCAAATCCTGTGCATTGTCAACCAGGTAACCGTTGACCCCGTGCTCGATGATGTCGCGCGGACCCTTACAGTCATACGCTATCGCCGGCATACCATGAGCGAAAGCTTCCAGTAAAACGTTGCCGAAAGTATCAAATCGTGAAGGAAAGACGAACAGATCCAGACCGGCATACAGCGAGGCAAGCCTTTGTTTGTCTACCCAGCCGAGGAACAGGGCCTCCGGCAACTCCAACTTCAGGTCCGCTTCCGCCGGACCGCTGCCGGCGATAACCAGCTTCAGCTTCGGCAGTAATTCTTTCGCCTGGGCAATGATCCCGGGCAGCTCGAAGACGCCTTTTTCCTCGCTCAATCTGCAGGCAATAAACAGGATCGGCGTGTCTTCATTCGCATCGGCAAATAGCTCGCGCTTAACGGCAGGTTTCGCCCGGGCATCTATTTCAGTGGCGTGGTGGGCAGTGAGGAATATTTTGGAGGTATCCATTTGCATTTCGAAGCCCGTCAACCAGTCGCGATGCTCCCGGTTGAGGACAAAAATCTGATCGAACTGATTATAGAGCAGGCGCAGGATGCGACGAATACGATCGCGCTCGTGCTGTGAGGCTTGCGTCGTGGATTTAATGTACTCAATCCAGTCGGTATGCATGAAAAAGGAGCAGGGAACGTTGAACATATACTTGAGGAACAGGGCCACAGCCACCATCGGTCCCTCAGTGGAGCAAATGACACGGTCAAAGCCGCCCTCGTAAAATATGCGCGCGACTTCAAGAAGATCAGGTATACGCAATTGCTGACCGCCGGAGTCCGGCAATGTAACTGCTGCTAGCGGACGAGTGATATACAGATGAGGCTCCGGTGCCGCTGCCTCATGGCATACCAACATATCGATCGCGAGGTTATTGCGCTGTATTTGCCGTAATTTACCTGTCAGGGAATTCGACACCCCGTTCCTGTCAAACAACGTATCCGTCAAATGCAGAGCGCGGTGCTCGTGATGGTTACGGCCAAGGTGGTTCGCAAAATTATTGAGAAACACCCTGTTCTTGTAGAGAACCCGTGTACTGGCGAGATTGGCTCCTGCCAACACAGCCGCAATCATCAATGGAAACGATATCTGGTCAAACAACTCTCCAATACAGCGGCCTGATGCCTGGGTGTGGCTACTCGTTGTGCCAAATAGCCAGGCCGTGACCTGGCTGGGTACTTCAAACTTGCGGGCGAGCTCTTCTGTGCAGTAACTGTCGGAATCACTCAAATGCTCCTTCAACGCGGAGTCGCGTACTCGCTGGAATATCACCTTGTTCAACTCGGTAAAAAGATCAGCGATGGATTGATTCACCGTGCTGGTAAACTGCGTCGCGGATTCGTTGCGGCTGGCGGCTATTTTCTCCAGATACGAAATGCAGAAGCGGTACTTTTTGGATACTTTCCAGCGCAACATTTTATTGGGCTTTTTGCCCTGCAGCGCATCGTGGATAAACTCGAAGAATTTGCGCGACTGCTTATTTTTTTGCAGCTCCAGCAAAACATTGCTGAGTGCGAAGCAGGCCAGTTTGTCAGACGCATCTCCCCTGTGCAGCAAGATACGCAACAATCCCGGATCTTCGATGTGCGTGGCTATCTGGGCAAAGTAGTCCAGCAGTGCGATGTTCATCTTCTGATTTTCGGCGACATGTCCGAAGGGCGACATATTGCCAGCCCGAATGGCCTCCAGCACCAGCTTCGATGGTGCCTCCGTCTGCAATCGTTGCTGCAGATCGGGTACCATCAGGCGGGTGCCGCACTGGCCGGCGAATATACCCATGTGGTCATCCGATCCTCCCACGAGATACTTGGGAGATTCTGGATTCACGCCAAAGTCCTGTGTATTCAGCTTGTGCTTCTTCGCGTAAGCGTGGATTTTCTCGGGCGTCAGGCTTTGCAGCCAATTCAATGTGAGCGTGGACTGCCACAGGTCACGCTGGCCGTTGAGCACTTCGAAGCGCTGGAACATGACAGCGAGCTTTTCAAACAGCGCCAGATCAATATTTTCGTTACGGGTATAGAAATACAGTGGGTGTGGCAGGATCACCGGGATATCGTGTTCCGCACAGTAGCGCAGGAATTCATACACATTTTGCCGCTTGGCAAGTAGTACGACTTCCTGCTGTGGTGAAAAGCCGTAGGTCAGCACGTGCAGGTACAGGTTCGCTTCGGGGAAGTAGCAGGTAAATTCTGCTCCCACTAGCACATCAAAACCTTCATCCAGTAGTGTCCAGCAGGAGCGCGCATTATTGTGATTAGTAATGGTCACCACGTCAGCGCCATTGCGACTGAGGCATTTGACCAATTTCCGGGTTTTCAACCAGGTTTCAGGCAGACCCAGGATGCGACCCCACAGCTCGTCCGGGATATCGCTGTTCAAATCGTGGCAGTGCAGGTCAACGCGCAGTGTATCTTCTTTAGAAAAGCGGCCGGATTCGCGTACTAGATAGGCATTGAATTCATCTGTCAGGGAGTTCCTGAATTCCCCTGGACGAACGGTAGTGAACTTCGGCTCCACAATCATGGCGCTACCTCCCCTGGTATTTCTGATGTGATATCCCCTAGGTTGATTTTTAGTTTTTTCAGTAACGGAAATCGGGCCATGAGCATCTCGGCAATCAATTGCCTTTGGATTTTCTTCGCAGTCAGTGCCGGCGATTGCCACCACCAGCCGTCATCCGACATGCGCTGCGCGGCTCTCACAAAGCGGCAAATAACGTGATCGAAATCGTCCTCGGTAAAGTTCAAACTCATGATCAAGCGACCACTGCCCACCCAACTGAGCTCCAGTCCCCCGTCGCGCAGGTAAAACTGCAACATCCAGTTATAACGGCTTGGCACCCGGTACAATACGGTGCAAATGGAGTGGAGGTTGGCGACTTCGACGGGCAGTTGCGCTGCGCGCAGGCGATCATTCAACCGCGCGATGCGTAAATTCCAGATGTCTTCGGCCTGCTCGTACAGCTGTTGGTATTCCGGCTGCTCGATCCTCTGGAGGAATACATTCATGGCAGCCATTACATAGGGGTGGGAGTTAAATGTCCCGCGGGCAAAAGAGACATTCACCGGCTGCTCGGGCTTGAACCGCTGCATCAGATCGCTGCGGCCGCACAATACCCCAACCGGAAGGCCGCCCCCCAGCGTCTTGCCGTATGTCACCATATCCGCCTGTACGCCAAAGTAACCCTGGGCACCGCGGCAACTTAGTCGAAATCCGGTAAATACTTCATCAAAAATGAGTACGATATTCCGCCTGCTACAGACATCGCGGATCTGTTGCAACCACCGGCTATACCCAACACGGTCAAACTTTGCTGATCGCTGGCTATTCACCAGGCTGCTGTCACCAGCGGCGTCCGCATTGGGATGCAGCGCCTGTAGTGGGTTAATCAGGACACAGGCAATGTCTTTGCGCGTATCCAGAACCTTCAGTGTCCGCTCACTGAGATCGCGCAACGTATAGACATCGTCAACCTTGCGCTGGTTGCCGACGCCCGGTTGAACTCCATCCCACCAGCCGTGGTAGGCGCCGCACAGGCGCACTAAATGCGTTCTGCCAGTGTGGTAGCGGGCCAGTCGCACTGCCTGCATAACCGCCTCAGTGCCCGACATATGGAAGGACACTTCATCCAACCCGGAAACCTTGCAGATTTTTTCGACATTGTCGCGTATCAGCGGATGATAGGCACCTAGTACAGGCCCGAGATCGCGGACCAGCGACATACCTTCCTCAATGCACTGCTTGTAGAAATCGTAGCCGAACACATTCACGCCATAGGAGCCCGAGAGGTCGTAGCGCCAGTTACCATCCATATCTCGGATGCGAACCCCGCTACTTTCCTCAACCATCGAAACCTGCCGCAGCTCTTTAGGCAGCTGCTCCCGGTAGGGAAAGGGCACTCGATAAGCGCTGGTGAATTTGGCATCGGAGATGACAGCTTCGAGCGAATCACTGTAAGCAAGTGACCGCGGCGAATTGGCGCGTGCAGCTTGCGTTAGTCGTAACAGTCCGCCATGGCGTTGCTGGGAAACCGATAGAGGCGCATCGTCACTGGAGAAAAAACGGTCCTTGTCGAAACTGTATGCGGCAATCTGACGCGCGATCCTTCTTGACCACTTGGCATGACCGCGAAGCGAAGGATGCTTGGCCCGGGAGAGTCGGAGGCGAATGAAGCATTTGTAGATCAGCGTACTACTGGCAAGGACCAACAATACGCAGGCAGCAATCGTCGTATGTTGCATAGTTTCCCTGATCCAAGCGCAATCCACGGATATGGATAACGCTTGCTGGTTTCAGAAAATCTACACGCGATTGATTGCAGTTGAATGACAGTTTCAGGACAATTTTATTTCAGAGCAAACTCATTTTAAGCCAACGCAAGCGGCAGAAAAACCAGCGCCATGCTGAACCATGCCCCAACGCTAAAATAAGGTGTTAGCCAGAGGGCATCGTCTTTCCAACGGTCCCAGCTGTGACTCATTTCCCGCCGGCCCCACGCGTCCCTGGCACCCTGGGATACGCTTAAGTATTGCTGCCCGACGGCCCTGCCGCTGCGAAACCGACGCAGGTACAAAGGGATATCGACAGCAAGTGCATAGGTGACGAACGCCACCGACCCCAGCGCTCCGGCGATGGCCAGAAAATGCACTGTGCCATTGGTATCCATTGCTATGATCGTTAATAGGCCGGCAAACAAGGAAAACCCCGCAGCCCACAGGAACGACTCTATCGCCTGCGTAATGTGATTGAGTGTCAGGATGCTGTGCCAACAGAACACCTGCGCTATGGTCATGAAAACAGGGATAACCCAGGCCACATACTGGACGACGGTGAGTCCTGCGTGAGCGCCCATCTGGTGAACCAGAAGACCCAACTGCAATCCGAAGCAGATTTCGGCAATGGTGGCGGCGCTGCGACCCAGAAAAATACTCGACAAGGTGGAGTCGACGACGACGAGCCGCTCCAGGTCGACCCGGGGGAAAATTGAACGGTAAGCGCAGACGAAGACGTAGACACCGGACAGGGCCAGTTGTATTGCGCAGTAGGGGTTTTGGCGCGGACCGAAGTGCCAGATGGCCAGCCAAAGCAGCACATTGGAGACGCCCAGGATACACAATCCTCGCCACCAGGTTAAGGCACTGAAACGCGATTCAAAAAGTAGACCCATGGTTTGGTTACAACTTCGTCACATAAATATTAAGGAAATATTACCGAGTGTAGTTGTGTATACAAGTGCTGGCAAGTAGATCATGGACCAGATCGCGTAAACCCCGCACAATTTTACAATCTAAACACGGTCATTATGGTGAACATGATGCCTTCGCGGAGGATACGATTACAAACGGTCATTTGATGTATTCTGCCATGGATCCTTATCTGGCTCTCATTATGGAAAAAATCCCAGCTTCAGACCAAACAAAACTCGACCAACGATTGCGGCCAGTACACGAGTCGCTTGCGCGTTTTGCGCTTATGGATAGCCTGCATGATCGACAGTTACACCAGCAGCCGGAAGTGGAGGCGAAATTGTTGCGTCTGCAACAGGACGCGGAGCTGTCCCGGCGGCTATCGCCGCTAAATGGCGCCGATGCTGCCCAGCTGCTGGAAATGTTGCCGGGTGAAGCGCGGCACAGGGTTTGGGCTAACCTCGCCCATCACGTCGCAGGTGAAGCCCTGGTAGAGGTCACTGGCCAGGTAGCGCAGGACCTGATCAGCAGCACCGGCGAGCAAACGTTGATGGCCGTCCTGGATACCCTTAAGCCCGACCAGATCAATGCACTGAAAAAATATATCGCAGACGATATCCTGGTCAGGTTCAAGCGGAGCATGGCTGAACAGGCACGGCGTCAGTTTGAAAAAAGCGCTGAGTATGAGGCTGATACGGTCGGGGCATTGATGGGGCACGACTTTATCCTGCTGTCCGTCGAATACTCGGTGGGCGAAGCGATCAAGGCCTTGCAGGAGCACGCGCCACTACCGGAACAAACCGACCAGTTGTTTGTCCGCGACGAGTATCACCATTTTGTCGGTGTAGTTGCGATTAGTGATTTGCTGCTCGAGGACGCTGGTCGTCCGCTACGGGAAATCATACGCAATGACGTGGTTTGCTTCGATCCACGCGAATCCGGCAACCACGCTGCGCAGGCCTTCGAGCGGTATAACCTGATATCCGCACCGGTGATCGACGAGCGCCAGCACCTCCAGGGTCGCCTGACAGTAGCCTCGGTAATGGATTACATCCGCAAACAGGCTGAGGGGCAGGCGCTGGCCAGCGCCGGCTTGCGTGAAGATACCGACCTGTTCGCGCCAGTGTGGAGGGGCGCCCGCGAACGCTGGCCCTGGCTGGCGATCAATCTGGTAACCGCATTTGTGGCGACCCGCTTTATTGCCGTATTCGAGTCGACTCTCGAGCAGGTTGTCTCTCTGGCCGTGCTCATGCCGATTATTGCCAGCGTTGGTGGCAATACCGGCAACCAGACGATAGCGCTATTTGTTCGGGGCCTGGCGCTGGAACATATCAAACGGGGCAACACCCGCTTCCTGGTGCGCAAGGAATTGGCCATAGGGCTCATCAACGGAGCACTGTGGGGCGCGCTACTGGGATTGGTTACCGCTGTCGTTTATCAGGACATCGGCCTGGGCCTGGTGATGATGGCCGCAATGATACTCAACTTGTTGGTGGGGGCCCTGGTGGGGGCTGCCGTCCCTCTGCTCGCGTCCAGGCTGGGCCACGACCCGGCGGTCGGTTCCAGTGTCCTGCTCACCTTCACCACCGACAGTATGGGTTTTTTCATCTTCCTTGGCCTGGCGACACTCTTTCTTTTGTAAGGGGACTACACGCGCTGTTTGCAGTATCGGGAAGTCATCTCCCGCCTTTTGGGGCACGTTAAAAATGAAATCACATGGGACGCCACTTGTTCCGGATGGGTGAGAATCAGCGCATGTGTGGCTCCCTCAATGACATGGAATTCCGCGCTGGGCAAGCTGCCACCGAGAAATTCCATATGTGCCGGGGTGGCGATTTGGTCACCGATGCCACTCAACAGCATTACAGGATTCTCAAGTTCACTGAGAGCGCGGTAACACGTTCGCTGGTCTTCCAGTGCATCGCTGCGAACCAGCGAGAGCAATGAGCGCCCGACCCCCCGGCAATCGGAGTTGGTCGCAGAACATCTCCACAAAATCACCATCCGGAATATTGCGGTAGCGGCTCGCGCGTCTTCGCACAAGCATCGGTATGACATAGCCATGCATCAGGGCTTCACCGAGCAGCGGCACACGCAACAGTCGCAAGGCTTTGCGGTCTCCGAGGAAATCGAGCATCGGCGCTATCATCACCAGTGATCCGAATCTGCTCGGAGAAGTCAGCAGCAACCGTGCGGCTACCACCGAACCCATGGAGTGTCCAAGCAGTTGCATCTCTCCCTCCAGTCCCACGTAGTCGAGTAAGCCGAAAACCTGCCGCGTAAAAAGTGTGTAATCGTGTACCACGGCAGGCCGTGCTGAGTAGCCGTGACCGAACAGGTCAAGTCGAACTGTAAGAATACCTGCTCGATTTAGCAGAGGTACAAGACGGTCAAATTGCCAGGCGGGTACTGTTGCACCGTGAATCATTACCAGCGTTATTCCGTTTGCCGGGCCATCCACACGATAGTGGCATCTGCCGGCGGCAAGCTCGGCGAAATAATGCGCGTGTGGCAGCTGCCGACTAATCCGATACAAGGGGAGAATCATCCTGCAGTAAAGTCTTCAACAGCTCGCGCTGATTTTCAAAGCGCCAGTCATACGAATGGAACCGGTCAGCGGGAAGGTAAAATGCGGCGCGAATCTCAAAACGCGGAGGGGGATCAATTTGGCCGGACGAAGCGTCGGTTTCGCATCGATACAAGTGAAATCCGGTGCTAAACACCCGAAGCAATTCCCGGGGTTGCACGCGTAGGCCGGTTTCTTCCCAGGTCTCCCTGATCGCCGCGCATTGGGCGGACTCGCCAGGCTCACTACTACCGCCTGGCAGGCTGATCTCGCCATTCAATTCCTGCACCAGCAGCAGCCCCGCTCGCGATGTCACAAAACATCCCGCGCTCGGCGCCAGGTCACTTTTACCCGTGAATGGGCAGGTAGGGGTCCCGTCTGAACAAGCCCCCAATGTCAGCAGAATTGCCACCAGCGTTCGAATTCGGGCTGCGTTACCGGTGAAGCCTTTGACTTTGATTGCCCGTCCCCGGATTCGCAAAACTCATTCTCGCTATTGTTGCCCGGACCGAATGCTAGATCAGTAATGTTGCCGATTAAAGACAATAACAAAGCCCGCAGGCAGACGTAGGGCTGTCAGGATTCTCAGCATCAATTGCAACCCGCAGCCCTCATTTTTACTTTCAGGTCGTCGACAATCTGCCGTTGGCGTTCAGAAGAAATAGACTTGCCGTCCTGGTCTTTGAGGTACGTGAAGTAGCGAACACCATTCTTCACTTCCACTGTGTCCAGCTTTTCGATGGCATCCGCGTAGCCGGCGCAACGTTTAGCTTGCTCTGCAAGGCGCTGTGCGCTGGCCTTCTCCTGTGCCTGTTGTGCTTCCCGCCGGCGCACTTGCTCCCGTAACATGTTGTTACGCTGTTCGGCGTCATAGGCTTCCTGCTCCTGCACAGTGCGCTCGGCGGGCTGGTAACTATTACCCAATTCCACCGGCTTGGCATTACTGGCAGCCTTGGGATCGAGCGGCTTGTCGCCGAAGTGGACTTTGCCATCGGCATCAACCCATTTGTAGATCTCCGCTGACACCACCCCAGAGATAAATACCATCATAGACAGCAGCAGGATGCCCACGCTATGGATCCTGGGTTGACGCATTGCAATCCTCCAGTTCATTTTGCTTCCGGCATATCGGACGATGTTATCCAGCCCGCGCGGCGAACACCTCTTCATCACAGCGCCAAACCGGGCAACAGTGTACGCAATCCTCCCACGATGAATTCCACCGCCATCGCCGCCAGAATCAAGGCCATCACCCGCGAGGAAATATTCATCGCGGTCTGGCTCAGGCGCTCGCTGATCTGCGGTGCCAGGTGAAAACTCACCCACACGATGATTCCGATAATACAGCACACGCCAATCAACAGGATCTTGTGGAGGATTGAATCCGACTGTTGGCTGAACAGGATCACGGTACTGATAGCTCCTGGACCGGCGAGCAGCGGCAAGGCAAGAGGCACCACACCGACAGACGTGGAATCGATCGCTTCCAGATCCTCTTCGGGCGTTTGCTTCGAGCGCGGCATCCTCGCCTGCAGCATCTCGAAGGCGATGGTCAACAGAAGAAGCCCACCCGCCACGCGGAAGCCATCGATGCTGATGTTGAACAGGCGCAGAATCTGGCTGCCGGCCAGTGTACTCACAGTGAGGATTGCGCCCACCGCAATTCCCGACGTTCGCGCGATGCGCTTGCGTTGCGACGGCATATTCTCCGTGAAATTGAGAAACATCGGCACTGTGCTGATGGGTGCGACGATGGCAAACAAGCCAGTTAACATGCGCAGGTAATCATTCCAATCCAACATAAGCCCCCTAACGGCCGTCGTCCAATACTCCGACTTGCCTAAGCTCCGGCATCTCCGGCCAGATCAGTGTCGTCGCCAGCAGCGACCCCAGTGCCACCGCACGGCCGCAGCGCGCGAGGATCACCAACCGGAGTACTCAATAGGAAGCCACCTCGGCTACCATACAGGTTATTCTTGTAATCATTATGCAGACCCTTTTGCGGCAAAATAATATGGCATATTCACGGGGTGTCGGTCACGCAGAAAGCCAACACGACCATCCTGTTCGCGGCCAAACCCGCGCTGGCCGCTCTCGAGTCCGTGTCATGGCGTACTTTTAAGGACCCGGTCGCCCGGTACATCGGCGGCATGGCCGCAGTATTGCTGCAAATTTCGTATCGCTTTACCAAAAACTGGTGTCATCCGGCATCATCGGGTACTTGGACATGGATGGAACGACAACCGAATACCAGGAGCTACTCGGAATGTCCTAGCGTGCTATGCTGCTGACATGCAGCAATCGCAGCGGAGATTACCATGAAGTCATTTTACATTTACCTGCTCAGCTTGTTGCTCCTGCCAGGGAGCGCGCTCGCCGACGCATTGTCCGTGGGTGATATGGCGCCAAATTTCACGCTCGAGGCCAGCGATGGCAAGGCCTATACCTTGGCGGATTACCGGGACAAGCAGGCGGTGGTGATCGCCTGGTATCCGAAAGCCTACACGAAGGGCTGCACCATCGAGTGCAAATCCCTCGCCCAGAACGGCCACCTGATCCGCGAGTACGATGTCACCTATTTTATGGCCAGCGTCGACTCCCTTGAAGACAACAAGGGTTTCGCCAAGGAGACTGCGGCGGACTTTCCCCTGCTCAGCGATCCGGCCAAAACCGCAGCCAAGGCGTATGGGGTACTCACTCCGTTGATCAATGTCGCCAAGCGCCAAACCTTCTACATCGGCAAGGACGGCCGCATTCTGAAGATCGACACCGAAATCAATCCGGAAACGTCCGCGCAGGATATGGCGAAGACACTCGGGGAACTGGGGGTGGCGAAACGCTCATCGTAAGGAATATGATTCACGCATGCCAACGGCCCTTGCCAGCAGCAACTACAGAATTTCGGGTGAACTGCCGTTAACCGTCGAGGCGATTACCGACAGTTCCGTCGCCAACCTGTGCCAGTGGCTGGTGGATTCTGCGCCTGTTGTAAAGGCCGCGCTGCATAAGCACGGCGCCATCCGCTTTCGAGGATTTGACGTCGATTCCCCGCAAACGTTTGAGCGCATTGCACGCGCCATTAGCCCCGATCTGAAGAATGACTACCTCGGCACCTCGCCACGCGATGCCGTCACCGATTACGTGTTCCATGCGAGCGAACTGCCGGGCTTTTATCCCATTCCGCAGCACTGCGAAATGAGTTTTTGCGCTAATCCTCCGCGCTGGCTGTTTTTCTGCGCGGCCACGCCCTCGGCGGGCGAAAGCGGTGAAACTCCGTTGTGCGATTTTCGCCAGGTCTGGCACGCACTAGACCCACAGGTGCGCGACCGTTTCGTCGAACGCGGCCTGAAAATCGTGCGCAACTACGCCGCGCCGGATGCGCCGGCGGGCGATTCCATGCAACTGAAAGCCTGGGACGAGATGTTCCAGAGCCGCGATAAAGCGGTAGTGGAGGCCAAATGCCGGGACGAGGGATTTCAACCCGAGTGGAAGGCCGACGGCGGCCTGCGCATCTGGAGCGATTCGCGGGTATCCAGAACGCATCCTGAAACCGGCGAAACCGCCTGGTATAACCATTTGACGACGTTTCATGTCTCCACGCCGGCCGGCGAATACAAGCGCATTTACCGCTTCAGGCCGACAGAACAAAACAGATCATTCTATGAGCTCGCGCAAAGCCTGGAAAAGGAGATGCGCAACAAGGCCCCCGCAGACCGCTCGATGCACACCATGTACCGCGACGGTAGTGAAATTCCCGATGCCGACATCGAACACGTGCGCGACGTGGTGTGGCAACACATGCAGATTAACGTGTGGAAGCAAGGCGACGTGGTCGCTATCGACAATGCATCGGTTGCCCACGGGCGCCTGCCCTATGAAGGACCGCGCGAAATTCTGGTGTGCTGGAGTTAGCCTCCCGGCGCGCCGTGATCAGAAGCCCGCTATCGCCATGCGCCGGCGCAGGAACGCGATCTGCGCGGCCAGCGGCAGGTCCTTCGGGCAGGTATCCTGGCAGCCGAGCAGCGTCATGCAGCCGAACACGCCGGAGTCATCGCCCACCAGTTCGTAGTAATCCGCGTCGCTGCGTTCATCGCGCGGATCCAGCCGGAAACGAGCGATCTGGTTGAGCCCCACGGCGCCGACGAATTCCTCGTGCATCTGCGCGGTGCCGCAGGCGGCCACGCAGCAGCCGCACTCGATGCAGCGCTCCAGCTCGTAGATCTGATCCGCCAGCGCGGGCTCCATCGTCTGCTCCAGCGCATCGATATCGGCCTGCTCCAGGTTCTGCGCGTGTACCCAGGTTTCCAGACGCTCCGACATGCCGCGCATCCACTTGCCGGTGTTGACGGAGAGGTCGCCGATCAGCTCGAACGCCGGCAGCGGCGCGAGGACGATGTCGTCGGGCAGGTCCCTGGTCAGCGTGCGGCAGGCGAGCACGGGTCGCCCGTTGACGATCATGCCGCAACTGCCGCAGATGCCGGCGCGGCAGACGAAATCGAACTGCAGCGACGCGTCCTGCGTCTGGCGGATCTCGTTCAGCGCAATGAACAGCGTCATCGCGTCCGCCTCCTGCAGCTCGAACGATTGCAGCGCCGGCGTGCTGGCCGGGTCCAAGGGGTTGTGCCGCAGTATCTGTATGCGCAGTGTGCGCGATGCCGCGCGCGCCGGTATGCGTTCCATCAGTCGTCTCCCAGGCGCTCATTGCGCCCGCGCAGGTGTTCGGGCAACAGGTGCAGGAACGGCATCAGCGCCGCCTGCCGTTGGTGTCGGTCGGCAGCGCCCATAGTGGCCAGCAGGGCCGCTATTTCCTGCTGGCGCCGCGGCGTATCCGGGTGATCGATATAGTCGCGGGCGCCGTAGCCGCGCCAGCCGGGCGGTAATTCCCACGTCAGTATGTCCAGCGCCTCATAGGTCAGTGTCGGGAGTTCGGCGTCCGGTTCCGGCCAACTGGCAATCGTGCGGCGCATCCAGTCCCTGTCGTTGCGCTGCGGAAAATCCGCACGGTAGTGGGCGCCGCGACTCTCGGTGCGTTGCAGGGCGCCGAACGCAACACACAGTGCCAGCTTCAGCATGCGCGGCAGGCGGTAGGCAGCCACCAGTTCTGGATTAGCGCCCGGCGCGCTGCTGCGCAGGGTGATATTTTGTGCCCGCCGGTGCAGCGCCTGCAACGTGGACACCGCCGCCTCGAGCGCTTCCGCGTGGCGAAAGATGCCGACCCTGTCCGTCATCGTGTCCTGCATCTGCCGGGTCAGCTCGAAGACGCTTTCGCCGCCGCGGCGTTGAACGATGGCGGCCAGGCGTTCGCGCTCGCGGGCGGCAAAGGCTTCCGCCAGTGATGTCGACACCTGCAGGGCGCCGTCCGCCGAGTCACAGAAGTCGGCCATGCTATCGCCGACAATCATGCCAGCAACAACGGTCTCCGCCACCGAGTTGCCGCCGAGCCGGTTGAAACCGTGCAGGTCCCAGCAGGCGGCCTCGCCCGCGGCGAACAGGCCCTTGAGTTGCGGGCTCTGGCCGCGGTGGTCGGTGCGCACACCGCCCATCGAATAGTGCTGCGCCGGGCGCACGGGGATCAGGTCGCGCTGCGGGTCGATGCCCAGGAAGTAACGACAGATCTCGTTGACCTCGCGCAGCCTGCGCTCGATGTGCTCGCGCCCCAGCGGGCGGATGTCCAGCCACAGGTGCGGCCCGTAGCGGCCCTGCGCGCCGTGGCCGGCGGCGATATGCTCCTCCATGCGCCGCGACACGACATCGCGCGACGCCAGTTCCTTCTTCTCGGGCTCGTAGTCGGGCATGAAGCGGTGATTCGCGCCGTCGAGCAGCAGCCCGCCGTCACCGCGACAGGCTTCGGTCACCAGGATGCCGGCTGGCACAATTGCGGTGGGATGAAACTGGATGGCTTCCATATTTCCGAGGCAAGCTATACCGGTTTCCAGCGCGATGGCCGCGCCCATGCCCTCGTTGATGATGGCGTTTGTTGACACGCGATAGATGCGGCCGAAGCCGCCGGTGGCGATGCAGGTGGCCTTGGCGACGTAGGCGAACAGTTCGCCGTTGATCAGGTTGCGCACGATCGCGCCGCAGCAGCGCTCGCCGTCATGGATCAGCGCCAGCGCTTCCATACGTTCATGCACGGGAATATTGGCGGCGATCGCCTGGTTACTCATTGTGTAAAGCATGGCGTGACCGGTGCCGTCCGACACATAACACGCGCGCCACTTGGCCGTGCCGCCAAAATTGCGCGCGGTGATCAGCCCATGGGATGCGTCCGCCTCCACAACCGTCGCGCCACGTCCGTCCACGGTAATCGCGTGTTCGCCGCGCTGCACACGATTCCACGGCACGCCCCAGGTGGCAAGCTCCCTGATGGCCTTCGGCGCGGTGTGGGCAAACATGCGCACTACCTGCTGGTCCGCTCCCCAGTCACTGCCGCGCACCGTGTCGGCGAAGTGACAATCCTCATCGTCACCCGCCGCACCAGCGCAATTGCCGAGGCTGGCCTGCATCCCGCCCTGGGCCGCCGCCGAGTGCGAGCGCTTGGCCGGCACCAGACTGAGGATAATCGCCTCGTGCCCGCGTCGCTTCACGCTGATAGCCGCGCGTTGTCCGGCGAGTCCGCCGCCGATGACCAGTACGTCGGTGTAGATGATCTGCATGGCCTAGGCGCCCTCTCGGGGTAGTAATGCCGCGGGGGGGACGTAAGGCTCGCCCGCATGGTCGGCATGCTCGTAGCCGATCTTCATGTACGTGAGCAGGCTGGCCGTGCCCAGACACAGGAAGAAGACGACGATACACCACATCGCGACTTTCAGACGGGCCCGCACGACCTTGGCGTTGCCGCCCGGGAGCGGCGCCCACTTCATCGCGAGGCGATACATGCCAATGGCCGCGTGAAAGTGTACCGTCACCAGCAGCAGCGCGTAGAGTATCCAGAAGTTACCGGTCCAGATGCGATCGGACGAGGCGTAGGGACCGATATTGTCCGGCTGCGCAATAACCATGTACAGGTGCGCGGACACCAGGAAAAAAAGGCCGAAGCCAGTGACGACCTGCACGTACCAGAGCGTGGTATCGGGGTGGCGCATACCGGCCATATGCCGATGGAATTGTGCGTACTGCCGATAGCTGCCCGGGAATTTGCGCAGGGCCAGCACGGCGTGGACAACCACCAGCAGGAACACCGCCACGCCGACTGCCGACACCAGCAGCGGGTAGCGCTTACCGAAGAACGGCTCGCCCTCGAACATGAGCGTTACCCAGTGCATGGCCTCCATGCCGAGCAGAATGCTCGACTCGAAAAACATGTGCGCCCAGACGAACAACACCAGCAACAGTCCGGACAGGCTCTGCAGCACATCCATGCGCGCCGGCCACACGTACACTCTTCTCGACATCGACAGCGCTTCCAGAAACCAGCCAATATGGCAGTATACTAAAGCCCGCGTGACCGCTGGAGGAAAACATAGAATGTGGGATGTGAAAATGTGGGGCCGCGCCCTGGATCGGATGCCCAGGCTGTCACACAGCGAGTGGCAGGCACTGGACCCCGTAGCCCGGTGGCTCATTTCCTGCCGGGGCTCCGTGCTGTTCATGACTTTCACCGCTGCGGCATTGGGGGGACTACTGGCATGGCGGGCGGATAAATTTCAGTGGGGGCTCTGGCTGGCCACGGTGATCGGCCTGATCTTCGCGCACGCGACCAACAATTTGCTCAACGACTACACGGATTCGCGGCGCGGTATCGACAAGGATGATTATTTTCGCAACCAGTACGGCGTGCACGTGCTGGAAGACGGATTGATGACGGAGCGCCAATTCTGGCGTTACCTGGGCGTCACGGCCAGCGTCGCGCTGGCGCTCGGCGGCTGGCTGATTGTCCAGCGCAGCGGCCTGACCCTGGATCTGATGCTGGCCGGCAGTTTTTTCCTGCTGTTCTATACATGGCCACTGAAGTACTACGGCCTCGGCGAACCCGCGGTTCTGGTGGTGTGGGGGCCACTGATGGTTGGCGGCACATACTATGTGCTCAGTGGCGACTGGAGCTGGAATGTCACCTGGCTAAGCCTTGTGTTCGCGCTGGGGCCGACCACGGTGCTGTTCGGCAAACACACCGACAAGCTGGAGGCAGACAGGAGCAAAGGGGTTAACACCCTGCCAGTCATTCTCGGTGAGCGCCGGGCGCGGTATATGGTTGTCGGAATGATTGGCGCGCAGTACCTGCTGTGCCTCGCACTGGTGCTGGCGGACAGCTTTGGCTGGAGCCTGCTGGTGGTGTTCCTCAACCTGCCGTTGATACCTGGGTTGCTGCGTGTTTTCCAACACGCCAAACCAGACTCGCGTCCGGCGCCTTACCCCGCCGACGTGTGGCCGCTGTGGTTTTCCGCCCATGCGTTTCGCCACACACGCAGGTTCACGCCGCTATTTCTTGCAGGCATAGTGCTGGATGTTCTGTTGGTATAGCCGCCTCGGCACCATGGGCCGAGCCCGTAGGCACCATCATTGCGGAAAGTTGTAATCCTTATACATCTCCCGCAGCGCCACCTTCTGCACCTTACCCGTCGCGGTATGCGGCAGTGCGTCGACAAACTCCACCGCCTCCGGTATCCACCACTTCGCGATCTTGCCGTCAAACCAGGTGAGCACCTCCTCCGCGGTCAGGTCCTGCCCGCCCGGCCCGCGCACCACCAGCAACAGAGGGCGTTCACTCCATTTCGGATGGTAGTGGCCAATGACCGCGGCTTCCGCGACTTTGGGGTGATCGGTCGCCACGTTCTCCACCTCGATGGAGGAGATCCATTCGCCGCCGGACTTGATCACGTCCTTGGTGCGGTCGGTGATCATCATGAAGCCGTCGGTGTCGATGGTGGCGACGTCACCGGTCTCGAACCAGCCCACTTCCGCGTGGGCGCTGCCGCCATCCAGCTTGAAGTAGCTGGAGCAGACCCAGGGACCGCGCACCTTCAGTGCGCCGAAGGTCACGCCATCCCACGGCAGTTCCCTGCCGGTGTCGTCGACGATTTTCATCTCCACCCCGAAAATTGGCCGGCCCGCCTTGAGGCGCAGCCGGGCAAACTCCCGATCTGCGTAATTTTCCCTGGCGGATGAACTGGCATTGGCTGTGCCCAGCGGGCTCATCTCGGTCATGCCCCAGCCGACGCGCGTCTGCACACCGTAACGATCCATTTCCTCCATAATAGATAGCGGGCAGGCAGCGCCGCCCACGACAATGCGTTGCAGCGAATCGATGCGTTCGCCGGACGCCTTCAGGTGCGCAAGCAGGCCTAGCCACACCGTAGGCACACCCGCCGACAACGTCACCTGCTCCTCGTTGATCAGCGCGGCGAGTGTCTTGCCGTCGCCCATTTTACTACCGGGAAACACCAGCTTGGCGCCGGCCATCGGACAGGAGTACGGAT
>Ga0114942_1000118_pt1 | contig 20936 bp, 16 predicted proteins | sample LowerColdCreek_FD_88674 | JGI IMG/M metagenome (GOLD analysis project Ga0114942, IMG submission 88674) | Groundwater microbial communities from Cold Creek, Nevada to study Microbial Dark Matter (Phase II) - Lower Cold Creek | ecosystem: Environmental > Aquatic > Deep subsurface > Groundwater ... | reverse complement strand
TTCTGCACAAGACGACTGAGTTTATTCTGATTTTGCATACTGGTCATACCTGAAAAATTTGGCGCTACGCTAACAGCCCGCGCCACAGAGTTCAAGTATGCGGAGTCTTGCTATGGATGCAAATTGGCATAAACAGGAAGCAGAAAATGAACAACAGCGATGAAGAAACACAAGGTGTGTTTATGCAATGATGCTTGATTAAATAATTGAAACGAAGAGGGATTTCGACTGGAGCGGGCAACGAGACTCGAACTCGTGACCTCGACCTTGGCAAGGTAGCGCTCTACCAACTGAGCTATGCCCGCTCTCTGAACCGAAGAACTTTTGAAATTTGGAGCGGGCAACGAGACTCGAACTCGTGACCTCGACCTTGGCAAGGTAGCGCTCTACCAACTGAGCTATGCCCGCATCCAGGCTGAAGATTTTGGAGCGGGCAACGAGACTCGAACTCGTGACCTCGACCTTGGCAAGGTAGCGCTCTACCAACTGAGCTATGCCCGCATAAAATCTTCAGCAGCGCTGCTTCAGTTCAACCGAACTTTGTGAAGCAAGCGCGGCGCATTTTACAAAATCACTCTGAGTTTGCAAGCGTTTTATGCAGGCAAACGGAAAAAGTGCTGCTGATAGGTGACTAATTCAGCAATTGAGTCGCGAATGTCGTCCAGCGCCAGATGGCTTGACGATTTATTCACCAGTTTGGTCACTGCAGGATTCCAGCGTTTCGCCAGTTCTTTTACTGTACTGACGTCTAAGTTACGGTAATGGAAAAACGCTTCCAATTTTGGCGCGTACTTCACCAGAAAACGCCGATCCTGACCGATACTGTTGCCGCACATCGGCGATTTACCGGCAGACACATACTGCGATAAAAAGGCAATGGTTTGCTCGACAGCGCTATCCAGATCGGTTTCGCTGTTGCGGCAGCGTTGCGTCAGGCCACTTTTGCCATGCTGTTCCACACACCAGGCGCTCATATTGTCGAGAATCTCGCCCGACGTTTTGATCGCAAAAGTCGGACCTTCTGCCAGAATATTCAGATTGCTGTCAGTAACAATAGTCGCCATTTCCAGGATCACATCAGTATCCGGCTCTAACCCGGTCATTTCCAAATCGATCCACACCAGATTGTTATCATTCACCGCCATTTGCCGCCCCTTGCGCTTGTACTTTGTTAGTTTGCTGAATGCTAGTATGATACTACGCCCCGTGCCATCTGGAAAACGCCGCGCCCGTCGCCGTGACTTCCTTTGCAACAGACAGATAAAGCGTGACTAAAAAGAAACACCTGACACAACGACAGAACGACCGCATCGCCGGCAACCAGCAAAAACGGCTGGACCGCCTGGCACAAAAAGCGGCCAAAGCCGATCAACAAATTGAACAGGCTGCTTTTAGTGAGGCAGAACCGGGTATTGTGATCAGCCGTTTTGGTCAGCATGCCGACATTGAAGCAAAGGATGGCACTATTACCCGCTGTAACTTACGGCGTACCATCGGATCACTGGTTTGCGGTGATGCTGTGGTATTTCGCCGCGCTTTGCAATCCCAGGGCACTATCGACGGCGTAGTCGAAGCGGTGCAGGAACGCAGTTCTGTGTTAAGCCGTCCCGACTTCTACGACGGTTTAAAACCCGTTGCCGCGAATATCGATTTATTGATTATTGTCTCGGCCGTTCTGCCGGCATTGTCGCTGAATATCATTGACCGCTACCTCGTTGCTGCCGAAACGATGCAAATCAAACCGTTGTTATTGCTAAATAAAATTGATTTGCTCAGTGAGCAGCAACGCACTGACGTTGAGCAACAACTCGATATTTACCGAAAAATTGGTTATGAAACCCTGCTGCTCAGCGCCAAAAGCGGTGAAGGCATGGCGCAACTCGATCACTATTTAAGCCAGGGCACCAGCATTTTTGTTGGTCAGTCCGGCGTTGGTAAATCTTCTCTATTAAATAATCTACTGCCAGAGATGGGGGTTGTAACGCAGGAAGTGTCTGATGTGTCAGGCCTTGGTCAGCACACCACCACGGTGGCGCGACTGTATCATTTAACACAAGGTGGCCAGTTGATTGATTCGCCCGGCATTCGAGAGTTTGCGTTGTGGCATCTATCCGATGAAGAAGTCAGCTGGGGTTATCGCGAATTCCGTCCTTGGCTTGGCCGCTGTAAATTCCGCGATTGCACCCATGGCAACGATCCGGGCTGTGCACTGCATCATGCAGTAGAGACTGGCGATATCGCTGCAGAACGTTTTGATAACTATCATAAAATCCTGCTCAGTATGGCGCAGGACAAGCCTGCTTATCTTTAAATTCACGAGGTTATTTCCCCGATGGACCAGCTTAAAATTACTCTGCAATACATTCTGCCCAAGCACCTGATTTCTCGGCTGGTCGGTTATCTGGCCGCAGCCCGGCTAGGATTTATCAGTCATGCGCTGATGAAACTGTTTATCCGCGCTTATGGCATTAATATGGCGGAAGCACGCTATGAAAACGCCAGAGATTACGCCAGTTTTAATGAGTTTTTTACCCGGCCGCTAAAAGATGGCGTGCGTCCTGTGGTAGAGGACGAACAAACTCTGGCACATCCGGTTGATGGCGCGATCAGTCAGGCTGGTGCTATTGCCGGTGACCAATTGCTGCAGGCGAAAGGCCATTTCTACACCGTCAAAGCATTGCTTGGCGGTGATGATGCGACCGCAGCTGAATTCACCGACGGGACTTTTGCCTGTATTTATCTGGCGCCAAAAGACTATCACCGCATTCACATGCCAATCGCCGGCACCTTGCGTGAGATGATTTACGTACCGGGCGAGTTGTTTTCGGTTAATCCACTAACCGCCGCCAATGTACCGGGACTCTTTGCCCGCAATGAACGCGTAGTAACGATTTTTGATACCGAAGCGGGCCCAATGGCGCTGGTTTTAGTGGGGGCAACCATTGTTGCCAGCATTGAAACGGTCTGGGCCGGCACTGTCACTCCACCGACCGGCAGCGAAGTATTCCGCTGGCAATATCCGGCGGAAGGACCAAACGCGGTCCTACTGGAAAAAGGTGCCGAAATGGGCCGCTTTAAACTGGGCTCTACTGTAGTGCTGACCTTCGCGAAAGATGCTGTCGAGTTGCTGCCAACCAATTTCCCAGGGGCAGTGACCCGAATGGGCACCGCGTTTGCAACTAAACTGAGCTAATCACCGCTTTTTTTCGCAGGAGCACTGATGAAAATCTTCGCCCATCGCGGTGTCAGTGGCCACTATCCGGAAAACACGCTGCAGGCATTTGCTGCAGCGTTAGAAACTGGTTGTCAGGGTATTGAACTGGATGTGTTTCTGCATTGCGGTGAACTGGTGGTGATTCATGACCGTCAGGTCGATCGAACCACTAATGGCAAAGGTTATCTGGAAGATTTCAGTATAGAGACGCGCCAACAGCTGGATGCTGGAAATGGCGAATCGATTCCGACTCTGTGGCAGGTACTTCAGTTATGTGCCAACAAATTGGAAATCAACATCGAGCTTAAAGGTCATGATACCGCTGCACCTGTGGTCGCGCTGCTGCAACAGGCGCAACAGCAGTTGGGCTTGCGGCTCGAGACTATTTTGTTGTCCTCATTCCACCATCCGCTGCTGCAACAGCTCAAATCGCTGAATCCGGCACTGCGACTTGCTGTACTGATTGGCCATTATCCGGCGGATGGCGTAGAGGTAGCGACACGGCTTGGCGCAGTTGCGCTGAATTGTGATCGGGGTTTTGTCGATGCAGCGCTGGTACAGGCAGCGCACCAGGCAGAGCTGAAATTATATGTGTATACCGTGAACCAACGCCGGGAGATGCTGGCACTGCGCGATATTGGCGTCGATGGGGTGTTTTGTAACTACCCCAAAGAGGCCCAGCGGTGGCTACAGGGTCACAGTTAGATTAATGACTTTCGCAGCTGTGACATTGATTGCATAAACGGATGTTCAGAATGTGCGCAAGTACCACAAAAGCGGCGCCTACTATCAGCACAAAATGTTCGTATTCATGGCCCAGCAAATCTTTTTGCCAATAAATAAAACCGCCGAGAAATAACGAATAAAACGGATAGAGTTTGCGGTGATACCGATGAAAACCGGCAAACAGCGTGATAAACCCCAATACCATCGTAATCAGCAGAATGATCCGCTCAAATGCATGATTGTGTACCGAGGTCAGGCCAAGTAAAGGCAATACAGGCAACAATACCGGCAACATAATGCAGTGGATGGCGCACAACGATGTGACGGCGATCCCTACTTTATCTAAAGTGTGGCGGATATTGTCGAACATAAAAGCCCCCAAGTGCTGATGAAATGAGATGATATAACAAATCTGGAAGCATTTGAATGGGTGTGGCAAAAAAGTCTGCCACTGCAAGTCAGGCCGTCTCTATGGCATAATCTGTTTTTTGTCTATGAGACCATGCGATGGAACAACTACTTCAGCAACTTGACCAGAATTTAAAAGAACTGTACCGAAAAGCGCTGGATGCAGATGCGATACTGGACGACCTGCAGCAACAGGGGCATGGCAAATATCAGCAAATATTCCCGGCAGGCCTGTTCCAGATTGAAAGCAACAGATTCATGCCGTACCTGTCAGAAACCGCAGAACAAATCTCGGCGATCCGGCAAACTCAGCAATTTAATACTGCCACTTTGGAGAATGTAGTAAAGCAGCTACAGCATCTGCATAAGACTCTGGCTGAATTCCGTGCAGCATTGGTCAGGTAATCTATACTACCTGATGGCTGTGGTGATTCAATGAGTTGGCAAGTCTGTGGAGGTGCATATGGTGACAACCACCAGCGTGATGTCGCAAGACGCCTTGCGAATTGCGGCACGCAGTCAAAGTAATTCGGATCAACCAAGAACAGATACATCCGTACAACGGCAACAAGTCATCAAAAATGTTGCCGTTTCACAACAACAAAACCAACTTAGTGCGCTGCCGGAAACACCATCTGCAGTCCCATCTAATGATAGTGTCCGCGTCAGCAGCACGATCGGTAAAGCTGCTAGCAGCGGTATGTTAACCCGAGATGAGGCTGTCGCCATCTACCAGAAAATAGCGAACATGCTCTAACCTGTATTTCCATCACGCACATTTAAAATTCTTAAATAGATAAAAAAACGCCGCCGTAGGTAATTTGCGGCAGCGTTATTTTATCTTAAAAACGCAAGTCATTGATTAAAGGACTAAGGTTTGTTGAATTTTGGTGTCAGATGCTTTTGAAACCAGTTTTTCAGCATTTGTTTTTCATAAACGAACTCGGTGTTTCCAAGGCCAATCGGCGACGAGTTCATAAAGCCCATATCTTTGACTTTAACATCCTGTTCAGCGGCAACAACCTGCCCTGTACTGTCAAGTAACTGATAATCAAAGGTCATTCGCGGGAAATAGATTTCTTTAATCACCCTGATATCGCTATGGTCAATCCGATACATCGGATTAACGTCACCAGCCAGATCCAGATCTTTCACTGTGATCTGCAATGTATGACCAGCTGGTAATTTTTCGGCGAAATCAGCCCAAATTTTGTCAAAGGCACTGATCACGCGTTTTTGATAAGATTTTTTTGTACCGGACGAAGGTCGGATATCGCTGTATTTTTCTGGATTCTGCCAGTTGACCTTGATTGTCGGTTCTTGCTGACTGGCCAACGCGTTTGCGCTAATAAATACGCCAAGCATTAAAGAGACTAAGGTTCGCATTGCTAAACTCCTGAAATTGCTTTACCGGTGCTCTGACGATAAATACACAACATCGTCAAAGCTACTGTGGACACTATATCGCCATTTTAACGGAACTGCAGTGCTGAAATGTCAGAAGCTGTGGTGTTGTGTAATTCAGCTTTACATGATTCTGACATCGAAGCTAGCTATCAGCTGCCGACTTAAGAGGCAAGTAACGAATTTGCCATTCCAACTTTAACCCGTTAAATGTTTTCAGCTGTTGCTCGGCCTGCATCAGTTCTGCCATAGTCCCTGTTAACAGATACGTTTCAGCAGCAATTTCGCTTACAGACATTTTGTTGTTATCTTTTAAGTGCTTGCTCAACGACAAAGCTGACGCCTTGCCACTTACAACTAACTGATTTAACAAATGTACCGCTTGAAAAATCTGCCCATCATAAAGCACCCAATGGTCTGGGTAACGCTGTAATAAGCGGTATTTTGTGCCGTTAATGTAAACAAAGGCTGCCATATTGCGGTTAATTGATATTGGCGCTGACAGCGGTTTAGGCGTTACTTGCTGGGCTACGGTTGTAGTGACCAAAAAGCAAACACAGCATAAGCATATGAATAATAATAATTTAGTCAATTTCACACCGCGCCCTCCTTATACAGCTGATTAAAATTGCATCATTTCACTGACTTATGATTATCAGTTATAAAACTTTTATTGCCAAAACATTCACGGCAGAGTTATAACTCTGGACGGCTATACCTACAAATTTTAACAAAAAAATGTAAAGGAACATGAATGAGTAACTTTAAACGTTCTGCAATCGCAATCTTCGTCAGCACGGCAGTTGCGCTGCCAGCGGCATCCGTATTCGCAGATACTTTACAACAAATGGCTGCTGAGCAAGGACAAGCTGTCCAGGTTGCGCGAGATACGCCAACAGTCTCTGGTATGCGCAACCAGTATAATGAACAGACGGGTGCCGCTACTTTCAGCTGGGCACCTGCAGGAATGCAGAAACCAAATATTGCTGCGGTTGCAGCCGAGTACCAATTGGAATATGCGGCAACATTTTACCTGAATGCCCTGACCGGCGCTGCCGCCAAAGGCCAGCTTGTTCAGTTAACTCCTGTGATGGTGAATTCTTATCAGTCAGAAGATGGGATAAAAACTGCAAAATTCCGTCAGCAATTTATGGGAATTGAAGTATTCAACAAAGAATACAACATCCTGATGGATGCTGAGTTCAATCTAGTGGCAGGTTCTGGCCAATTGTCAGACGTCAGCCTTGCCAAGACAACGCTGGCAGCCAAGCCGACATTTGCTTTTGCAGATGACGCTATCCGTGCAGCTTATAAAGCGGCAGGCGGTAACGAAGGTAGCCTACAGCTAAGTGAACAAACTCAACAGGAACAATATGCTGTTTTCAGTGCCAGTGCAGACTCGGGTGTCAAAGTGCTGGGCGAGCCGCGGGTCAAACCGGTATTTTTCGAGAAAAAAGGCAAGCTGATCGCGGCTCAATACGTCGAACTAGAAACCAGAAACGACGATGCGCTGGACTCAGATTTTTACAGTTATGTCATTGCTGGCGATAGCGGCGAAGTTCTGTTTAAAAATAATCTGAAAGCACATGCTGCCAGTTTTGATTACCGTATTTATGCCGACAGCAATGGCACGCCATGGGACGGTCCACACGGCAACGTAGTCCCGGCGACCAGCGAAGACCAGGTCGATGTGACTGCTTATTTGGCAGCACCGTTGGTTAAACTGACCCATGGCCCAATCAGTACCAAAGATGCATGGTTAAAGGATGACGCTACCACCACGTCGGGTAATAACGTCTTTGCTTATGTTGATGCGATAGCACCAGATGGATTTACTACAGGTGACTATTCAGCCGAAGTGACTGGCCCGTTAGTTTTTGACTACAAATACCGCACCAGCGAAGCTGAAACGTCAGTCAATAACCGTAAAGCCGCTATCGTCAACTTGTTCTATATGAACAACTATTTACATGATTTGTTTTATGACTATGGCTTTGATGAAAAAGCTGGTAATGCTCAACTGGTGAACTTTGGTCGTGGCGGTGTAGAAGGCGACCCGCTGAAAGCCGAAGTACAGGATAACTCAGGCTTTAACAATGCCAATATGTCGACGCCTGCTGATGGCCGCTCGCCACGGATGCAAATGTTTCTCTGGGACAGCAAAGATGCTAAGTTTGGCAAGGATTATGGTGCTACAGCAAAAGCAACAGACGGTACCAATCTGGCTATCACTGCATTACAGCGTTCAGGCTTTGGCCAAGGTCAATTTGATGTCAGCGGCCAGCTGGTTGAATTTGTTGATGTGCAGGCACCAACCCGTGATGCCTGCCAGGTTGCAGTAACCCCCGCCTCGTTAAAAGGCAAAATTGCCATTCTGGACCGCGGCACCTGTACTTTCACCGTGAAAGTTAAACAAGCACAAGATGCCGGCGCTCTTGCAGTCATCGTCGTAAACAACGCTGCCAGCGGCTTGCCGGGTATGGGTGGCACCGACGCAACGGTGAAAATTCCAAACGTTGGTATTTCTCAGGCCGAGGGCGCTGCAATTTATGCCGCATTAAAAGCTGGCAAAACCATTGATGTCCGTCTGTTTAATAACAAACCGTTTAAAGACAGTTCATGGGATAACGCCATTGTCGCCCATGAATGGGGTCATTACATCAGTAACCGTCTGGTTGGTAACGGCAACGGCCTGTATAACCAACAAGGTGGCTCGATGGGTGAAGGCTGGGGTGATTTCCATGCTCTGATGACAGTCTCTGATGCGAAAGATCTTGAATTAAGTGGCAATGACAAGCTGCAACGTGCGTATGCAGCGATCAGTTATGTCGATTCTTTCTATCACGGTATTCGTCAGTACCCTTATGCTGCCGACAAGAAACTGAACCCGTTGACCTTCAGCCATATCGAAGTGGGTAAAGGGGTTGCGCTGGACCAGAACGGCAATGCAGAAGTGCACTCAGCAGGTGAACTGTGGGCGGCTGCGCTGTGGGAGGGTTTTGTAAACTTAGTCAATGACGATCGTCATAGCTTCAACGACGCGAAACACCGCATGTTAGGCTATCTGGTCAACGGTTATAAGATGACGCCGGTAGGCCCAACGTATACCGAGGCCAGAGATGCGGTATTAGCCGCCGCTTATGCCAAAGATCCAGCCGACTATAAGCTGCTGTTAAAAGCCTTTGCTGCGCGCGGTATGGGCCTGGGTGCAAAATCGCCACATCGTGATGACCCACAACATAAAGGCGTCGTTGAGTCAACCAAGACTGAACTGAACACCTTTGAAGTAGCAGGCCACTCATTTAACAATAACTTTGACTCAGCCACTGCAGGCTTCTGTAGCAATAACGGGATCCTCGATAACGGTGAAACCGGTACAGTCAGCTTTAAAATCAGCAACCGCGGCAGTACAAAACTGGCAGGCGTCAAAGGGAAAATTGAAGTGACCAGTGGCCATGCCGTAACACTGGCCAACAATGGCGAAGTCACAATTCCAAACCTGGATTTGTTTGCCAGTGCCAGCACCAACCCACTGCAATACAAATTAAGTGGCGCGAAAACCGCCGATAATCTGACATTTAAACTGAGCTTCCCTGGCCTCGCTGCGGATATCGTTACATCAGATTATGCATTGGGCCAGATGGTCAATATTGGCTTTAAAGCCGCAGCACCAGTCAATATGCAAGCGACTGACAACACCGAAACTTACGCTTCCCTGGAAAACTTCAAAGAGCGGGTTTTAGCCGGTGGTGACATGGCGAAAAACAGCCGGGTTCTGGAAAACACACTACTGTCAATCGTCAATAACGCAGGCCAGGATTTAGGCCAACAATACATGCTGATCCGCAACAACGGCTTCAGTTCAGATGTTGCCTATGAAACCAAAGCCTTTGAAGTCGGTTATGCCGGTGATTTTGTGCTGAGCTTCTGGCATTTGTACGCTTTTGAAGATGCGTACGACGGTGGTGTGGTTGAAATCAGTATTAACGGTTCTGATTGGGTTGACGTCACCAAAGTGCAAATTGGCACCGCCAACAACGCTCCTGTTTACGCAAGTTTCAGTAACGGCGGTTACAACAATAAACTGGCCGAACTGCTGCCAGGCCGCAAAGTCTTCACTGGTCAAATGGCATCGTTGGGTGGTGTTGAGTCAGTGAACTTCGGTACAGCTTTAAACGGCAACCAGGTTAAACTGCGCTTCCGTGCTGTGGCCGATAGCAATACAGCTGATTACGGCTGGTTATTGGACAACATTAAAGTCAGCAACGTTACAACTTCGGTGTACCACGATGTTGTAGCTGGTGACAGCCTGGCTTGTAGCAACCGCACACCAATCATCAGCAAAGTTGAAGCCAGTGCAGCAGCAGTAAATGAAGCCGGTTCCTTCACTTTGACCGCAACAGCAACTGACCGCGATACCGCTGATAAACTCACGTACAACTGGAAACAAGTAAGTGGTAGCGCCGCAACGTTGGCCAACGCAGGTACCTCTACAGCAACGGTAACAGCGCCGTCGATCAGTACTGCGTCTGAAGATCTGGTATTTGAAGTGTCAGTATCCGACGGAATTGCCACAACGAAATCAACTGTGACAGTCAAAGTCAACGACGTACCAGTACCAGTTGAAGTCAAACCAGTGAAAAAAGGTGGCGGTAGCTTCGGTTGGTTTACTCTGCTGTTAGCCCCGTTGGCGTTATTACGTCGCCGCAATAAATAATCGCTGTATTACACAAGCGAGATAAACTCAGAGCACCGCCGATAATGGCGGTGCTTTTTTATTTACCATCAAGGGCTTGGCTTATTGTAAACATCCGCAGGTATGTTAGTCAGAACAGGGCAACTCAACGTCTTTTGGCGAGTTCAGTCCGAGATGATTGAAAGATTTGCAGAAGAAATAGAGGAGTCGCTTCCTCAGGTAATAAAAAACCCGGCTAATGCCGGGTTTTTCTATAAGAAACAGTGATGTAATTAATTACATCATGCTGCACAAGGTAGCGCAAGATACTGTTTTATATCACATTCAATGCCACTATAGAATAAAATACCCCTAATTAAACCCCTGGCATTTTTGACTAAATGATTAACCTGGCAGTCCCCCCAAATTAACTGACGTCAAAAGTAGAAATTTAACTCAGCTTTTGTGAACAAAGAATCAGTCGAAACGCGGGGATTCGCAAGTACTAAAAAAAGAAAATGATTTAACAACGGCAAACCCAACAGGGGTTGTAAATCAAATATTCAGTCGACATATCAAAACTTCACTGTTATTTTTACAAAATTTTTATCCGCATCGGCAAAACCTATTTTTAGAGAGTTTAATTTTGTTAGTTGCAATTACCTAGGGGCAAGGAACTATAACACTTAGGAGATAATTGATTTTAAATGTCATTCGGTTGTAAATTGAGATCAAGTTTTATTGGATGCAAATAGAGAAACGATATGACTAGAGATGATTTTTCAGCAAAGACTAAACGTGATCTAGCATTCGCAGCGGCGTTTCGTTGTGCAAGACCGAGTTGTCGGACAAATCTCATTTACACCACTGAGGCTATGCCTCATACCACAAATATGGGTATTGCCGCACATATTAACTCTGCTTCAAGGTTTGATGGTCCAAGAGCTAACCCAAATTTAACTCCAGAACAAAGAAAATCCTATGATAATGGTGTTTTCCTCTGCCCAACTTGCGCAGTACTCGTGGACAAAATACCATACCACTTTCCGGAAAATTTACTGAAGGCATGGCAAGCAGAGTCGGAAGAGTGGTCAAGGGCTGACTTCCTTAAATTTAAGCCTCATGTAAATCACTCACAGGCCAGCGAAGGTATTAGATGCTTTTTGGATTTTTTTAAGACGCTTTTTTTTCATAACGGTCCATCAATAGAAACTTCCGAATTTCTCAAAAACCCCTCCAGAATCATGCTTTTGAATCAACTAAGGCCTACATCTCCGTTCTCTTCACAGTATGTACAATGTGTCGCAATGCAAAAGGACATGATCCGTGCGCTACAGGTAATTCAATTAGAAATGAGCGACAGAGGACTTTGGCACCACGGCGACTCATTTATACAAATTTACCGTCAGCAATATCAGGATCTTACTGGTGAACAAAAAGCATCGATTGAAAAGGTAGAACTCGCAATTAAGGATTACTGTACTCTCTATAACCGGCTTCACGAAATCATGATAGGCCTCTATGCACCAGAAATTTAAGTGACTTATTTTAAAGTGGGTGAACTAAAATTTCTTCAGCTTGCAGGCCTAAATAAAAACGTATTGCACTAAAAAATGATGGCCAATCACCCGCTCTATTTCTTCTAAGTACTGATGCTGCTAAAAAACTACGGGCTTGCTCTATGGTTTGCCCACGACTCAAACTTTGCGTAATTTGGTCATTGAGACTATTGAGAATAGATTTTCGGGCACGCATTAGCCGGGCCGAATTTAGATTTAACTCAACTATCGTTTGGTGCGCAATTTCGACATCTAGCCCGTGAGAAGCACACAGGTCCTCATTAACAGAAATCAATCCTGTTGAGCGATGAAACTTCCATATGTTGAAGTGAGGCAAATTTAGTGGATTAAATATAATCGCATCCAGAACTTTGTTACCTTTAGTTACATCACAAGAATAATTTTGGGGATCGGGATCGAACCTCTGTAGAGGATTAACAACATTCCTTTGATTTCCACCACAACACACAACTAGAAGATTGGTCCACTCCAGAGCCCAATTAGGCTCCCCCAGTTCTTGTTTTGATTTTGGGTGAAAATGCTCAATGCGGCAGTCATCTAATGCCCCATTAGTTCCCGATAGTAAATCCTGCTCGCAATATGCACATATATTGCCTTGGTCCGTCCGAAGCTGTTGCTGTGTCTCCTGGTATCTTGCACTGCAACAACGGAAGGCATTCCCAATCACGTCGTTAGTCTTTTCCCACAAAGCATCAGGTTGTGCAGCTTTGAATACACCTAATCGATTCGGCTCTGCTCCCTTATTTATTATTTTCATTTTCTCGCTCAAACTCACGAATACGTATATCTGTATCTAATCGTTGAAGCTCTGCTTCAGTTTGGCCACCCCATTGATTTAGAACTCTTTTAAGCTCTAGAGCCTCAGATGTATCCCATTTGTCTGATTCAACTAATTCCGTATAACGGTTCAACTTTTTGACAATATCAATATGTTGTGGACGAGTATTCCCTCCCAAGACTTCTTCTAACATTCTTGTACTTTCAGAGCCGTAAGTACTTGTTCCGGTCAAGAGTTTCGCTTCGCTAGCATCGGCAGAAACAATGCGAATAGACTCAGCATGAACCGTAGTCAGCACTTGGGGGCTATGTGTGGTAACAATAAACTGAATGTTTTTGAATAAGTTTGTAAGATCATTTAGGACCTTCTGCTGCCATCTAGGGTGCAGGTGAAGCTCGATTTCATCAATTAAAACTATGCCAGAAACTGCCAGTGGGTTATCACTGGTAGGATTAAGCAAGTAGGCGCGCCTCACCAAGTCAATCGTTAAAGCAACCATATTCCTGTAGCCTTCGCTTAGTTGCTCCAAAGTAAGTTTTACGTACTCATCCTTCTCATTTTTCCAATACACCACAACATCATTGCTATTTTTGTCAAACTCTAGGCTTGTGGCTCGCTCTACGATCTGGTAAACGGTCTCGGAAACAAGCCTTTTGGCAGGGTGAATAAATTTAGGGTCTCTTAAGTCATCACGTTTTCGAAGTTCATCTACTTCAATTTTAGAAAACCAGTTCTTTATGATGCCGTAGTTCACCTTAGCATCCAGAGCAGAGTCGTAACCTTCGCCACGAATTTCTTTTTCGAAGGGATTTATTGCTACTTTAGAACTTGTAGGAGTGAGGGCGCGACTTGTTCCATAGTACGCAATTAACGGAAATTCGGACTGATTATCAACAAGCTGACTGGCGTATGTAGTTAGCGCCGCTGTACCAAGCTTTGGAGCTTCGGCTGTTCCAGCTCCTTTTGCTACGAGGTCCCAACTTAAGCTTGATGTCGTGTCAATGGTAATGCGCGCATAGCTAGCAACCCCACTCGCGTTGACATGAATATCTGATTTTTTTATCAGCTTCCCTTTAGCATCAGGCATAGCAGTAAGAAAAGGACCAAGCCCACACGCAACCGCTTCTAAAATCGAAGTTTTACCAGCGCCATTCTCTCCTACTAACACACTCAGGGACGAATGCAGAGGTACTCGAAAGTGAGAGTATCCTCTAAAATTGCTTACCGAGACTTCACTAATTTTGAGATCTTTACGTACGTAAAATGAAGGGTCTAAATTAAAATGTCTTTCTGCTATTTGATCAAAGTTTTTAGTAACACTGAACCTACCATCGTTGTTACAGGCCTCAACAATCACACTTATATGATCAGGTGTGAGAATATTCCGACCTCGCGCTGGTTCATAGAACAATGAAGCATCAACAAACTTAACTCTTTCGTTATTTGGCTTACCTAACCCAGAGTCGAGAACAAGAAGCACTGTCTGAATTGACGTCGAGTAATGAATATTTCTAGGCAATAAAATGACTTGTTCGATAATCCCACGAGAGACTAAATACTCACGAACTTTGGTTTCAGAGCCTGTTCTCGTTAAGGCCCCTAGAGACATTCCGACTAACAGCTTACCTCCTTCCGAAAGCGCTGACAGCATTGATAGAGTTATGAACCAATCACTTCTACTTTCTGGCAAAATGCTGGCTATATCTAGCCAATGATTACGCTTTTCATAGTAGATTTTTCCCGTGAGGCTTTGGGGATTTTCATACCAAAAGGTGGAAAAGACACTATTAAATCGTATTTATTTTCCTGGTAGATAGGGTGCGATAAAGAGTCACCAAAAAAATCTCGGCCTTTTATCCCCCGAATGACTCTGCTTATAATTAGTTGAAAATAAGTGTCTTTGTTAACCTCTTGAGTATCTACATAAACTCTTTCTTGACTCATATTGGAAAAAGAAAAAGCTGTATTCCCAGCCCCTGCAAACGGGTCACAAACTGACTTTGGTTGATAACGCTCCCCTATTGCAGTGACCAAATGGTTCACGTCTCTGGGTGTATAAAATTCACTTCCAGATTTGCCTTCATTCTCTGCAAATCGTAAATCTAGCTCAGATAGAGAGAGCCGCGCTATTGATGGGCTTCTATTTAGTAGCCCATCGCGTATTGCATAATGAACAATAGACTCATCAATATTGTTGAATGAACGTAGTGTATTCTCTAAGTAATCACACAGAAATTGAGATACATCGCTATTAATTAGATCAAGACCAACAGCATGATCTATAAGCTCTCGAGAGTATTGGACTATGACATTAAACGAATAAAACCTTGGAGCCTCAAAATGCTGACCGGTATTAGACTGGAGATAGCGTATGAAGAAAATTGAATATGCTAATGAACGATAGTTCGATATAGGTGATGCACCTCGAACATAATCAAGTATGTTCCATATTTCTCTTGCTTGAGCTTTAGCCAACCTCAGGTCTTCATCATCATATGTCATTTTTTATCTCATTATTAAGCACAAAAAGGCTGTGGCCAAAACATCCTTTAATAAATTCATACTCATATTCTGCTTCATCATGTCACCAATTAGATCAACGTAGCCCGCCACTACTTGCTGGTCTTTCTGAAGAGTACGAGCGATATCGCCCTCTTTTAGCAATGCCGGTTAAATAGTCTGTTAAACGGCTTGCAGTAAGTGACCGTTGAACGCTATCGACTTATCATGCTTTTCAACTTGTTCGACCACGATATCATCACCTGATTACTGCCGCTAAACTGTCGAGCCAAAACTTTTACCCGCCACCAACAAATCAAACACAACCTTCGCAAACAACGCCGATTTCTTTGGATCCCCCAACAGCTGCATCATCTGATTCTGCTGCGCCTCGTTACTGTCGAGAATGGCGTCATCAATCGCCCTAGAGAAATCACCCAGCATGGCTTGTTCGGGTGAGTTGTTGGCGATTTGGGTCATTACCAATTCGTTTTCGCCGACTTTGTCGCGGATGGTGTAGGCGTAGTTGACCATATCGGCATCGGTGAGTTGATCGGTGATGAATAGCTCATTGAGGCGGCTGATAATTTGCGACAGGAATTCTTCTTTTTTGTCTTTTGGCCGCGCTGACCCTAAAGCTTCGTTTGGCTCCAGATTGTAGTCGCCTTTGTTTTCTTGCAGCTGCAAATTCTGTTGGCGAATTTTCGATACGCGGTAGTGGCTGAGCATCACGTTGTTAAGGTCGATGTCATCCTCTTCCAGAATCGTCTCACGCAGCATTGGTCGCAGGTTGCGAGCATAGAGGCAGAGCTTTTCTAGGTTGGTATCGTCGTAGTCGACGATTTGCGACATAAACTCGTAAAAACGTACAAAGGTGCCTAAGTCTTTTTTGAAGATCTCCAGCGCATCTTTTTCTTTTTGGCAGTCTTTTAAGCTGTTTTCTGCATTGGCAATTAACACCGCATCGCCAGTTTTCTTGGTGCGTTCAAACATATCTTTGGCTTGCTTGAATGCATCCACAGCCGATTTGTAACGCTTCTGCCAGCGCTCTACTGCCGGTTTGCAGATGTTGGCAATGGCGGCATTGGATTTATTGCTTTCATAGAAGTAGGTGCAGAACTGCTCTACTTCGTGCCAGGTAAAAATGCTTTCGGCGCGCAATTTGTCGTAAAGCTGGAAGATGAGATTCGGATCAGACACATCCGCCAATTCTGCGGTTTGATAATAAGGCTGGAACGCAGCAAGAATTTCTTCCGGTTCATTAAAGAAATCCAGCACATAAGTGCCGGTCACTTCTTTGCTCGGATAGGTGCGGTTTAAACGTGACAAAGTTTGCACGCATTCCACGCCGCCGAGTTTCTTATCAACATACATCGCACACAGTTTGGGCTGGTCAAAACCGGTTTGAAATTTGTTGGCAACGATCATCACTTGGTAGTCATCGCTATCAAAGGCTTTGCGCATATCGCGGCCTTTGAGATGGGTGTTCATATTGGTTTCAGTGAATTTCTCGCCAATCAGTGCGGCAGCATTCGGATCTTTATCGCTGAATTCTACCTCACCCGAGAATGCCACCATGGCTCGAATACTTTGATAACCCTTTTCCGTGATGTATTTATCAAAGCCCAGTTTGTAGCGCACGGCTTCTTTACGTGAGCTGGTCACCACCATGGCTTTGGCTTGGCCGCCTAACAACCCCATCACGTTGTCTTTAAAGTGTTCGACAATCACCATCACCTTTTGAGCGATATTGTGGTCATGCAGGCGAACCCATTGGCTTAATTTTACTTTGGCTTTTTTGCTATCAACTTCCTGATCGGTGCCGTTAATTTTTTGCGCCAGGTTATAAGCCACTTTGTAGTTAGTGTAGTTTTTCAGCACATCCAGAATAAAGCCTTCTTCAATGGCCTGGCGCATGCTGTACACATGAAAAGCGGCTGGCTTATTGGTTTTCGACGCGGCTTCCTCGGGCTTGGGTAAGCGGCCAAATAGCTCTAGCGTTTTTGCTTTGGGCGTGGCGGTAAAAGCGAAGTAACTTAAATTGGTCGATACACGGCGCGAGGCAACAGCGGCGGCGATAATGTCATCGGCACTTAAGTCTTCATCCTCGTCTTTGGTTTCTACCATCAGCACTTCTTTTAATTTGCGTGCAGTAGAGCCGGTTTGGGATGAGTGCGCTTCATCGGCAATAATGGCGTAGCAGCGCTCTTTGAGCGATGCGCTCTTTTCGATGGCCTGCAGCACAAACGGAAAAGTCTGAATGGTGACGATAATAATCGGCTGCGAGCTTTGCAGCGCGCTGGCCAACTTCTCCGATTTTGAGCCATCGCCTTCTTCGCGGTTAATGCGCCCGACAACGCCATCGGTATGCTCAAACTGATAGATGGTGTCTTGTAACTGTGCATCCAGCACGGTTCTGTCGGTGACGACAATCACCGAATGAAACTGCTTATTGCCCTTTTGGTCATACAACGATGAAAGCTGATGTGCGGCCCAGGCAATCGAATTGGATTTACCAGAACCGGCACTATGTTGAATCAGGTATTTTTGGCCTGCACCTTCAGTTTTTGCCGCATGTAATAGTTTTTTCACCACGTCCCACTGGTGATAACGCGGGAAAATCATGCTTTCTTTTTTGTACTTACGGCCTTCCCAGTCTTCTTTTTCTTCAATGTGCAAATGCACGAATCTGGCGAGAATATTTAAAATATTGTCCGGCAGCAGCACTTCATTCCACAGATAATCGGTGGCATAGCGCGAAATATCTTGCGGAATATCGTTACCGGCAGCACCTTCGCTGGTGCCTTTGTTAAAGGGTAAAAAGTACGTGTTACCACCGGCCAGTTGCGTGGCCATATACACCTGATATTGGCTCACGGCAAAGTGGACAATAGCGCCACGCTTAAATGTCAGTAAGGGCTCTGACTTTTTCGTAGTTGGGCAAATCGGCAAGCGAGTGGTTTTGTATTGCTTAACTGCATTATCAACCGCTTGTTTGAATTCTGACTTTAACTCCAAAGTCGCAATCGGAATGCCGTTCACGAACAGTACCAAATCAATGCGCCAAGCTTTGGCGCGCTTTTTATCTGTATCGCTCAGGGCTGTGCCAGTTTCTAACAGTTCGGCGTCAGTGGCCCAAGGGCTGTAAACCAATTCCGGCACCAGTCGCAGGCGGTTTTGCTGATAGCGCGCCAGCGTATCAGGGTTTAAATCATGCTCGGGTTTGAATTGGCACAGCGTTAAACGTACATTGCGGTCGCGCAGCTCATGGCGCAGCACACCAAGGGTGCCATAGGTACGAGAGTCTTTATGGGTAGCGTTTGGGTCGGCTTTATTCAGCTGCGCTGCAACTAATTCCAATAGCTTTTGCTCAGCGTTATGCGGATACAACGTTTTAAACTTTTGCCACTGCGCATCTTGGGTATCTCGCACAAACCCAATCAGATCTTCAGGGTATAACGCCAGTTCACGATTGTATTTTTCCGGCTGGCCCAGCAGCCAGCCACTTTTAAGCATTTGCCGGATAATGTCGTTTTGAAACACGCGTTCGGTTGCTTGATCAGACATGATAAATCCCTTTATTCATCGTTATTATTGTTGTGGGGCTTGCCAGTTACGCACGTCGATTTTGCCGGTGACGGCGGCAGAGATTAGTGCTGTGCGGCGTTCGTATAGCAGCTCAATAGCATCTACCTGCATCGAAATTAGTTGGTCAATTTTTGACAAAACATTCCGTAAATGTTGTGCAATCCTAAGCTGCTCTTCAAAACGAGGAACAATAAGCGCGTAATTGCCAATTGCTTGCTGTGAGATACCTAAGAATGTCGATCCTGTTCCATTAACCCTTACAAAGCTCTGAAAAAATTCAGTTTGAAACAAATAATATAAATATTCAGGTGTATATAAAATCTGACCGTTTTTACTAAGTGGTCTGAATAAAAGAAGGTGGCTGTTCAAACATGCTTTGCCTGGAAGATAGTCGACAAAAGCTAACTTCCCCATTGCCGCACCATCTTTCATTAATAAAATATCGCCTTCTCTCAACTGAATGTTTCTGTCGAGTTCATAGCGCTCTTCTGATACGTGAGGACAGTTCTCCCATTCAATTTTATGGTTATTGAAATGTGCGCTACTTACCACATATGGGCCTTCATCAATATATTCATCAGCTTTTAATCCTTGAAAGCCAATTCGTCCTTTTAATGATGAAATGTATTTTATTCTAGTTGAGCAATCCCAATGCGCCGGAACTTCGCCCAACCATTCCACACCAGAATCTTTCATCGGTGCGTTAGGGTTTAATCCTTTAGTCACCGCATGGCTGATCACGGCCTGCCGTTTTTCTTTGAGCAGTTGAATCAGCTGTTGCTGCTGTTCAATCAAGGTGTCGATTTTTGCGGTTTCGTGGTCGAGGAAGTTGGCGATTTTTTCGGACTCATCAAGAGGTACGGGAACTTCTAATAATCCAATGAAGTCCCAGCTCGCTCTGGGCATTTTAGAACCATAAGTTGATGAATCTACCCGCTTAATGAATTCACTGGACAAAGTGAAGTAGTTTAGAAAACGAGAATTAACTAACTTGCTTTTTAAAACTAAAAATTCAGATGAACAAATTCCGGAGAAATCCGCAAGCCAAGATTTAGCCAAATAAGGTCTCAACTTACCGAAGAGCACATTTCCTTGGGAGAATGAATTTGCTTGCCCTTCAGGGATAAGGTCTTCTGTTTCGATATATTTGCCACTTCCAGATTCAATATTTTCTAAACCAACGTATTTAAGACTGAGTCCAGGTTCAAGTTTTTCAACAATTAAATCGGCAGTGTTTTTGAGCCTCACGCATTCCCAATTTTTAGGAATTTTTCCAAGCCACTCAACCCCAGAATCCCTATACTCTGGATACGCCTGATACTTACCCATTACGAATGCACCTCTTGCAACAGCTCAAGAATGTTCTTGGTCACCGCATCTAAATCGGCATCGATGTCCTCTAACTTGCGTGGCGGCTGGTACACGTAGAAATGGCGGTTAAACGGGATTTCGTAACCGACGATGCCGATTTCTTTGTCTTTATCGTCGCGCTTGTCTGGGTTAATCCAGGCGTCCGGCACATGCGGTTGCACTTCTTTTTGGAAGTAAGCTTCGTTGATTTCGTTCACCGTGAGACTTGGGTTTAGCGGCACGTTTTCGTTATCACGCAGGTCGCCGTCGGTTTCAAATTCCACCACTTTGCCTTTGTAGCTGAATTTGCCGTAGATAGTACTCTCTTTATCCTTCAGCACTTTTTTCACAATAGGTTCGGCGTCTGGATTCTTCCAGGTTATGGCATCGAGCAACTGCTTCTGCTCTTTGGAATCAAGTTTCAAGCCCGCAGTTTTTTGCGCTTGAGCGAGTGTTTTCTCAAACTCGTTAAAGTCGTCATGCTGTGCATCGCCAATGATGACATGGAGCTTTTGCGCTTTTTCCAGCAGGGCTTTTTGGCTTAACCAGATGCCTGCATCCAGCACATCTTTAATCAGTTTCTCTTTAATATCAGCAAAGTCTTTTTTGATTTTGCTGCGAATAGCATCTTCGTGACTGGCAAGCTCACCGTAAGCGCTATCGGTCCATTCATCGCCGACATGCTGATAAATCCATTCCATCACTGGTTTTAAT
>Ga0114942_1000117_pt1 | contig 21162 bp, 3 predicted proteins | sample LowerColdCreek_FD_88674 | JGI IMG/M metagenome (GOLD analysis project Ga0114942, IMG submission 88674) | Groundwater microbial communities from Cold Creek, Nevada to study Microbial Dark Matter (Phase II) - Lower Cold Creek | ecosystem: Environmental > Aquatic > Deep subsurface > Groundwater ... | reverse complement strand
CGGCGGGGTCGTAGCCCACCGCATGCCCCTGGCTGAGGGTTTCCTTGATCGTGTTCGTCGCCGCGTTCCAGAACGCACCATCGGCGTAGACCGTGTAGCCCAGGCTCTGGGCGATGGCCGCCTGGGCCTCGGGCGCCAGTTCGGCAAAGGCGGTAAAGCTGCCCAGCGCCACGACGCCGGCGCTGCCGACCAGCGGCAGGTCGCCCATCAGCGTGATCAGCTCGCCCGGCAGGTTGCCGGCGCGCAGGCCGGCCAGGATGGCGTCGATGACGGCGGTGTTGCCGGAGCTGGCCAGCGTCTTGCCGGGCAGCTTGTCGAAGTACTCGGCAAAGCTGCTGCGCAGGTCGCCGACGTCCAGCGTCGCCGTGTCGGCCGACGTGAAGGAGCCGCCGATCCACAGCTCGCCCGGCGTGTGGATGGCCAGCGTCGCGCCGGCGCCGCTGAGCACGGGCGTGGTGCCGCTGAACGTGGCGCCCGCCATCACCGCGCTGCCGGACAGCAGGTGCACCTTGTCGGTGGCGTTCATGACGATGCTGGCATTGGCCGCCGAGGCCTGGACGGTGCCGCCTTCGCTGACCACCAGGCCAGTGCCGGCGGTCAGCGTGATGGCACCGCGCTCGGCGGCGACCTGGATCAGGCCGGCATTGACGATGGACTTGCTGCCCTGCACGTTCAGGCGGCCGTCGGCGCGCGAGACCTGCAGCGCGGCGCCCTTGTCGATGGTGATGCTGTTGACGCCGTCGCCGTAGCCGATCAGCGCGTCGGCGCCGGTGCTGGCCAGCACCAGCAGGTCCAGCCGGCTTTCGGCGCGCAGCCAGCCGGAGACGACGGCCTGCTCGTCGATGTTGAGCGTGATCGTCGGTGCGGTGATGCCGGAGTCCGCCGAGCCCAGCGGGAAGTTGATGTTCAGGCGCTGGACTTCGAGGATGCGCGCATTGACGGTGACCGCCTGCGAGGCCTGCACGTCGCCCTGGATGTCGACGCGGTCGGCCTGCAGCGTGACGATGTCGTCGAAGCGGGCGGAGAACGTGAAGACGCCGACCTGTGCGTCCTCGGCGTCGCCGATGCGCAGCAGCGAGCCCGGCGCGCGGTGGCCGATGGTGATGGCCGAGAAGCCGTCGGCCAGCGCGGAGAGGTCGCGCATGCCCAGGTTCATTTCGCCCGAGGCGCGGCCGTCGATGGACTGGTCCCAGCCGAAGCGGGTCTGCGCGGCGCCGCCGATGGCGTAGTCCTGCTGCGCGTCGTGCGTGCGGATGGTCAGCGAGCCCGGCGCACGCACGCTGTCGTTGCCGGCGATGAGGTCGATGTCGTCGGCGATCAGCGTGATGCTGGTGCCGGCGCTGATGCGGCCGGCGGCATGCGTCAGCAGCGCCTCGCGGCCGAGGATGTCCACCGACACGGCGCCGCTGGCCGCCTGCAGGCCGCCGAGGGCACGGCCGTCGGTGACGATGCGCAGGTCGTCGGCCTCGCGCAGGATGATGTCTCCGGTCGCGCCGCCGGCCGTGCCGCGGTTGACGACGGAGATCTCGGCCAGCTCGGTGTTCAGCACGCCGCTGATGCCGGCCGCGCTGGCGCTGAACAGGCCTTGCGGCGCGACGATCTTCGCGTCGCGCACGTCCAGCACGCCGGCCGCCTCGACGATGAAGCCGCTGCGGCCCCAGCTCGCGCCGGACGGGTTGCTGAGCACCGTGCCGGCGACATTCAGGTCGCTGAGCTCCAGGCGCTCCAGGCTGTCGTTGAAGACCAGGTCGCGCGCGCCGGCTGTCGACGTGAGCACCAGCTGATGGTCCTTCATGACCTGCGGGCCGGAGCTGGTGAAAGGCGCGACGACCAGGCGGTCGCGGCCGCCACCGGCATTCAGCGTGAGCTTGCCGCCGGAGGCGCTGATCTGGATCAGGTCGTCGCCCTCGCCGCCGTCGACGATGTTCTCGCCTGCGCCGACCAGCACGACGTCGTTGCCGCCGTTGCCCCAGATGCGGTTGTTGCCCGCGCCCATGTCGATGCTGTCGCCGGCGTCACCGCCGACGAACTTGTCGTCGCCATCGCCGCCGAGGAACTGGATGCCGCCGGCGCTGCCGCTGGCGAACTCGTCCTTGCCCGCGCCGCCGCGCACCGTACTGCCGGCCGCGCCGCCGAGGATGACGAAGGCGTCGTTGCCCAGGCCGCCGTCGACGTCCAGCAGCGCCGCGACGCCGGAGCCGACGTAGAGGCTGTCATTGCCCTTGCCGCCGTAATAGACGATCTTGCGGACGCTGCTGGCGGCGTAGGTGTCGGTCTCGCCCAGCGAGCGCACGACGATGTTGCCGCCGCTGCGCTCGACGTTGAAGGCCTCGTTGGTGATGTCGTCGTAGATGTCGCCGCTGCCGTAGCGGCCGGCTTGATCGCCCGCGTGCAGGTAGAGCGTGCCGTCGCTGGCCAGGTGGCTGATGTCCGGCGGGTTGCCGAAGCTCCACTTGAAGCTGCCGCCGACGCTGATGCCCATGACGCGCACGCGCGCTGCCACATAGGCTGCGGCGGGCGTGATGTCGATCTGCGCGTCGAAGCCGGCGATCGTGAAGTCGATGCTGCCGAAGATGCCGAGGTCGATCTCGAAGTCCAGCGAACCATGCGCCTCGGCGAAGAAGCGCGGCCGGCTGGACAGCAGCACGCTCATGCCGGCGTTGAAGTGCAGCGGGCCCATGCGGATGTCGATCTCGGCGCTGCCGCGGACTTCCCACTGGCCGTCACTCGACACGAAGCCGCCGACGTTCACCGTCAGCGCATTGAAGAAGTTCAGGCTGCCGTTGAACTCCAGCTTGAAGACATCGTTGACGATGCTGATGCGGCCGCCGAAGTCGATGTCGAAGGCCAGCAGCTTGAGCGCGCCGCTCAAGGACAGGTCGAACATCGTGTCGCCGGCGATGGTGTGGCCGGACAGCGTCGTGTAGTCGTTCTCGCTGGTGTTGATCATCAGCGTGGCGTTGGCCTTGATGTTCAGCACCGAGATGCCGAACTCCAGGCGCGTCTGCACGCGCAGCGCGAAGAAGGGCGAGTTGTTCGCGTCGGTGCCGAAGGCGGCGTCCAGCGCGAAGGCCATCTCGCCGAAATCGCCCAGGTCCAGCGTGACGTTGCCGCTGGCCTGCAGGCCATTCGAGTCGATCAGCAGGTCCATGCCGCCGACCAGCGAGATCGGGCCGACGTTGATGGACGCGGCGCCGGACAGGCGCAGCATCTGCGGCGACAGGCTGACCAGCACCGGCTGGCCTTGCGCGTCGAAGACATTGCCGCTGGCATCGCGGCCGCGCACCGTCTGCGCCTGCGACGTGGTGTTGATCTGCAGCAGGAAGCGGCCGGTGACGTCGAAGATGCCGCCGCCGTCGATGATCTTGGACTGCGCGCCGCTGCCGCCCACTTCCAGGCTGCCGTACAGGCCACCCGCGACGATGCCCAGCGTGCCGGTGACCTGCAGCGGCTCCAGCACCGGCAGGTCCAGCGTGGCCGTGACGGCCATCTCGTAGCCGCTGGTGGAGATGATGATGGCGAAGTCGCCGCGCAGGTCCAGCAAGCCGTCCAGCAGGTCCAGCGTGCCGTTGCCGGTCAGGGCCATGTAGGGCCCGGTCCAGTTGGGCTTGCCGGGTGGCGTGGCGGGGATGGTGTAGACGGGGAAGTCGACCTTGTCGAGGAATTCGTCCGGCACTTCGTAGACGATTTCCTGGCCGAAGCTGTTCATGTTCAGCTCCAGCTCGGCGTTGAGCCGGGCGACGGAGCCGAAGTCCAGATTGGCCGACAGCTTCAGCCGCATCGCGATGCCATCGCGAATGACCAGCAGGCCGGTCGCATGCGTCGTGAACAGTGGCGCGCTCTCGGTGCCCAGGCGGGCCCGCACGTCGACGAAGACCGAGATGCCCTGGCTGGCGCTGGCACGCACGTCGAACACACCGGTCATGTTGACCAGGCCGAAGACGTCGATCTCGGCCTCGCCGTACAGGCGCAGGAACTGCTCGTTGTAGAGCAGCACGATGGGCTTGTCGGGGTTGCCGGTCTCGATGGCGTAGCCGGGGGAGATGACGCCGAGGCTGTTCTTCCAGTTGGCGCGCGAGAAGTCGATGACGGTGAAGTTGCCGCTGAGGCTGACGCCACCGCCCAGCGACACGGCGCCGGACTCGTCCTTCGTGAAGTCCGAGGTGCCGATCTGGATGCGAACGCCGGTGTTCAGCTGCAGCTCGATGCCTTCGCCGTGGAAGACCACGTCGGGCACGCCGGTCAGACCGATCTCCTTCACCGTGGCCTGCGCCGCCAGGTAGACGCCGACCGAGGCGCCCTGCGCGGTGATGACCAGCTCCTTGGCGACGATGAGGCCGACGTCCAGATCCTCGATCTTGAAGCCGACGGCCGAGGTGTCGGGGCTGTCGGCCGCGGTGACGCGGCCATCGCCGTCGGTGTCGCGCCAGTAGCCGCCGACGCCGATGAAGCCGAAGGCGTCATTGATGCCGATGGCCAGCGTCGTGACCGTCGTCTCCTCGCCGTTGTCCAGCGTGACGCGCTCGGAGCCGCGCTTGGTGAAGGCCATCGACGCCGACAGCTGCACGAAGCCGGCGAGGTTGATGGACGCATAGCCGACCTTGGCCTGGATGAGGTCGCCGGTGAAGTCGAGGAAGACGCTGTTGCCGCCGCCGGCCGGCAACGCGAAGCCGGCGCGGTCGATGAGGCCGTTGCGGTTGCGGTCCTCGCCGGTGTCGAGCTGGCCGTTGCCGTTGCTGTCCTCGGTGTAGTCCTTGAACGAGGGGCTCAGCTGGTAGTTGATGGCCGGCGGGCCGAACAGCTGGATGGCGGCCTGCACCGGTGCCGGGAGGCTCGGCACATAGAAGGTGTTGATGTTGACTTCGACGTCCTCGGCCCGCACGTCCAGCAGACTGCGATCGATGCCCACCAGGCCGGCCTGGCCCACCGAGGCCTTGGCCGACACGAAGCGCGGCGAGTACTGCTCCAGGCCCGGGATGAACTTGCCGATGGCCGGCGTCATGATGGCCAGGCCGAAGTCGACGTTGTCCAGCACCAGACCCACGGCGTTGTCGTTGATGCTGTCCAGCAGGCCGTCGTTGTTGGCATCGACGCCGTAGCGGTACGGGCCGCCGACGCCGGCAAAGCCGCTCAGGCGCGAGCCGCCCAGCGTCATGGCCGAGACCTGCAGCGGGAAGGTGCCGTCAGCCCCCACCACGCCCGTGCCCTGCAGCAACTCCTTCAGGCCGCCCGCGTCGACGGCGACGTTGAACACATCGCCCTGGCGGAAGGCCAGCGAGCCGCGCAGGAACAGGAAGTCGGCGACGGCGATCTCGGCCAGGCCGATGTCCAGGCCGATCAGGTCGTTGCCGCGCAGCGTCAGGCGCACCGGCGTGCCGCCGGTCTTGATCTCGTAGCCGGTGCGGGTGATGCCGCCGCTGTCGACGACGCGGATGCTGGAATAGTCCGCCGTCGAGCGCATGACGCCGCCGAACAGCTTGCCGCCGTTCTGCACCTCGAGGCTCACGTCGCGGGCGCGGATGGTAAGGATGTCGCCGAAGCCGTAGGTGCCGATCTCGTCGGCGTGCAGCTGCAGCGACAGGAAGTTCTGTGCGTTGAAGAAGCTCGGCAGGTCGGCCTTGAACAGGCCCAGGCCCAGGTCGACGTTCTGCAGGCCGAAGCCGATCAGGTCGTCCTGGCTGGACAGCGGCTGCGAGAAATCGGGGTTGCCGACGCCGATGAAGACATCCACGTCGACCGCGCCGAAGCTCAGGCCCTTGAAGGTGACGTTCGACAGCCGCGAGTAGTCGGCCGACAGGCCGCCGATGGCCTTCAGGCCGTCCAGGATGGTGCTGGCCGTGCCTGCAGGCAGCAAGTTCTCGATCAGCGACAGCTCGGCCGGCAGGCCGGTATACATGTCGGCGGTGAAGGTCTCGCCGAGGTTGAGCCTGAAATCGCCATGGATATGGACGAAGTTGGCGATGTTGATGCTCAGGTTCGGCAGCTCGACCGAGCCGAACAGGGTCAACCCGATGCTGGGATCGAAGCCGATCGACAGTTCCAGGTTCTTCAGGAAGCCCAGGGCGCCGTCGAGGAAGTCGAAGCCCGGCAGCTTGTCGGGCAGGAAGCTGGTGAGCTTCTTCAGGCTGATGGTCGGGATCAGCGCGCCTGTGGACGGCAGCTCGAAGTCGAAGTCGAAGCTGGTGCTGATCTCGAACAGGTTGAACACGCCCAGCGTCGCCGTCATCGCGATGGCCAGCGAGTTGCTGTCGTAGTCGAGCCTGAAGGCCTGCGGGTCGCTGCCGATCGGGATGTCCAGGCCGCCGCCGGGCAGCTTGGTGAAGTCCACGTAGGCGCTCGGCACCGGATACTTGCCGAGGAAGGCGCCGTTGAAGCCGAGAGCGACTTCGGTGGCCTGCAGCGTCAGGTAGGGGTCCGTGCCCACGAGGCCGGCCAGGCCTGCGGTGGCCGACAGCGCGTAGAACTTGCCCGGCAGCGTGATGCCTGCGCCCAGCGACGGCGTCAGCATGGCCAGCGCGAAGTCCAGGCTGTCGATGGCGAAGCCGATCGCGTCGTCGTTGGTCGTGTCGTTGCCGTCGATGCGGCCGTCGCCGTTGCTGTCGCGGCGGTAGGGGCCGTTGATGCCGGCGAAGGCGTTGACGTTCTTGCCGGCGACGACCAGCACGTCGGCCGGGATCTCGACGTTCAGCCCGACCGCATTGAAGTTGACGCCCTCGACCGTCTGCTTCTGGAAGGTGAAGCCGCCGGACAGGCTGAGGATGCCGGCCACGCTGGCCTTGGCCTGGCCGACCGTGGCGCTGATGACGCGGTTGCTGGCGTTCAGCGTGATGGGCGTGCCGCCGGTGCCGATGGCATGGCCGCCGCCGACGCTGGCCGAGAAGTCGACGATGTACAGCGGGTTGCTGCTGGTGTTGATGTCGACGATGGCGTCGTTCAGCGAGAACTCGATGAAGTCGTCGAAGCCGACGAAACCGATCTGCGCGGCCGAGGCCTTCAGTGCCGTGAACTTGGTGCCGGTGATGACGTTGGCGGCCGGGTTCAGGATGTCGGGCACCGCCTTGTACAGGCCCAGCGCGAAGTCGAAGTCGTCGACGGTGAAGCCGATGGCGTTCGGGTTGCTCGCGTCGCCACCCACGCCGACGAACGCATCCACGCCGCTGGCGCCGATCTCGATCGCGCGCATCTTCACGTCGGGGATGCTGACGCCCAGCGGGCCCTTGACGGTGAGGGCCGTGTCGTCGCCCTTGCGGAATGCGAAGTCGCCGTCGACGTGGACGAACTGGCTGATCGTCAGCCGCGCGTCGGTGAGGCTGGCGCCGATGACGCGGCCGGACATGTCCAGCAACACCGGGTCGCCGCCCGTGGGCACGTTGAAGCCGGCGCTGCCGCCGGCCTTGAAGTCGATGGGCCGGGCGACGCCGCTGGCGGTGTTCAGCTCGATGTCGACACCCTGGGCCGACAGCTCGAAGTCCTGGGCGTCGAAGCCGTAGATGCCGATGGAGTCGGCATGGGCCTTCAGCGCGGTGTACTTGATGCCGGCGCTGTCCTTGGCCATCAGCAGGCCGATGTCCACGCCCTCGACGCCCAGGCCGTAGAGCTGGCCGGGCTGGTCCTGGAAGCGCTTCGTGCGGTCCAGGCCACCGTCGGCATAGCCGACGAAGATGTCCACATTACTGGCGCCGACCGTGAAGCCGCGCAGCGGGTTCGTGGGCGTGCCCACCGGCAGGCCCAGCGTGTTGCGCAGGCCGGTGAAGCTGGCCTTCTGGAAGGCGAAGCTGCCCTGCACGAGCACGAACTCGGAGATCGCCAGCGTCGCCTGCGCGGCGGACAGCATCAGCCGCTCGCCGGAGAAGTTCAGCGTCACCGGGTCGGCGCCGGTGGGCAGGTCCAGCGCGCGGCTGCCGGCGAAGTTCAACGGCGAGATGAGGCCGCCGACGCCGGGCGTGGCGGTGTTGAACTCGATGTGCACGTCCTGCGCGTTCAGCGCAAAGTCCGCCTCGTCGACGCCATAGATGGACACGTTGCTGGCGTCGGCACGCAGCGCCTGGTAGGCCTTGCCGGCCTGGTCCTTCACGTTCAGGTAGCCGAAGCTCAGGCCTTGCACGCCAAAGCCGTAGAGGCTGCCGGCCTGGGCGGCGAAGGACTTGCTCGGGTCGATGCCGCCGTCCGCGTAGCCGACGAAGGCGTCGATGCCGCTGCCGGCAATGCTGAAGCCCTTGGCGCCCAGCACCGGCACCAGGCCGCTGCCCGAGCGCAGCGTGTTGCCGAAGTCGGCCTTCTGGAAGCCGATGGCGCCGCGGAAGTAGATGAAGTCCGAGACCTTCAGCACCGCCTCGCGGGCGTAGACGCCGATGCGGTCACCGCCGCGGAAGTCCAGCGCGACGTTGCCCGTGGAGCCCAGCGCGAGGCCGCCGGCGCCGAAGCTGCGCACGAAGTCGATGCTGCGGCCTTGGGCGTCGGCGCGGTTGATCTCCAACTGCAGGTCGTTGGCGCTCAGCTCGAAGTCGTTCGGGTCGAAACCGAAGATCCCGACGTTGGCCAGGTTGGCCTTGGCGGCCGTGTAGGACTGACCGCCGGCCTTGGCGATCAGCAAGCCGAAGTCGGCGCTGCTGACGCCGAAGCCGTAGAGGCGGCTGGCCTGCTCAGCGGGCGTCTTGCTGGTGTCGAAGCCGCCGTCCGCATAGCCGACGAAGACGCTGACGCCCTGGCCCGTGATGGCCAGCATGGACGTGGCCGTGACGGGCTGCGGCGCGCCGGTGGCTGTCGCCAGCATGATGGGCGCCGTGGGGCTGTACTTCTCGAAGCCGATGCGGCCGGACAGGTAGGCGAAGTCGAACAGCTGCAGCGTGATGTCGCCCTCGACGCGCACCAGCTCGCCAGCGGCGCCGTCGATGTCGATGTCCACCGTCTCGCCCGGGCCGATGAGCACGGTCAGCGGCGCGGCGGAGAAGTCGATGACGCGGTCGTTGGCACGGCTGGCCTGGTTCAGCTCGACGGTCAGGTTGCGCACCGTCGGCAGCAGGTCGGACAGGCCGATGAAACCCGCCGAGGTCGCGTTGGCCTGCAGCGCCGTCCACTTGCGGCCGGGCTCGGTCTGCGAGCTGATGAGGGCCAGCGCCAGGTCGATGCCGGCGATCTCCAGGCCGGCGGCGTCGGCCGTGCCGCCGTTGACGCCGGCGAAGACGGTCACATCGTCCATGCCGAAGCTCAGCACGTCGACGGCCAGGCTCTGCGCCGGCAAGGTGCGCGTGGCGGCGAGCGAGACAGTGGCGCTGCGCTTCTCGACCGCGAAGCCGCCGGTGACCTGCACGAAGCCGAAGGCGTCCAGCGTCAGGTTGCCAGTGGCCGTCAGCATCGGCCCGTTGTCGCCCGGCATGTCGAACGTGATGCCGCTGGTCGGGCCGGTGGCGACGGTCATCGCCGTGGCGCCGGCCGCGTAGTCGACGACCGCCGGCTTGGCGCCGGCCGGCACGACCTGCGAGGCGCGGTTGATCTGCACCTTCAGGTCGTCGGCCTGGATGTTGAGGCCCTCGGGCATGCCGACCAGGGCGACCTGCTGGGCGGTGGCTTCCAGCGAGGTCCACTTGCGCGGTGCGCCGCTGCCGCCGACTTCACTGATCAGCGCCAGGCCGAAGTTGGCGCCGGTCAGCTCCAGGCCGACCTGGTCCGCCGTGCCACCGTTGATGCCGGCGAAGGCGCGCACATTGCTGGCGCCGACGGTCAGCAGGCGGGTGTTGACGGTGGTCGGCGCGGCGGTTTCCACGCCCTGCGCGTTGGTCGCGGCGGAGAGCGTGACGGCCTGATCGCGCTGCTCGATGGCGAAGCCGCCGCTGACCTGGAAGAAGCCGAACGCATCCAGCGTCAGCACGCCGCTGGCCTTGAGGACCTTGCCCTCGCTGCCCGCCATGTCCAGCGTCAGCGTGTTGCCGGGTGCGGTGGTGACGACAAGGTTTTGCGCCGCGTAGTCGACGACCTTGTCGTTCAGCGCCTTGGCCTGGTTGATGCGCAGGGCCAGGTCGCTGCCGGTCAGCGTCAGGCCGTCGATGCCGACCAGGCCGACGCTGCCGGCGCTGGCCTGCAGGCTGGTCCAGCTGCGCGCGGGCGTGGCCTTGCTGCTCTGCAGGGCCAGCGCGAACTCGAGGTTGGTCAGCTCCAGGCCGACCTTGTCCGGCGAGTTGCCGTTGACGCCGGCAAAGCCGCCGATGCCCGCACCGCCGACCGTCAGCAGGCGGGTCTGCACCGTCGTGCCGTCGGCCAGCACGACGGAAGAGTCCTTGCTCTCGATGGCGAAGCCGCCGCTGGCCTGCACGAAGCCGAAGGCGTCGAGGCCCAGGTTGCCGCTGGCCTTCAGCAGCTTGCCTTCGCTGCCGGCGAGGCTGAGCGTCAGCGTGTCGTTGGTGCCGGTGGCGACGGTGAGGTTCTGCGCGGCGTAGTCGGCGACCGAGTCGCCCGGCTGCTTGGCCTGGTTGACCTGGATGCTGAGGTTGCTGCCGCCGAGCGTGAGGCCGTCGATGCCCACCAGCGCGACGCTGCCGACGCTGGCCTGCAGTGTGGTCCAGCTGCGCGCCGGGGCGGCCTTGCTGGACTGCAGTGCAAGCCCGAACTCGGCGCCCGTCAGCTCCAGGCCGACACGGTCCGCCGAATTGCCGTTGTTGCCGGCGAAGCCGTTGATGCCGCTGCCGCCCACCGTCAGCAGGCGGGTCTCGACCGTCGAGCCGTCGGCCAGCACGACCGACGAATCCTTGCTCTCGATGGCGAAATTGCCGCTGAGCTGCACGAAGCCGAAGGCGTCCAGCGTCAACGTGCCGCTCGCCCTCAGCATGCGGCCGTCGGCGCCGGCCATGTTCAGCGTCAACGTGTCGCTCGGGCCGGTGGCGACGACGAGGTTCTGGGCCGCGTAGTCGACGACCGGGTCGGCCAACTGGCTGGCCTGGTTGAGCGTGATGGCGAGGTTGCTGCCCGACAGCGTCAGGCCGTCGATGCCCACCAGCGCCACGCTGCCGACGCTGGCCTGCAGGCTGGTCCAGCTGCGCGCCGGGGCGGCCTTGCTGCTCTGCATCGCGACGCCGAACTCGGCGTTGGTCAGCTCCAGGCCCAGGCGGTCGCTCGAGGCGCCGTTGTTGCCGGCAAAGCCGTTGATGCCGCTGCCGCCCACGGTCAGCAGGCGGGTCTGCACCGTCGTGCCGTCGGCCAGCACGACCGAGGAGTCCTTGCTCTCGATGGCGAAGCGGCCGCCCAGCTGCACGAAGCCGAAGGCGTCCAGGTCCAGCACGCCACGGGCCTTGAGCATGCGGCCCTCGGTGCCGGCCATGTCCAGCGTCAGCGTGTTGCTCGGGCCGGTCGTGGCGACGAGGTTCTGCGCGGCGTAATCGGCGACCGCGTCATTCAGCTGCTTGGCCTGGTTGAGCGTGATGGCGAGGTTGCTGCCCGCCAGCGTCAAGCCGTTGACGCCGACGAGCGCGACACTGTCGACGCTGGCCTGCAGGCTGGTCCAGCCGCGCGCGGGCGCGGCCTTGCTGGACTGCAGGGCGAGCGCGAACTCGGCGTTGGTCAGCGCCAGGCCCAGGCGGTCGGGCGAGTTGCCATTGTTGCCGGCGAAGCCGTTGATGCCGCTGCCGCCGACGGTCAGCAGGCGGGTCTGCACGACCTCGCCGCCGGCCAGCGTCAGCGTCGCGTCCTTGCTCTCGATGGCGAAGCCGCCGCTGAGCTGCACGAAGCCGAAGGCATCCAGCGCGAGGTTGCCGCTGGCCTTCAGGACCTGGCCCTCGCTGCCGGAGAAGTTCAGCGTCAGCGTGTCGCCAGGGCCGGTGGCGACGACGAGGTTCTGGGCCGCGTAGTCGGCCACCTTGTCGCCCGGCTGCTTGGCCTGGTTGACCTGGATGGCGAGGTTGGTGCCCGCCAGCGTCAGGCCGTCGATGCCGACCAGCGCGACGCTCGCGACGTTGGCCTGCAGGCTGGTCCAGCTGCGCGCCGGCGTGGCCTTGCTGGACTGCAGCGCCAGCGCGAACTCGGCATTGGTCAGCGCCAGGCCCAGGCGGTCGGCCGAGTTGCCGTTGTTGCCGGCGAAGCCGTTGATGCCGCTGCCGCCCACGGTCAGCAGGCGCGTGGCGACGGTCGTGCCATCGGCCAGCGTGAGTGTCGAATCCTTGCTTTCGATGGCGAAGCTGCCACCCAGCTGCACAAAGCCGAAGGCGTCCAGCGCCAGCACGCCGCTGGCCTTCAGGATCTGGCCTTCACTGCCGGCGATGCTGATCGCGCGGCTGCTCGTCGTGCCGGTCGCGACGACGAGGTTGCTGGTGGCGTAGTCGGCCACCGAATCATTGAGCTGCTTGGCCTGGTTGAGCTGCAGGGACAGGTTGCTGCCGGTCAGCGTCAGCCCATTGATGCCCACGAGGCCGACGCTGGCGACGTTGGCATGCAGCGTCGTCCAGCTGCGCGCGGGCGTGGCCTTGCTGCTCTGCAGCGCCAGCGCGAAATCGGCACCGGTCAGGTTCAGGCCGACCTGGTCCGCAGAGCCGCCGTTGTTGCCGGCGAAACCGCCGATGCCCGTGCCGCCGATGGCCAGCAGGCGCGTCTGCACGACCTCGCCACCAGCCAGCGTCAGTGTCGAATCCTTGCTCTCCAGCGCGAAGCTGCCGCCCAGCTGCACGAAGCCGAATGCATCCAGGTTCAGCACGCCGCTGGCCTTCAGCACGCGGCCGTCGCTGCCGCTCATGTCCAGCGTGAACGTGTTGGCCGGCGCGGTGGCGACGACGAGGTTCTGGGCGGCGTAGTCGGCGACCGCATCGCCCACCTGCTTGGCCTGGTTGAGCTTGAGCGCGAGGCTGGTGCCCGACAGCGTCAGCCCGTTGATGCCCACCAGCGTCACGCTGTCGACGCTGGCCTGCAGGCTGGTCCAGCTGCGTGCCGGCGCGGCCTTGCTGCTCTGCAGCGCCAGCGCGAACTCGGCGCCGGTCAGCGTCAGGCCGACCTGGTCGGCCGAGCCGCCGTTGTTGCCTGCAAAGCCGGCTATGCCGGCGCCACCGATGGCCAGCAGCCGGGTCTGCACGACCTCACCACCGGCCAGCGTCAGCGAGGAATCCTTGCTGTCCAGCGTGAAGCCGCCGGTCATCTGCACAAAGCCGAAGCCGTCCAGCGTCAGCGTGCCGCGGGCCCGCACCAGCTCGCCGTCGCTGCCGGACAGGGCCAGCGTGCGCGACGTGCCCGAGCTGGTGGCGACAACGAGGTTCTGCGCCGCATAGTTGGCGACCGCATCGTTCAGCTGGCCGGCCTGGTTGATGGCGACCGAGAGGTTGCTGCCCGCCAGCGTCAAGCCGTTGATGCCCACCAGCGCGACGCTGCCGACATTGGCGTCCAGGCTGGTCCAGCTGCGCGCCGGGCTGGCCTTGCTGCTCTGCAGCGCCAGCGCGAAGTCGAGGCCCGTCAGCTCCAGGCCGACACGGTCCGCCGAGGCGCCGTTGTTGCCGGCAAAGCCGCCGAGGCCCGTGCCACCGATGGCCAGCAGGCGGGTCTGCACCGTGTTGCCATCGGCCAGCACGAGGCTGCCATCGCTTTTCTCGATGGCCAGGCTGCCGGTGGTGCTCAGGAAATCGAAGGCGCTCAACGACAGCGTGCCGCTGGCCTTCAACAGCTCGCCGGCGCTGCCGGCCATGTTCAGCGTGATGGGCGTGGCGCCAGTGGCCACCGTCAGCGCGGTGGCGGCGTAGTCAACGACAGCGTCGTTGAGCACGGTGGCCTGGTTCAGGCTGACGGCCAGGTTGCTGCCGGTCAGCGTCACGCCGTCGACGCCCACCAGGCCGACCGTGCCGGCCGTGGCCTGCAGGCTGGTCCAGCTGCGCGCGGCGTTGTTGCTGTCGGAGAACAGCGCCAGCGCGACATCCAGGCCGGTCAGGTTCAGGCCCATGGCGCGGGCCTGGCCGGCGTTCAGGCCGGCAAAGCCGCTGACGCCGGCCGCGCCGACGGTCAGCATGCGCGACTGCACGACCTCGCCGCCGGCCAGCGTGACCGCCTGGTCGCTGCGCGTGACGGCCAGGCTGCCGGTCAGGCGCACGAACTCGTAGAGGTCGAAGGTCAGCGTGCCGGCGGCCTGCATCAGGCGGCCGCGCGAGCCGGCCATGTCCAGCGTGAACGGCGCGGCGCCGGTGGGCACGCTCAGCACGGTGCGGCCGGCGCCGTAGTCGACGACCGCGTCGGCCGCGTTGCGGGCCTGATTGATGCTGACCGACAGGCCGCTGCCACTCAGGGTGACGCCAGCCAGGCCGGTCATGCCGGCGGACGTGGCGGTGGCCTGCAGGCTGGTCCAGCCGCGCGTGGCGTCATTGCGCACGCTCATCAGCGCGAGCGCGAAGTCCACACCGGCCAGCGCCAGGCCCGGGCCGTTCGGGATGCCGGCCGTGGCCGTCAGGCCGCTGCCGCCCAGCAGCAGGCGGTCGACGGCGACGCCGGCCGTGGCCTCGTCGACGCCGGCCGTGGCGGTGTTGTCGGAGGCCAGCAGCACTGTGGCGCTGCTGCGCTCGAAGGCCAGGTTGCCGCCGACGTTGAAGAACTCGCCGATGGTCAGGTTGGCATCGCTCAGGCTGACCTGTTGCAGGCCGGCGCCGAAGCCGCTGCCGAAGGTGTAGCTGGCATTGCCCACGGCCAGCGCGCGGCCGCTGGCGTCGGCGCCGCTGGCGTTCCAGCGCAGCGCGACCGAGGCGGCACTGGCCGAGATGTCGCTGCCCAGCTGCAGGAAGGGCGAGCCGCTGGACTCGACCACATCGACGCCGCTGCCATCGGCCTTCATCGCGATGGCGACGGTGGCGCCGGTCACGCCGGCCTTGAAGCTGCCGGCCAGCAACTGCACGCCGGCGTTGGCCGCGATGATGGCCATGCCACCGGTGTTGGCGTCACGGCCGAAGGCGTAGTCGCCGCTCAAGCTGAAGGTGTCGGCGATGGTGGCCTGCAGGCCGCGGATGTCGACCGCTGGCGTGCTGCTGGTCGGCATCGTGCCGAAGGTGTGGGTCAGGCTGCCGGCCTCCAGCACGAGGCCGGTCTGGTCGGCGCCGGTCAGGTTCAGGCGCAGCAGCGCTGACGTGGCCGACACGTTGGCGAAACCGCCGCCGGACAGGTGGAAGCCGCCGCTGGCCTCCAGCGCCAGGCCGCTGCCGGACGTCATCACGGCGCCGAAGCTGGCGTTGGTGACGCCGGCCGCAAAGCTGCCGGTGGTCAGCCGCGCCTCGATGCCGCTGCCAACCGCCGTCAGCGAGCCGGCCGACACCGCCAGGCCGAAACTGCCGTTCAGCGTCACCGAGCCGTAGGTGAACTGACCCGCGCCGCTCATGGACGCGAAATCGCCCAGCTGGCCGTTGCCATCGAAGGTGAAGGTCGTGCCGTCCACCAGCAGGCTCTGCGCCTGGGCGGAGAGGTCGATGCCGGCATGGTTGGCCGCGCCATTCAGCTGACCCAGGCCCAGGCTGAACTCCAGCGACAGATTGGTGGCGGCCAGCGTCAGGCCGCTGACGCCTTGCAGCGCGATGCCGCCCGCCGAGCCCTCGGCCAGCAGCCAGCCGGCCGAGTTGGCGCCGCGGCCGTCGAGCACGACAACGGCCGCGTCGATCTGGCTGAAGGTCAGGCCCGGCTTGGCGGCGTCGTTGGCATCCAGGCCCAGGTAGCCGCCACCGTTGGCCAGGCCGAGCTTCCAGACGTCGTAGGTGTGCGTGCCGCTGCCGTCGCTGAACGAGACGTTCTCGGTGTAGCTGGCCGCCAGCGAGCCGGACAGCTTGACGCCCTGGCCCAGGTCCAGCGACGCGTTGCTGATCGTGAAGTCGACATTGCGAGCGAAATAACTCGCGTTGAACCACTCGCCCGCGTGGTCGGCCAGCGCCTGGGCCTGGGCACCGGCAGCGCCGTACAACAGGTTGACGGCGTAGGCGCTGGGCGCGTCGAGCACATGGGCGACGAGCTTGAGCTCCTTGGCCGCCGTGTCGTGCTGGATCTCGAAGAACAGGCCGTTGCCGACGCTGACCAGGCCCTCGCCGTCCGCGAACTTGCCGGTCAGCGTGTTGCCGTAAGTGAGGAAGGTGTAGGTCTGGCCGTCGGTGGGCGTGGCGCCGCCGATGAGGCTGACCTTGAGCGTGCCGTTCAGCACGACGTCGGTAGCCACGTTCACGCGGTCCGAGCCGCTGCCGTCGATCTCGATCTCCAGCACTTCGCCGGCATTGAGCGTCAGCGATGACTCGGGCGTGGTGGTGACCGACTGCGAGCCGCCTGGCGCGACGGAGGCCAGCGCCTGCATCGTCGGCCCGCTGCCGATGTTGAACTCGGCGGGGTCGTTGGCGGCCTGGTCCAGCGACACGCTGAGCGTGCCGGCCATGAAGCCGTCCGCCGTCTGCGCATGGTTGACATCGAAGGCGCGCGCATCCACCGCGAAGGTTTGGCTGCCCGTTGACGAAGACTGCTCGGTGCCGGTCTGGTCCTGCCAGGCCTGCCAACCCTCCGGCAGGCTGGCATGCGGCACCTGGCCCGGGTGCAGGGCCAGCGCATCAGCCGGGTCGTAGGCGCCGTCGACGCTGGTGGCGTAGAGGTCGGCCGGCTGCATGACCACCGCATGGGCCGCGCCCAGCACCGGGTCGGCGGACAGCAGCACACGCGGCTCCAGCGCTTCGAGCTTGTAGGCATCGCGCATGGCGCGCGCCAGACGGGCCAGCGACGTCACGACGCCCGGCCCTCGGCCCCGGCGCTGTTCACAGCACTTTCATGGGGGGCAAGAGGGGCGTGGAGCATGCGGGCGAGCATAACGAAGAGATGATGGCAATCCCATGAGAGTTTTCGGCAAGCGGCCCTCGAAGAACCCCGCATTCCGGCGGTTTAGAGACAGGCCCTTTCTTAAGACGCCGTGCCTCACCGGGTAGCGACACGAGGGCGCCCTAGGACTTTCCTGTGTCCGTCGGCGCATGCCCATCGCCGATACTCCTTTGCCCTTGCGCAACCGTGCCGCAAGGTCGCGGCGTTAGCCCCTACGCCCGCCGTTTTCATTCCGTGCCAGAAGGATCTGAGATGTTCGAGAAAGTCGTCCCCGTCAACCGTGAACGCCACGCCCGCACCCGCATCAAGGAAATCACGGGTTTCGGTTTTGCGAAGGACTTTCACATCGCCTACCTGACGATGCACGAGTTCGCCCGTGCGGCGGCCGTCTACCCCATCGTCTTCGTGGAAGACAAGGAGAAGGATGCCTTCCGCCCGGTCACGCTGCTGGGGCTGGACGCTGGTGAGAACCTGTTCGTCGGCGACGCCGGCAAGTGGGAGGCGAGCTACATCCCCGCCATCATCCGCCGCTACCCCTTCGCACTGGCCGGCAGCGCGACCGAAGGTCAATTCACGATCTGCCTGGACGAAGCCAGCAGCCTGGTCAGCGTCGACGGCAAGGACGGCGAAGGCAATGCGCTGTTCGACGACAAGGGCGAGCCCACGCAGGTCATCGAGAACGTCAAGCGCTACCTGGGCGAGCTGCAGCAGATGGACCAGATCACGCTGGCGTTCTCCCAGGCGCTGTCCGAGCTCAACATGCTGACGCCGCTGCAGATGCGCGTGCGCGAAGGCGACCGCGAGAAGAACATCGCCGGCTGCTGGGTGGTCAACGAGGAGCGGCTCAACAACCTGTCCAACGACAAGTTCCTGGAGCTGCGTGCCAAGCGCTACCTGCCGGCCATCTACGCACAGCTGATGTCGCTGGCGCAGATCGAGCGCCTGATGCAGCTGAAGGACAAGCGCCTGGCGCCGTCCAAGGCGGCTTGATGTCCCGACACGCTGCGGCCTGGCGCCAAGCCCTCGGCGCGGCGGTCGCGGCGGCGGCCTGTGCCGGGCCGGTGACCGCCGGCGTGGACCGCAGCGACGCGGCGCATACGGGCGAGTTCGGCCCCGCGCCCGTCCGCTACGAGCCCTATGTGCCGCCGCTTAAAGCCCCGGCGCAGCGCCCCGCACGGCTGGACGCCAAGACGCTGGCGCAACTGGCGCTGGAGCAGAACGCCGAGGTGCTGTACGCGCGGCTGCAATCGCGCGTGTCCGAGCAGGCGGCCGAGGCCGAGACCGGCCTGTACATGCCCATCGCCTACGCCAACCTACGCCGCGAGGGGCGCAACCGCCAGCGCACCGTCGAGGAGCGGCTGACGGCAGCGTTAGGCGGCATCACGCGGCTGGACGAACAGGTGCTGGGCGGCGAGGCCGGCGTGCGCGTGAAGGCGCCGACCGGTGGCGAGGTGGCGCTGGCCTGGCGCAGCACCCAGCGGCGCAGCAACGTCATCGGCTCGGCCAGCTTCGCCCAGGGCGATTCTGAAAGCGTCGGCGCGCTGGTGCTGTCGCTGCGCCAGCCGTTGCTGCGCGGCGCGGGGCGCGATGTCGTCGAGACCGACCTGCGCGTGGCCCGCCACGAGCGCGAGATCGGCACGTGGCAATTCCGCCAGCAGGTGCTGCGCATCGGCAGCGAGGCGCTGTCGACCTACTGGCAGCTGTGGCGTGCCCGCTCCACGCAGGCGCTGCGCCGCGAGGCGCTGGACAACGCCCGCGAGACGGTGGAGGACGTGCGCGTGCGCGTCGACGGCGGCCGGCTGGCACCGGGCGCGCTGGACGAGGCCCAGGCCGTGCTGTCGGCGCGGCGGGCCGAGCTGGCGCGCGGCCAGCAGGCGCTGTTCGAGGCCGAGGCCAAGGTGCGCGTGCTGCTGGACCTGCCGCCGCAGGACGGCGACTGGCCGCTGGCCGAGCCCGACCTGGCGGCCCAGCCGCTGCCCGGTGACCTGGCCGCGCTGGCCGAGCGCCTGCCCGATGTCGAGGCCGCCTGGCCGCCGCTGCGCATGGCGCTGCTCAAGCGCGAGCAGGCCGACGCCCGCATGCGCCTGGCCTACAGCAAGAAGCTGCCGGCGCTGGACCTGCAGGCCAGCTACAGCAGCAACAGCCTGACCTATGGCCCGCTGGACGCGGCGGAAAAGGCCGCCCGAGGCCGCAACCCGGACTGGACCATCGGCGTCGCCGTGGAAGTGCCGCTGGGCGGCGACCGCCGCGCCCAGGCCGAGTACCGCGCCCAGCAGCTGCGTGTGGAGCAGTCGTCGCTGGAAGTGCACTCGGTGCGCCAGGCCCTGGCCAGCGACTACTTCAACCGTGCCGCCCAACTGACCGAGCTGGACCGCGAGCTGGCGCAACTGCGCGAGGAGCTGACCGCCCGCCAGCAGCTCGAAGCCGCCGTGCGCGAGCAGTTCGCCAGCGGCGTCGCACCGCGCGCCCGCCTGCTGCGCCTGCAGGCCGACGTGCTGGACGCCCGCATGCGCATGATCGAGGGCAGCAGCCGCCTGGCACTGGCGCGCGTGGCCCTGCAACTGGTGGACGGCAGCCTGCTGGCCGCCCACGATGTCCGCATAGACGAATGAAGCCCTTTGCCCTTGTCCTCACCCTGCTCGCCAGCCCCGCGCTGGCGGCTGACTTCGTCGGCATCGTCCACGCCCGCCACAAGCTCTCCTTGAGCGTGCCGGTGACCGGCATCGTCGCCAAGGTGTCCGTGGAGCTCGGCCAGAAGGTCGGTGCGGGCCAGGCCTTGATCCTGCTGGACGAGCGCCCGCAGGCGCTGGAGGAACAGCGCCGCCGCACGCAGTTGGAAGACCTCAGCGAACTGCGCGCCACCGAGGAGCGCCTGAAGGTCGTGCAGCCGCTGGCCGAGGACGCTCGCAAGCTGGCCGCCAGCCGCGGCGCCATCAGTCGCGAGGACGCGGCGCGCAACGAGCTGGACTTCATCGCGACGCGCGGCCGGCTCGCGCAGCTGCAGGCCCAGAAGGCACGCGAGAAGCTGGAGCTGCAGCTGGCCGAGGCCGACCGCGCGCAGCGCCACCTCGCAGCACCCGTGGCCGGCGTCGTCACCAAGATCGGCATCGACGTCGGCGAATGGGCCAAGCCGGGCGACACGCTGGTGGAGCTGGTGGACGCATCGGTGCTGCATCTGCGCGTCAACCTGCCGGCGGCGGTGGCCCGCACGCTAAAGCAGGGCCAGGTCTTGCCCGTCGCCATCGACGGCGGCGAGGCGGTGAAAGGCAGCGTCAGCTTCATCTCGCCGGTGACCGACGCCTCAAGCGGCCTGGTCGAGGTGCGCGTGCGCTTCAACAACCCGGGCCGCGTCGCGCCGGGCAGCAAGGGCATCGTCAAGCTCGACGGAGGCGCTGCGAAGTGAGCACACCGGGCATCGTGACCGCTTTGCCGACCTACAGCGCCCGCGAGCTGGTGCTGGCCCTGCACGCGCTGCGCGGCGCCAGCGGCCAGGCGGACTACGCGGCCCAGGTGGTCGCGGCGCTGGCGCGCCTGATGCGGGCGCAACAAGGCTGGTGGCTCAGCGAGGGCGAGGCCGGCTGGCGGCTGCTGGCCCAGGCACATGACGAGGCCGCCGCCGGCGACCCCGCGCCCGACCCGCTGCGCGCCGACTTCACCGCCGACCTGCTGGCCCTCGCACAACGCGCCCGCACGCAGGGCTTTGCCAGCCTGCCGCAACGCTCGGCCCAGGGCGCTACGCAATGGCTGGTGGCCGTGCAGCCCGAGCGGGCGGCGAGCGACCTGTGGCTGCTGTGCCTGCCGGACCGCGAGCGGCCGCACCTGAACGAGCTGGTGCTGCGCGCCCAGTTGGTGGCCGACCTGCCTGCGCCCGGTGAAGCGCCTGCCGCCGCGCCGGCCAGCGACTCACCCCAGGTGACCTGGGCGCCGCTGCTGGACGCGGTGCTGTTCGGCCAGCGCCATGACGGTTTCGAGCCGGCGACGCTGGCGCTGGTCAATGCACTGGCCAGCACGCTGGGCGCCCAGCAGGTGGCGCTGGGTTGGCGCGACGAAGCGAGTGCGGCGGTGCGCCTGGTGGCCTTGAGCCACCGCGACAAGCTGGACCGCTTTGCCCACGCCGTCGTGCTGACCGAAGGCGCGCTGGACGAGGCGCTCGACCACGAAGAAGGCCTGCGGCTGGACGCCGTGCAGCGCACGGACGACGCGGTCGACCCCGCAGGCACAGCGCTCGTCCAGGTCGAGCGCGCCGCGCCCCAGGCTTTGCCCGCACACCGGCTGCTTCAGCAGTCACTGGGCAACGTCAGCCTGGCCTCGCTGCCGCTGGCCAGTGGCCACAGCGCGCCGCGTGCGGCGCTGCTGATGGTCTTCGACGGCGAGCCGTTG
>Ga0114942_1000116_pt1 | contig 21284 bp, 10 predicted proteins | sample LowerColdCreek_FD_88674 | JGI IMG/M metagenome (GOLD analysis project Ga0114942, IMG submission 88674) | Groundwater microbial communities from Cold Creek, Nevada to study Microbial Dark Matter (Phase II) - Lower Cold Creek | ecosystem: Environmental > Aquatic > Deep subsurface > Groundwater ... | reverse complement strand
CAAATCATTGGTAAATGGATGGCTTAAAAACCTAAAACCTCTTCTTCCTGGTGCACCATCGCTTGCACCACCTGCTATAAAACGCTGTAGGGTTATATTGCCAGTTATAGAATTACCGCTATTTACATTGGCATTAGTAATATCGGCAATGGCAGCTGTAGCAGTTGCGGTAGAACCGAGAACCAATAACCCACCTGTATTAAATACTGCATTGTTAATATTACCAAAACTCAATTTGTTAGTTAGTTGTAAGTTTCCTGTTAGCGTTACACCTCCCGTTGCATTGTTGTTAATGACTATATTTTTTACAGTATTATTGGTAAATGTATTGGGGGCAATTTGTTGTTTTATAGTGCCACTGTATTCCACCGTAGCATTGGTGGCATTAATAGTGCTGTTACCATCGTACAAGCCACCAGTTATTATTAAATTATTGGTGCTGGCATTTAAGCCGCCTTTTATACTTGCAAATTGTATGGTTTGATTATTACTAATTGCCACTGGCACATTACTAGCTCCGCTAGGAATTACAAAATTATCAGTGCTTACAGGTGCTGAACCTAAATGCCAATTACTTCCCGTTGTAAAGCTATTATTGGTAGAACCTAACCATGTTTTATAGGCGGTGCTAGACAAATAGTTGCTTGTGACGCCTGATAATGAGAAATTATTAAGGGTAGCCCCTATATGGCTAAAGTTTGCATCAAGAAGATTCGATTGCTCTGTGTTGATCCCAGACGGAATACCTTGATCAAAAGATAAATAGAGCGTTCTATTCACCTCATTTGGTAAAGAACTAAACATATCGGCTTGTATTTCTGCTTGTGTACGAGCCGTACTCCAATATTTTACTTCATCAATTGATCCATAAAAAAAGTATTGATTATTGTACCTAGACCCGATATAATTAAGAGTACTTGCCGTTGATAAATTAGTTGTTAAACTACCATTAGTTACAACAAAAGGCCTATCAATTCCATTAATATAGGTTTTAGCTATACCTGTAGTAGGGTCATAAACAAAGGCAATATGTGTCCATTTATTAGTGGGTAGTGCATTTGGAACATCAATATAAACCCCAGATGCTGGAATAAACCTTAGATAATTAGCTCCTAAACCACCTGTATGAATTTCTAAGGATTCGTGGCCCTTGCTACATACAAACTGTACATCACTAGCACTATTGGGTGTCCAATATAGCCAAGTTTCTATGGTTACTTTATTGTTATTTGTAAATAAACCCGAGTGTTGAGCGGTAACAAAATCGTCGAAACCATCAAAGTTTAACGCATTACCTGGTGCATAGTTGGCTCTAATAACGGTTAGTGTATAGATAGAAATAGCCACTGTGTTTTCGGCGGTAACTTTTATATCAATTGTATTTGAACCAATATTTAGTGGCAACGCCGTAGAAAGCTGACCACTGTTTACACTTATATAGCTGCCTCCATTAACCCTTACTTCAACAGTGGCATTTGGATGAGTAGCTGTTGGTGTAACCCCAAGTGTAGTAGCACTATTAGGAAGATTAACAACGTATGTACTTCTATTAAAATCGAAGGTTTGGTTTAAAAAGCCATTACTTATTGCTAAGTCTACAAGTGTAGATAGATTGCTAGATTGCCTATTGACAGAAACACCATAAATAAGTATACTATTATCTGTACCAGTTATTTTTATTTCAATATTATTTGCACCATGATTTAAAGCTATTGCAGCCGACGCTACGCCATTGGCCACATTAGAATATGCACCACCATTAACCCGTACTTGAATGGTTGATGTATTATCGGTTAATGTAGGTGTAAAGTTTATGGTACTAACACTACCTGCTACATTGTTTGTATAACTTAAAGTAGTACTTGAAAAAGCAGGACTTAGTGTACCCGAACTTAACAATAAATTGCTAAGGGTTGTATTAGTTGAAATTGCATTTACTGTAATAACAGCACTGTATGCACCTTGGTTTGGTAAGCTTGTTTTATTAGCCCTTACTCTGTAATAGTAAATGCCAGCAGATGGCACTACCACATTTTGATTTGTACCGGAAACAGTTAAACCATTGTAACCACTTACAAAAGAATTGAAATTATCTTCGGTTGATACATCTAGTAAATAATTGTCTACCGTTCCAATAGAAGGAGCCACCCAATTGGCTGTAAAACCAGTATTGGAAGCCGAAGTAGCAGCATTAGCAGTAGGTATTACCATTGCATAACTTTCTACCCAATTGCTAGTGGTGCCAGTTAAAGAAAAATTAAGAGCATCGGCATTAATATTATTGGTTGCTGAAGCCATAGTATTAATACCAGTATTGGTTTGTGCTGCTGCACCCCTATTAAAATTGTAGCCTAATAACAAACTAGTTTGAGAAGGATGAATGGCACTTACCATATCAGCTTGTATTTGAGCTTGGGTACGAATTAAAGTATCCAATCTAAACTCATCAATACTGCCTTTAAAATAAAAACTATTGTTCGAACGGTTACCAATATTCATGGTTACCGAAGTTGCTGTAGCTAATGGCGTAGTTAACGAACCTTGTGTAATGGTGTATGGTTTTTCTATACCATTAATATATACTTTGGCCAAGGTGTTGGCAGGGTCGTAAGCAAAAGCAATATGTGTCCAAGCATTGGTAGGCAAGGCATTTTCAACATCTAAATATACACCTGTACTAGGTATAAACCGTAGCCTATTTGCAGTTACGCCAGTATGTATTTCTACATATTCACCAGTAAATGATCTACTACAAATAAATTGAATATCAGTTTCATTGTTGGGTGTCCAATATACCCAAGTTTGTACCGTAAATTTTGTATAAGGGGTATGAGCTGAAACACGTACATTATCGTTTAAACCATCGAAATTTAAAGCATTGCCTGGTGGATTGTATGGATTGGTTAATGTAATGGTATAAGTAGTCGTAGTAATGCCATCTAAAGCAGTTACCAATACGTTTATGGTATTGGTTCCCCCATTTAACGGTAATGCAGTGGATGCACTGCCACTTGTTACGCTACTATAACTACCACCATTTACCCTTGCTTGCACAGTAGTACCAGCTACATTAACAGTTGGTGTTATGGTTATTGATGGTGCATAAGTACTAAGTGTTGTAGTGTATGATAAGGTTTCTGAACTAAATACTGGCGATAATGTACCTACACTTGTTGTTAAACTGTTTAGTGCTGGGCTTACGGCAGTAAACGTAAAAGCATCAATAGATAATGTATTTATTTCATCTACATTGGTATCGTCTAAATCATCACCTTCAAATACTAATTCATTAATTACAGTATTGGTATTATTAATTCCACCAAAAGTTGTAAAGTCTATAAAATTATACCCATTATTTACAGCAGCACTACTTACAAAGCCACCTGTTTGTGTTGCAGTAAATAGGGTAATGCCATTTAGTTTACCCGTAATGGTTAGCTTTGCATTGGGCTTAAAACCAAAGGCATTATTCTGAAAAAAAACATATACCGAGTTTACTTTAAACCCCCCAGCATTGCTTATAGAAAAAATAGAATTTACATCATGAGCTTTTGCAGGGTCTCCGCTTTGAGCCACATTATCTATACTATAAAAATCTGCAGCGGTACCATTCCAACCATAAGGGGAGGAGTAATAATTATTTCTAAACACCCCATTTTGAATGGAGTTTATTTGAAACTGCCTTCCATTACTTATAAAACTTGTAGCATCGTCGGCAATGCTTTCAAAGGTTTCTGTAAAAGGGTTTTGGGCTTTTACTGTAATTGAAAAAAACAATACTAATAATGATAATATAAACTGTTTCATAAAGTTAGTTTGTGAGGTGTTTAGAAGATAATTATAAACTCAAAAAATGGTACCAAATATGATAAGCATCCTCATTGATTTATGGCATTATTCCAACTGTTGCAATAATGTAATTAATGGTTGTAAAAGGCTGACGGTTTTCGTGTGGCATACTTCTTCCTGCATTTGCCAACTTAACTGAATTAGGGTTCATTACTACATTAGGGGTATTTTTATTATAAGCATTGGTAGGTATAAATTCTCTACCTGTTCCTCTTCCAACATTGGCTAAACATGCAGAAGCAGATGGTACACTTTCGGTTGCTTCACTATTATTGCCTTGCAATAGTGCTAAGTGGTTATGTGATGGCATTTCGGCTTCCGTTAGCGTAACTTTTTCAACACCTCCTTTAAAGCCTATAGTGTAAGGGCTAACACCCATAGGCATGGGCATGGCTGAAATATTTGCACCAACCGCTACCCTACTTCTTAAATCGGGTAGATTAAAATGGCCTTGACCATCACCTCCATACTTATTGCCAATTAAACTAAATAAAGCAGCATACTGGCTTTCTAATACAGACGACCCATCGCAAACTAACCAGCCTTCGGGTATTTTATCAAAAGCTACAGGTAAAATGGTGCCAATAAAATGTTCCATAATGAATTATATTAGGGTATTAAAAACGCAATTACTTAACAATAAAAAAAGTAATTGTGTCAAAGTGGGTGAACCCGCTATTTTGGTGGGTGAACCCACTATTTTTATGGGTAGAGAATGTTGAAGGATTTAAGTTTTAGAGGATAAATGTTTGTATGGTTTCAGCATATCATGCATTATTCAACTAGCATTTTCCAACTTCTGCTTCAACCCTTTTTTGGTGCAACCTATACTATTGCATAAATATTTTAAACAACCGCAATTACTTTGGGCATTTATTATAAATACGAGTAAGCTAATAGTAGTCTACCTAAGTAGTGAGATTGGTTTATTTTAATTATAACAGCCTAAATTATCAGTGTACAGTTATTGGGCTAAATTTTTATTCTTCACTAAATAAGTACTTAACAATACATATTTGGTGAAGAATAAATTACTCAACATGAAAATAGAAGGCAGAATTCGTTAGATAAGCATTCTACAAAGCTTGCTTACCCTTTATTTTATAACTTTTATTTAAACTAGTTCTAGCCCAATGCACACTATTGGCATAAATATTTAAGATTGCTGCAATTTCCTTGGCGGTCAGTTGTAAATACAAATAGGATGAAAGCCCTATTTCGTAAGGGGTAAGGTTAGGATGCTTTTCTTCAAACTCACCAAAAAATTAGGTAGTTACTTACCCAAAATATAGTTTAAGTTTATCCCAATCATTAAGTAGTTACACAATGTTTTGCGAGGTGTTTTTTATTTCGTTATGGCTCATTTTTATTGGGCGATAGCTTTTTGCTTTACTTGTAAATTTTATCTAAGCATGTAATTATACACTATACTTTTCGGAATATGTTTAATAAGCTACCCAATAACATTACAAAAAATGCTTAATAGGCCTACCGAACAAGGCATTTACACTAACCACTTACTTTTTTCTTGGCCCTACCCTTCCTCAATACATAAGCCCCGCCAGCTGCCACTAATATACTTAGCCCACCATCAACGGGTACATCTCTTGTATCACCTTCAAACCCGGGCTGTGCATTTGCAATTATTGGGCAAAATGCTATCATTGCTATTAAAAGTATTAGGTATTTTCTTATAAAATTTTGCATAAAATGGTTTTAATTAAATTTTCTTAATTGGCTACTGGCACTCAATACTTAGCTACTCTACCACTACTTTAATAACTTTCTTTTCTCCGTTGGTAGTTTCTATACTTATTTCATACATCCCCTGTGTAGTGCCTAATGGCAACTGAATTTGCTTAGTGCTACTGCCACCAATATGATTATAAGTTGTTGTAACTATTTGCTTGCCCGCTTCATCATATACGGCTATTTTATAATTACCCTTTTCAGCATTGTGTAATTGTAAATTAACTAGCTTATTCATCACAGGATTAGGGTATACCGTTATTAAGTTTTTCTCGCCATTTAGTTTCACATTAACCGTATTACTGTATAGCACTTTACCGTCACTCGCAGTACTTTTTATACGGTAATAATTATTCCCTTTATTCACTATATTATCTATCCAAGTGTATTTGGCATCTGTATTATTATTTACCAATGCTGCTTGTGTAAATGCCTTAGTAAATTGTAAACCATTTTCACTTTCCTCTACATCATATGTACGCATATTAACCTCGCTTAATGCGGTATAATTAACTTTAATAGCATTAGCACCTAACTGTACTGCGGTTAAGTTAAGCCCAGCAATAGGTAGTACGGTAGCATTTTTCATTACAATTTGAAATCGGTTATCTCCTTGTGTAGCAGCATTGTTGGTTACCGAAAAAGGGTATAAAAAATTGGGGGTTAATAATGACTCTTTCAATAAGTATTTGTCTTTTAAGTAAAAATGCATTCCTGCTGGCGGGTTATAATCATTAACTGCTAATGTGTATGCTTTTGGCACTGCCGCTCTTACCCCAACATTAATGCTATCATTATTGCTTGGCGGGGGAATTGATTGTAAGTAAGTGTTTGCATTATCCTTCGATTGGGTAAAAATTGCGTATTGGTTAATCAATTTACCACCATCGTAACTATCAAAATTGTAAGATGCCTTGTTGTTAATGCGAACAAAAGTTTCATCTAGCAAACTATTATTATCATCTTGTAATGATAAAGAAAGGGTATTCGTTAAATTATTTGTTCTAAATAAATCAACTGCATTTGTAGTATCTGTTTTATCTAATTCACCAATGCTTAGTGCAGTATTGTTATTGGTTACCGTTTGCACCAAAATTACTCCGTGCATTGGTAACTTATAACTGCCTAGGGCTGTAAAGTCAATTACTTGCCAGCCTCCATTATTAGTGTTACTAGCATTGGGGTTCCATACATAGCCAGTAGCGTTTATATTGCTATTTGCCCCGCCAGTATTACTTTCTCTTAATGCTTTTATTTTAGCCTTAACTTCTATTGGGCTAGCAAGCGGATTTCCTACTAAGTTCCACCCATACCCTAAACCTGTACCGTTAGTTTGTAAATTATAATTTAAGGGAGTGGTAAGAATATTAAGTGGTCCATTCATACTAAGGGTAACATTGCTTACTTGATAATTGCCTCCTGATAATCCCTCGCCTTTGGCACCACGAACTAGTACCCTTAAGCCTTGACCAACTTTCCAAGCATTATTATCTGTTGCTTGCGTAGGTAATGAATTGGTAAAGGGTGTCCATCCTGCGTCATTGGTAGCGCTAGCGTTGCTTGCCAAAGAATTATACCAGAAGGCAGATGGTGCGTTAGTAACAGTTTGGGTAAATAAAGCACCCGTTGGCGAAGCAGTAGCACCGCTACCAGTAACATCAATACGGTTAGTAAGTTGGGTAAGATTACTGAAACTGCTGAAAGGATGACTTAAAAATCTAAATGCTCGGCTGCCGGGTGTGGCGCCTACGGATATGGAATTTCCACCAGCTATATATCTTTCCGTAACAACATTTCCACTCACAGTTCCCGAAGTAATTTGTGCCACCCTTGCGGTACCTAATGAATCACTTTGAAGTATAATATTTCCATCGCTGTTTAATGTGCCATTTGCAATATTGAGCAAAGAAGCAACCCTTAGTGTATTAGCAATATTTGCAGATCCGCTTCTATTGAAAGTAACATTTTTAAAAAGGTTGTTATTGGGCGTAAAATACAAGTTGCCCAGTGAGCCCGTGCCAGTAATAATTAACTCACTTAATACATTACCAGTTATTGTACCTGTACTACCTTCCGCAATGCCGCTAAGTGTAAGTATTTTTCCATTTACTTGTAAGGCGCCATTTGTTTGTTTAAAAATACCATCAATTTCTAAGTTGTGGTTCATTAACACATTGGCGGCATTATCTATTTCTAATCCGAAAATTTTATTGCCGTTGTTGTTGATGGTTGTAATAGAATCCCCTTTAATAACTATCCTTCCTTTTCCAATACCTGTTATAGCGGTATTTGAGGTAAGATTGGTATTGTTAAGTGTTACTACAGCACTATCACTTAAGTGCATTACCGCTCCATTAGCAACATACAACTGTGCTTTTAAGTTTAAGCAACTAAAACAGAAGATAGCTATTAAAATATGGTTCAAATTTTTCATCACTTTTAGTTTATTTATCTAACGACGATCCAATGCAAATTGCCACCATATACCGTAGCACCGGCATTAGTAACTATCACCATAAATCGAATTTGATTATCGTTAATATGAGTGTAGGTATAGCTGTATGCAGATTCTGCCAGAGCCGTATTCTCAAAAGAAAGCATCAAAGTGGGTTTGTAACCTAAATTATGGTTCCAGTAAATGAACCCACCCAAAGCAGTGCCTCTCCCAGCACTATTATCCAGTAAAATGTATCTATGATAAGTTGCTTGTTTGATGCTACCATTTACTATTACTGGCATATTGTGTGCTCCTTCTACATAACCAGTAACTGGACTTGTGGTAATATGTGGAGCCTCGGTAAGTGTTGTTTCGCCACCTAATATAATAGAATTGGTTGCCCCACTTGGGTTAATGGATAATTTACCCCAACTAGTTAATGCTGTATTGTGGGCCCCAATGGTTGCCCCGCCATTTAGTGAGCCTATTACCACTCTGTCTTTATTAGCAGTATCATTGGCACCTACATTAAGGGAAATCCAATTGGTTGAAGATGCCCCATCATTACTAGATGAAAGCTTCAATTGCTTGGTAGTATTGTTCCAAAAAAAGTTAGTACTATCTTGTATAGTAGTATTGTTTTCACCAAATAATATGCCACCAGTTTTATAATTTGTAGTGCTTCCACTACCGCTGGTATTGTTATTAAATCTTGTCCAATCTGCCGATGATAAATAACCGTTTCTTGTGGCGGAAGCTGCAGGAATATTTATGATTGGTGAAGATGAGCTATTTATAATTGTAACGGGGTTACCCAATGTAGTATCGGCAGTAACATTGGTTACAGTACCAACATTACTTGTGGGTATTGGCTGTGTAGCAAGAGCACCGCCCGGTGTAGTAACTACCATTCTATCTTCCAAACCTGCAAGAGCACCTACTGTTAACTGACCAATATAAGTTTCAGCATCTGGATTAATTATTAGTCTTCTCCATGCATTTAACCCATTGCTATGAGCTCCTATGGTAGCTTGACCATTTAATACCCCTACTACTACTCTATCGCCTACTGATGCGCCAAAGTTTCCCGTAATCCAATTAGTTGTTCCATAACCGGGATTACTACTACTAACATTTAATCTGGTATTTGTGTTATCCCAATTTACGTTAGCAACACCTGTTAGAGAATTAGTACCACTCCATAAAGCAAGTTGACCATTAGTGCCAGCGCCAGTATTTTTAACACCAGCATTAAGTTGTAACCACTTAGTACCTGTATAATAATAAATACCTTGTGAATTATCTGTTTGATAAATAGCTAAACCATTTGCTGGGCTGGAAATAGCATCTCTTTGTGCCATTGTTAAACGAGGTAGCAGAACACCTTTATTAGTACTAGTAATATCTAAAACAGCACTTGAATTGGGGGTGGTGGTGCCAATACCAACATTTTGCTGGGCATGTACTTTTAAGGAGTAATACAAGATGGCTATTAGTAAAAATTTACTTTTCATGATAAATAATTATGATGTAGTGCATAGTTAGTATTAACTTAAAAAAAATAATTTCTGAGGTGGGTGAACGCATTAATTTGGTGGGTGGATCAACGATAAATACTAGTGAAAAGTTGAAGTACTGCATTGTATTTGATAGCTACAAATACATGCTAACATTGTGCAACTTGAAGTATAAGAGTTACCCGCCCAACTTTTATTTACACCTTTTAATTTTTAATGCACCACTATCCACCTAAAAGCTCCAGTAGCAGTTGCGCTGCCATTATTTTTAAGCACAAATACAGTTTGATTAGCATCATTATTATAAGTTGTATAAGTTACATCAACCATATTGGCACCGCCACCGTTTTGGTCGGTACTCATCATAACAATAGGCCCATAGCCCAAATTATGGGTCCAAGTAATTGTTATTTGAGTTCCAGCACTAATGCTAACAGCTTTTGCATAATATCCTTGACGCACATGACCATTTACAATCAACTTGGTGTTTAAAGCTGCTGCATCTGTACCGCTTGCTGGATCTACATTTGCGTCGCTACCAATGGTAACAGTAGCACCTGGTGCATTGGTATTGTTAATTACCAAATCGGCCCAACCATTTATATTATTTGTATGCCCACCAATAGTTGCCTTTCCAAATAATACACCACTTACAACTCTGTCTCCTGCCGAGCCGCCAATATTGCTTGCTACCCAATCGGACGCATCATTAGTGCCACCAGTATTTGTGCTATTAACAGTTAAGCTATTATTAGGGTTATTGGTACCTATACCTAGTCGGCTGTTGGTATTATCCCAAAAGTATTTGGAATTATTTTGTGCTATTGTGGAACCGTTACTAAATAATATACTTCCATTGATAAGCGTTGGTAAAGAAAACTTGTTATTAAATAAATTCCAATCACTTGCCGCTAACACACCGTTTTGAACAGCACTTGCGTAACTTGAACTGCTTTGTTTATTATTAAAGGTATTCCAATCTACCGCGGTTAAAATACCATTGTTACTAGCATTGGCATTGGCTAATGCATTTTGCTTATTGTAAAAATTGTTCCAATCTACGTTGGTTAAAATACCGCTAACGGTTGCACTTGCATTCCCTAATGCGTTTTGCTTACCATTAAATGTATTCCAATCGGTATTGGTTAAAATACCGCTAACGGTTGCACTTGCATTACTTAAGGTATTCTGCTTGCTGTTAAATATGTTCCAATCTGTAGCAGTAAGTATTCCAGAAGCGTTTGTAGCAGCAGTAGGTGTTTGAGCAGCTATACTTAAATTACCATTAGGTTCTGCCAATACAAAACGTATTTGCGAACTAGTTAACGTTGGAACATTTACAACACCACCTGGGTTTAAAACCAATCTTGCCCAATTAGTTAGAGAGCTGGTGTGAGCCCCAATAGTTGCTTCTCCTTCCAAGGTGCCACTTACAACTCTATTACCTGCTGTGCCACCAGTACTCAATGCAATCCAATTACTTACACCTGTTCCATTATTATTTGAATTAATGGTTAATTTAGAAGCAGTATTAATTGAAGCACCTAAAGCTGCATATCCATCGTTATTAAATAGTAACCCATTATTACTACCATTATTACTCAAATAGTTGTTATTTAAACTAATATTTTGAGAGGCAATATGTGAGCCTAAATTATCACCACCTGAAAGCCCGTTAATAGCTGTTCTTGTTAATAAACCCTCACTATTTACTGCAAGTAAGTTTGTTCCAGTTCCAATTAATGCACTGGCTTTAACATTACCATTAACATCAATTGCTTGAGTGGGTATTGCTACTCCTACACCAAGCCTATTGTTTGTATTATCCCAAGAAAATAAGTTGTTTTCACCAATGGCATTAGATGCGGTGTAAAAAGGAATTTTTCCGGCAGTACCATTACCACTTATTTTATTGAAGAAATTAGAAAAATCAGTGCTTGCTAAAAGCCCCGTTGTACTTCCATTTGCCGTAGGTATAGAACCAGAAAAATTGGAACTACCCCCTGTAAAAATATTATTTCCTACCGTGTCAGAATATGAAATTACTACATACCCATCTCCGGCATTAGTTCCTGTTAATGTTAGGTTAGTAATAGAGGGGGCAGTATAATTTATTCCCCCGCCAGCTGCTGCGGTATACGAACATTTTGGGAAAAAACCACCCGAACCGCCCGACGCTTGTACTAAATAATTAAGTGGAGTAGTATTATTTAAAGTAATATAGGTAGCTCCTCCCCCCGAACCGAATGCTTGATAATAATCTTCACTAGCATAGGTATTTAGACCAAAATTAGAACTGCATATAAATGAATAACTACATGTAGTAAGTGTTGAGTTTTCACCACCATTATATCCGCCATTAAACACCTGCCCAATTGATTGTGTTGAATTTCCATCGGTTCCTTTTCCACCAGAATTGATATACAAGTTCTGACCAGGATTTACTTTAATAATTCCTTGATATACGGCTCCGGGAGAAGCGTTGTAGTAAGTATCTTCTGTAATATTTGGACCACTACAAGGTCTATATATTTTCCTAATCATCCCCCTACCTCCTTGTGCACCTGCAATAGTTATATTCATTTTTGTAACCCCAGCTGGTACCGTAAAAGTTTGTATTGCACCGGTGAATTTTATGGTGTCAACCTTAATATTCGTTTTAGGATCGGTTTGTAACATTGGTGTTACCCATTTATTTAAAAAAATATATACTCCTTTAACACTATCGGTTTGATATACTATTAAACCATTGGTAGGCTTCTGAATATTTACTCTTTGGGTGTATGTAAGCCTAGGCAGTAGTAACCCTTTACTATTACTGCTTATATCTAATACGGCACAGCTATCTGGCATAGTAGTACCAATGCCCACGTTTTGCTGAGCATGTACCGTTAAAGAGCAACAGATAATGGCAATTAGTAATAGTTTTGATTTCATGATACACAATTATGATATAATGCATAATTAGCAACTACCAAGCATTAATACTTTGCAAAGTGGGTGAATGCAGCTAGCCGGTGGGTGAAGTGATAAAGTTGGGATGTAAACAAAATATTAAATAGAACTAAACTTATGTTCAATGCTATATGCTTAGAAAATAAGTTGAGCATATACTTTGTAACTTACTCAAAAAATATTTGATAGGAAATAACAGTAATACTTATCCCTGTACAATTTTTAGCTTGTCTATTAAAAGTGGGTAAAAGCTTTTACCAATAGGTAAGGAAGCGTTTGTAACAATAACTTCCTCCGTATCGAAACCCTTGAGATGATGCAAATTAATTACATAAGAGCGGTGTATGCGCCAAAAATATTGAGGAAGTAAATCAGCTAAATTTTTGAGTGTTGTTTTTAATACAAAGTTGCCAATAGTGCTTACCAAAGTGGCGTAATTATCATTGGATTCTATGTATAAAATATCTTGTAATTGCAACTTAATGAACTTACTTTTCTGCCTTATAAAAATGCCATCATTTATTATAATTGGGTTTTCATCTGGTGTATCATGCATTTGCTTTTTACCAAAATGCATTAATGCTGTTTCTATTACTGCATATAAATCTTCCTCGCTAAACGGTTTTATTAAATAAGCATAAGGTAGCGCTTGCTTAGCAATATCAATGGTGTTTTTATCGCTATGGCTAGTTGCAAATATGAAGGGGATGTTGAAATTTTGTTTAATATAATTACCAACATCTATGCCTGTTTTATTACCTTTTAAAGTAATATCTACCAATGCAATATCGGGGTTATACTTTGCTAATGCCGTAATAGCTTCTTGATAGTTAATACAAATATCTAACACTTCATATCCTAATTTTTGAAGGCAATCTTGCATATAATCTGCAATAATTAGTTCATCTTCTACCAATAATATCCGTATGGGTTTTTGCATTATGCAGCAATTGAGTCACTGAAAGTTATATTTACTAATGTACCATTATTATTTGTAAAACTAATATTACCGTTAAGTTGGCGAACCATATTTTTTACAAGCCTAATTCCTAGTGATTTTTTTTGATCGTAATTAGTTGGCAGCCCTGCACCATCATCTGCCACCTGCAACAAAAATTGATTATTATTGGTAGAAATAGTAACAAAAATATTTCCGCTTTCTTTATTAACAAATGCATATTTACAGCTATTAGTTATTAACTCATTAAGCATTAGGCCAACTGAAATGGAGGTATCAAGGCTTAAATTAATTGGGTGTAACTCTTTGATTGAAAAATTGATTGCTTTGTTAGAAGGTGTATTGGCAGAAAGAATACCTTTTGCTAAATCAGAAATATAATCTTTTAGATACACATGCACCACATCGTTGGCTTCATATAATTTATTATGCACCAATGCCATACTTTTTATCCGCTCTTGTGCTTGTTTCAATTGTGCAATTATTCCTTCATCTTTACTGTCTTTAAATTGCATGTAGAGTAGGCTACTAATAATTTGTAAATTATTTTTAACCCTGTGGTGAATTTCTTTTAGGAATACCTCTTTCTCTTTATTGCTAAGTTCTAAAATACTTGCCGCTTTCTTTTTACTCCTAAAGCTTTGGTAGGCAAATGCTGCTACAAGTAAGGAAAGCATTAATGCCGCTGCCATTAACCATTGTATTCTTTTACCTTGCATTGCAGCCTGATTAAGATTGCTAATTTCTAATTCTTTTTTAGCAGTTTGGTATTTAGTATCACTGGTAATAGCATACTCATTTAGCTCCGCTTCAGTCATTTTTTTATAGCCTATGTATTGAGAATCTTTATAATTATAGGCCATTGAATAATTTGCTAATTTCTCATACACCACACTCCACATTTCATACATATTCACCACATTCCTTGGGTCGTTAGTTGTATTTCTTACAAAAAACTCTGATTGTTTTGCGTAATACAAGGCAGAATCTTTTTGTTTAAAATGTGCAAAGCAAATAGCCAAAATTCGGGCTGGAGAGGCCAAAATATCCATGTACTCATTTTCTTTAGCAAGGCTATTTACTTTGAACCCCAATTCCATTGCACTTTTAAAACTTTTTAGTCCTAATAAGGCATTTGCTTTATTGTTTAATAAGTCTACTACTGCTTCATAGTTGCTTTCCTTATATGCAATTGGTAATCCTTTGTTACAATAAAAAATAACAGAATCGTACTGCCCCATATCGTTGTAAAAGTCAGAGAGTAGTTTGTAAATAGGTATTAATACCGGATTTATACCATCCTCCTTAATTCCTGCAACCGAAAATATTTTTCTGAGACTTGCAATACCTTTCGCAGGTATCTTCATCATATAATAAGCATTAGCAATGCTGTAATAACCTCTAATAGTTCTCTCTGGAAATTTAAGAGAGTCCCAAAGAGAAATGCTTTTTTGTGCGTAATAAATTCCCGAATCAGGATTTGCGTTGTTAAGATTTATCAAGCCAATTTGTTCATAAGCCAAATCAATAGCATAGGCATCATTAGTATTTAATAAGTGATTTCTGCTAATATCTGTCCATTTTCTTTCACTTTCTAAATCGCCAGTTAAGCTATATGCCCTTGCAAGATAAGTTGATGCCAAAGTTTTATAGCCTTGCTCCTGTGCCGAAAATGCCAAAGGGTATTTGTAGGCTTTTAATAAATATTCTTTACTTTTCTCAGGATTTTTGGTTTTATATACCATACCTATTCTAACCATTGTGCCTACTTTAGCACTATCAGTTTTTAAAGATGGAAGTACCGCTAACAAGCTATCTAAGTTGTAACGCAAAACTTGCGCCGATGAAAGAGATGAGGCAGTAATGCAAAATACTAAAAAAAATAGTCGCATAACCATTGGAGAGTTTTCAATAACAATGAAAATAAACAACTTTTTAAATTTCTTGAAAAATAGGTGTTTACAACAGCTACAAGTTAGCGAAGTAGGCATACAAGCAAATTCTTTTTTAGATAATTTTCTTAATTACTTGAATTAGTACTACGTGGAAATTTTTAGTATTACTTATTAATTAACATATTTTAATTTGATAATCTGTTACAACAGAATCAAACTCCACTGAATATTACTTTGTAAAAAAATACCATATATTGCGACTATTACCAAACTAGCAAGCCTTTTTTATGCTGTTTAACACCCTTACATTCCTATACTTTTTTGCCGCTGCATTTACGTTGCATAGTTTATTCGCTAAACAAGTAACCATACAAAATCTTGTATTACTAATTGCTAGTTACTTTTTCTATGGCTATATGCATTGGGCATTCCCTATGTATTTGTTTGGCCTTACAACCGTTGCTTTTTTTGGGGCAAAATGGCTACAAGGAGCTCAAAGTGTTAAAACGAAAAAGGTTGGATTTTCAATAATTATCCTGCTACTTTCAGCAAGTTTGCTAATACTTAAATACACCAATTTTGCTATTGAAATAATCAATACGTTATCTGACAAGAGTAGTATTGCTACCATTAAGTTTTTGGTACCAGTAGGTATCAGCTTTTATACATTTACTTTAATTGGCTACGTATCGGATGTGTATTTGGCTAAAAAAGATGCTGAAAATAACCCACTAACCTTTTACACTTATATTGCTTTCTTCCCTCATTTATTAATTGGTCCTATTGGAAAATCAATAAAAGTTTTGCCACAATTCTCAGAGAGAAGAAACTTAAGCCTTACTAACTTACAACATGGGGCAGAATTATTTATCTGGGGCCTTTTTAAAAAAATGGTTATTGCCGATAATATTGTTTTGGCTTCCGATTACTGCTTTGCTAATTATGCTAACTTACAAGGCTACACCTTGCTACTCGGCGCTTTCATATTTTGGGTGCACTTGTATGCCGATTTTTCTAGCTATATAGATATGGCATTGGGTATTGCAAAAGCCTTTGGAATACAACTAGAACAAAATTTTCGTTTTCCTTTCTTTGCTGCTAACCTGCAAGATTTTTGGCAGCGCTGGCATATATCATTAAACGCATGGTTTAGAGATTACATCTATATTCCCTTGGGTGGAAATAGGTTGGGTATTTTAAGGCAAATGATACACGTAATAATCATTTTTCTTATTAGTGGCTTATGGCATGGAGCCAATATTACTTTTATTGTTTGGGGTGCATTACACGGCATTTATATAACCGCAGAAATACTAATAAAAAAGTATATAGTTAAAGTAAAACAGCCTTTATTTTCAATCGTTAGAATACCGCTTTTATTACTTTTTATTACCACAGCCTGGGTATTTTTCAGGGCCGAAAACATACATATTGCCGTAACATATGTAAAAAATATGTACCATTTTGCGGGCAGCCAACTACCGCCAAGTTTTATAACTGCTAATCTAAAATGGATTTCTTTATTATTCGGATTTGAAATTTTTTACTTGATTTTTAATCGAAAAATTACCACTACGCAACTACGCTTTATAACACATACCGTTGGCTGTATTGTGCTTATTTTACTTATCATATTTTTTCACAAACAATATTCTGCACAAGAATATTATTATTTTAAATTCTAAAACAAACTAAACATGAAACTTAAACACCTTTTGTATGTACCAATTGCTGCCCTGGCAATTAGCTGTGGCGATAGTGGAGAAAAAGCTGAAGGCGCAAATGCAGAAACGGATAACGCTAAAAAACCTGAAGCTGGTGTGTACTTAGATAGAAGTGAAAACCCATTAATGGAACGATACCCAAAAGTGCCAGAAACCCTTACTGAGTATGCATCTGCAAAAGAAGCAGGTAAGAAAGCCTATAAAGAATTACAAGACAGATATGCAGCAAACTTTGCTACGTTAAAACAAAAAGTAGAGGCTTCCGGAGCAAAATTTGTACTACTAATTGTTACCCCAACTGCTACACAAGGAATGCAGGCCGATGAAATGGCAGGTATCAATTTCATTCGTTCAGTGGCTGCAAAAAATGGTGCTGCTACCATTGATTTAACAGCAGCTCTTAACACACAAAGCCCTAAAAAAGTAACACAAGTTCCAAAAGATGGGCATTGGAGTAAAGATGGCTCTGTATTTCTTACCAATGAAGTGGCTAAAGTATTACCGCAATATTTCAGTGTAAAAAATGCAACCACCTTTGCTAACAAACCAGAAACTTTTGGAGATTTAGATATTAATAGCGATCAAATATTAGATGGTGGCAAAGGCCTACCTTATCATGTAACTACCAATGCAAAAGGTATGAGAATGAAAGGCGATATTACCTTTCCAAAAACAAAACAAAGAATACTTTTTATGGGGGATTCAGAAATATACAGCCCATTTTTGGATGATGAGTATATAATGACCTACCTACTACAACAAAAATTTACTGACAGAGAAATATTAAATGCATCAGCTATTGGCTATACATTAGATGATTATATTTCATTATACGAGGAAAAAGCAAAGTTTTCAGAACCAGATGTGGTTATTGTTGCAACCAACCCTGCCGATATTACTGATTTTTACTTTAGCCAACGCAATAGAAACGCCAGGAGTTTTAAAGCGTATGAGCCAACAACCAATGAGGTAAATTTGTACAAAGCATTGTATGGTAGTAAATAAGTTTAGCCTAGTGCACCCATATTTCATCGCAACAAATAGCGGCTTTTCTACCTTGTCTAAAACGCCAATTTGGTAAGCTTGAAATTGGGCTAGCGATAACCTTTACATACCGTATAGCAATATTATTAGGCAGGTTAAATACCTGCCTTTTTTTTATTACAGCATAATACTCTTCTCCAATGTTTAATTCTTTATTGGTGTAGTTGCCGAAGGTTGTGAAGTTAACACCATCAATTGAGTAAGCAACGCTAATGGATGCTGGTTCAAAAATCCAATGCCTTGGGTCGTCTAGAAAATTAATGGAAACGGTTTTCCCTTTTATTGGCTTACCCATATCAATGGTGGCAACCATATCTTGCCCGTAAAAATGCAAGTAATTGTAACTAAAATCAGTATAGCCCTCTACACCATCTACTAATGTTCTGTTGCCTTTGGCAGGATAATCTTCCAATGGTGGATATTGTAATTGCACCAACGCATTTAAGGCTAGGTTTGGAGTATATTTTTTTGCAAAAATTTCCGTCCATTCTTTTAAATAGGCGGCTGGAGTAGTGCCTGCTTCTGATAATTCTTTAACTCCAAAGGCTACGCAATTATCGGTAAATTTCTTTATCCTAATTGGCCAATTTTGTTTTACAGTGTATTGTCCATCTCTATTTTTTTCTAAGTATCCATGCTTCTCAATACCGTAAAATTTACTCTGCTGTAATACGGTATATTCTAACGATAACCTTAATTGTTGCACATGAGCAAGTAATAATTTATTTGGCTCAACTGCCGCTTCTGCTTTATCTAAAATTGCGGAATATAATTCAATATTTTCGGGAGATAAATAGGTTTTCCATTCATTAATGGGGTTACCATAAATGTCTAATTTTCTATTGCTTGAGGCTCTCGTTTGTTCTAACAATTGCTTATAACTTAATACAAATGGGGTTGCATTACCATAATAATTTTTACAAAATAATTGTGTAGTACTATCAATATTTACTTGTGCATTCCACATTAACTGAGCTTGCAAATAACATTTTAAGGCTGCAAAATCGCCATTGGCAATATCACCCGTACCTTGTGCAAACACGCCTTTTACATTATTAGCTACAAAATATTGCATATTAGGCTGCAAGGTATTTACATCAGGAAATGGTGCTAAATAATTGGTAAATTGGGTTGTATAATCCCACACAAATACTTGTGAGCTTATCTTGCTCCAACCTTGTAAATTTTTTCTAAAAGCGGCGGCTGAACCTTCTTTCTCAAGCGGCGTTTGCCTGTAGGCATCAATGCAACTTAAAAAAGGTATAACATTGGGTGCAGGTTTTGTTCTTAATGGCGGCTTGCTAGCATACAAATAAGCAAGTGTGGTAAATGTTTGGTTAGGAAACTCATTGGCTACTCTATTCACAAAGCGAATAATACTACCTGTGGGCCCGCCTTCTTCAGCGTCAATGGCAATGTTGGCTGGCGAAGTAGAATACACCACATCATCATTAATACTTAAGGACCAATACAGTGCATCAGGATTTTCAGCAATAGCTTTCTTAAAATAAGCAACGGTAAGTTTAAAAACGGATTCGTTACTTAGGTCTAACTGGCTTGGGTTTCTTACTCCATTTACTAGTGCAAAATATTCAGGATGTGTTTTAAAATATACGTTTGGCGGAATAATTTTATACAAGCTATGCCCCCACAATCCCCATAAATCATCCAATAAATGTAGCTTATGCCATTCTAAATATTCAGGATCGGTACTCTGAGGGTAATAAACTTGCCTGTATACAAGATTGGGCACTTGCACATCCATAATACCAGATTGAATGGAAAGCTTTTTTTGAATTGGTACAATAGCTGGTTCATTTGCCATTTTTTTACATCCAAAATATTTATCTAGTAATGTATATACACCATACACCACGCCTTTTCCAGCCCCACCTTTAATAAATACATGGTGGTTATCAGTAGCTATCATAAACGCTTCCGGCTTTAGCTTACCGCTGTTGAATTTTTCGGTACGGTAGGTATTGCCAATATAAATTCCTGGGGAGCCCCGGAACCCCATTTCTTTTTCAATGGGTAGTGTTACACCCGTAATTTTTTTAAAATATGCTTGTAATATTTTAGCCGCTTTTTCCTCTGCCAAGGTTGGCTTTCCGGGTATTACCAATGCGTATTGAGATGCATTGTTATTAATTAATACAATTTCGTTTCCTTTAGTTATACAAGCAATACTAAGGGAGATAAGCATAAAAAAACTTGCCAATTTTATCATGCACCGCAGCATTAAATAGGTTATTAGAACTTTCGTGAAAAGGTTACATAAATATCGTACTGGTTACGGAATACACCATCCCTAATTTTTTGATTGTACCAGGTGCCATTAATACCAAATGTATTGCGGTGAATAAATACTTTTTGATAGCCAACACCAATATTGTAGGTAGCAATACCTGCAAAGGTTGGAAGTTGAAAGTTGGTACTAAAATCATCCGGGCTATTACCTATACCAAAACTACAACTTAAAAAATCGGCACTATTAAGGTATTGACGCATATTTAAACCTACGGTTTGGTACACATTGCCCTGTTGGAATATTAAGAAGGCACGCATATTGGCATAGAAATCATTAAAGGTTTTTGCTGCGCCAGCTACAAAGGAAACAGAAGTAAGATCTACTGATTGAAAACGTAGTAATCTAACACCCAACTCCCCATCCCAACTATTTTTAAATGATCGGTAGAATGAGTAACCCAATTTTACTTGTGGAAAAACGATTTCGTTAGAGATACCAATGTTTCCATAAGAAGAAGAACGCTTACTATGCTTGTAGTTAATATCGCCTTCAATTTGTAAACCAGTACCTACAAAACGGCCAGCGTAGTTAAACCTAGTACCCCAACTACCCCAGCTTTTAAAACGCATGTATTGTATGGTGGCAATATTTGCCCTTGTACGGTTATTATCTTGATCGATTGACGTGAATAGAAACCCAAAAGTGAGCATGTTTCTATATATTTTGCTATGCAAATAATTAGCGTAATCTACATAGGTGGCGTTCCATGGTTTCATTCTTGCAACCGAGTCGGCCGCATAGTAGGCTGAATGAAAAAGTGAATCTTGGTAGCGCTGCTTATCGGGGCTTTCGGCTAAGCTTTCTAATATTACTGCCCGCTGAAAAGTAAGTGCCTCATTGCCTTT
>Ga0114942_1000114_pt1 | contig 21353 bp, 20 predicted proteins | sample LowerColdCreek_FD_88674 | JGI IMG/M metagenome (GOLD analysis project Ga0114942, IMG submission 88674) | Groundwater microbial communities from Cold Creek, Nevada to study Microbial Dark Matter (Phase II) - Lower Cold Creek | ecosystem: Environmental > Aquatic > Deep subsurface > Groundwater ... | reverse complement strand
CTGACGCGCCTTGCTGACCAGCAACTCGGCCGCCTCGCGCGGCGGCAGGCTGTAGAGCACGCTGCCCAGTTCCTGGGCGGTGAAGTAATGCCACAGGCCGTCGCTGCAGCACATCAGCGTGTCGCCCACCTCCAGGCCCTCCAGGCGCTCCGAAGTCGAGGTCGGGTCCTGCACCGTGCCCAGGCAGGCCGTCAGCAGATTGCTTTGCGGATGCGTGCTGGCCTCGGCCTCGGTCAGCTGGCCTTCGTCCACGAGGCGCTGCACGTAGGAATGGTCCATCGTGCGTTTCACCAGCCGTGCGCCACGGAACCAGTAGATGCGCGAATCGCCCGAGTGGATCCAGTGCACGCAGCGGTCGCTGGTGACGACGAAGCCGGCGATGGTGCTGTGCGGCTCCTCCTCGGCGGAGATGGCCGTCAGCTTGATCATCAGGTGCGCCTCGGAGGCGATCTGGCCCAGCAGCTCGGCGGGCGACTCGTCATCGGGCGAATAGCGCTCGAACAGCTGCTGCGCGGTCAGGATGACCTGGTCCGCCGCCTTGCGGCCGCCGCTCTTGCCGCCCATGCCGTCGGCCACGAGGCCCATCACGCAGCCCTCGATGCGCGGGTGGGCGATGACGGCCACCTGGTCCTGCTGATAGGCGCGATCCCCGCGATGGGTGCCGGTGGCGGCGTTGAGTCGGAAACCGACAGCGGAGGAGGAGGCCATGGCGAAAACTATACTGGCCCGCTCGCTGTGACCCGTCGCGACCTTCCCTTGTAACCCCCGGATGGATGAACAACTTCACTCGTTGACGCGGCGGCTGATCGAGTTGCGCATGGAGCATGCCGACCTCAACGCGATGATTGACCGTCTGGTCGAGCAGCCGCCGCTGGATGAGCTGGCGCTGCAGCGGCTGAAGAAGCGCCGCCTGGCATTGCGCGACCTGATCGCCCGACTGGAACTGGAAGTCGAGCCCGATGAGCCAGCCTGACCTGGATGATTGGCTGGACCAGCTCGATCAGGCCACCCCTCCCGCCCCGCCCGCCGCCGACGAACTCGAACAAGCCGTGTTGGCAGCCTTCGACGTGGATGGCCCGCTGGCGCGCCTGGACAAGGGCTACAAGCCTCGTGAGCAGCAACTGCAGATGAGCCGGGCCGTGGCCCGCGCGCTGGCGCGCCGCCATGCACTGGTTGTCGAGGCCGGCACCGGCGTCGGCAAGACCTTTGCCTACCTCGTGCCCACGCTGCTAGCCGGCAGTCGCGCCCTCATCAGCACCGCCACCAAGAGCCTGCAGGACCAGCTCTTCCTGCGCGACCTGCCACGGCTGACCCAGGCGCTGAACATGCCGGTGCGCCTGGCCTTGCTGAAGGGGCGCAGCAGCTACCTCTGCCTGCATCGCATGAAGGAGGCGCGCGTGTCCGGTGAATTTCCGGACCGCCGCACGGCGCTGTCGCTGGCGCGCATCGAGCGCTGGGCACTGGGCACGACCACCGGCGATTTCGCCGAGATCGACGGCATGGACGAGCGCTCGCCCATCATCCCCATCGTCAGTTCCAGCCGCGAGAACTGCCTGGGCCAGGAGTGCCCGGACTGGAAGGCCTGCTACGTCGTCAAGGCGCGGCGCGAGGCGATGGAGGCTGACATCGTCGTCGTCAACCACCATCTCTTCTTTGCCGACATGACGCTGCGCGACACCGGCGTGGCCGAGCTGCTGCCCAGCGTCGAGATCGCCGTCTTCGACGAGGCCCACCAATTGGCCGAGGCCGGCGTGCAGTTCCTCGGCACGCTGCTGGGCACGGCCGCGCTGATCGACTTCGCCCGCGACATGCTGGCCCAGGGCCTGGCCCACGCGCGCGGCGTGCACGACTGGCAGGCCCTGCATGCGGCCGCCGAGAAGGCGGCGCGCGAGCTGCGCCTGGCTGCTGCCGGCCCGCTGGCCACGGCGGGCCGCGAACTGCGCGGCACGCTGAAGCTGGGCTGGAAGGAGCGCGCCACGCAGCCGGCCTTCGGTGCGGCGCTGGCGGGTGTCGAGACGGCCTGTGCGCAGGCGCTCGAGGCGCTGACGGCCGTGCGCGAAGCCGCGCCCGACTTCGCCCGCCTCTGCGAACGAGCCCAGGAACTGCGCGACCTCGCCAAGCGCTTCGCCGCCGACCCCGACCCCGGTGACGTGCGCTGGATCGACATCAGCCCGCATGCGGCCCGCCTCGTCGAGTCGCCGCTGGACATTCGTGAGGCCATGCAGGCACAGCTCGAAGGTCCGCCCAAGGCCTGGGTGTTCACGTCGGCGACGCTGGGCGACGACGAAGGCCTGACCTGGTTCACCGAACCCGCCGGCCTGACCGGCGCCGAGGTGCTGCGCGTCGGCAGCCCGTTCGACTACCCGGCCAACGCGCGCCTTTACGTGCCGCGCGGCTTCCCCAAGCCCAGCGAGCCCACACACCCGGCCAGCGTCGCGCTGCTGGCTTCTCGGCTGGCGCGGGCGCTGGGCGGCCGCACCTTCGTGCTGACGACGACGCTGCGCAACCTGCAGACCGTGGCGGATGCACTGCGTGAGCGGTTCGAGGAGGGCGGCGATGCGATCGCGGTGCTGCAACAGGGCGCCCTGCCGAAGCGCGTGCTGCTGCAGCGTTTCATCGACAACCCGGCCTCGGTGCTGGTCGGCTCGGCCAGCTTCTGGGAAGGCATCGACGTGCCGGGCGACGCGCTGCAATGCGTCGTCATCGACAAGCTGCCCTTCCCGCCGCCCAACGATCCGCTCGTGGAGGCGCGCGTGCAGCGCCTGGAGGCCGAGGGGCGCAATGCCTTCTCGGAGTACTTTGTTGCCGAGGCGGCCATCGCGCTGAAGCAGGGCGCCGGGCGCCTGATCCGCACAGAGACCGACCGCGGCCTGCTGGTGGTCTGCGACCCGCGCATGGCCGGCATGAACTACGGCCGCCGGCTGCGCGGGGCGCTGCCGCCGATGACGGCCGTGGCCAACGAGGCCGAGGCGCTGGCGTGGCTGGCGCAACTGGCCGCTGACCGGGCCTGAAACGACGCGGAGCCGCGCGCTCCGACCCGTTGCGGGCTGCAATGAAAAACGGGCCTGAGCGGCCCGTTCATTCAGCTCACCAGATCTTCCACCACGGTTTCTTGTTCTTGCTGCCGGCCGATGCGTACTGGCTGTCGGGGAAGTTCTTGTCCAGCACGCGGCGGGCGTCGTCGCGCAGCTGGGTCAGGCCGAGCTTGTCGTAGCTCTCGCTCATGATGAACAGCGCTTCCTCGATGCCCGGCGCGTACTGGAACTCGGCCACTGCCGACTGCGCGCGGTTGGCGGCGGCAACGTACGCCTTGCGGTTGAAGTAGTAGCGCGCCACGTGCACCTCGTAGGCCGCCAGCGTGTTGGAGATGAAGTTGGCGCGCGTCGTCGCGTCGGCCGCGTAGCGTGACTCGGGGAACTGCTCGACGAGCTGGCGGAAGGCCAGCAGCGCTTCGCGCGAGGCCTGCTGGTCGCGCTCGGACACGTCCTGGTTGGCCAGGCGGCCGAACAGGCCCAGGTCCTCGTTGAAGTTGACGATGCCCTTCATGTAGAGGGCGTAGTCCATGGCCGGGCTGGAGGGGTTGAGCTTGATGAAACGGTCCAGCGTCGACACCGCCTGCGCGCGCTCGGCGGTCTTGTAGTAGGCCCAGGCCAGATCCAGCGTGGCCTGCTGGCCCATCGTCGTGCCGGCAGCACGGCCTTCGATCCGCTCCAGCGTCTTGATGGCGCGGTCGTAGCTGCCGGAGTTCAGGTCGTCTTTGGCGTCTGCATACAATTTGTCGAGCGCGGCCTGGGAGTTCGGGTCGTCCTTGGCGGTGGAGCCGCAGCCGCTCATGGCCAGCATGAACGCCATCAGGACAGCGCCGGCGGCAATGCGGCCGGCCTTGAATTTCTCAACAAACATGTCTGAAGTCGGGGCTTAGCTGCCGGCCGGTCACACTGAACAATGGACGCGGAGTATAGGGTGGGGGGTCAAGACGATTTCGAGCAGGAAGCCGAAGAGGGCGGCGACGTCGAGCGGCGCACGGCCGACGTGGATGCCGCCGGCCATGGCGAGCGCCTGGATCGCTGGCTGACGACACAGGCGCCGGAGTTCTCGCGCAATCACCTACAAGCCCTCATCGAACGCGGCTGCGTCCTGGCCGACGGCAAGCCTGTCACCAAGCCGGCCCACAAGCTGCGCGCCGGTCAGCGCATCGAGATCGAGCTGCAGCCTACCGACGAGAGCCGCGCCTTCCGCGCCGAGGCGATGGCGCTGGACTGCGTGTACGAAGACGAGCACCTGCTCGTGGTCAACAAGCCGGCCGGCCTGGTCGTGCACCCGGCGGCGGGCAACTGGTCAGGCACGCTGATGAACGGCCTGCTGGCCCACCACGCCGCTGCCGCCACGCTGCCGCGCGCCGGCATCGTGCACCGGCTGGACAAGGACACCAGCGGCCTGATGATCGTCGGCAAGACGCTGGAGGCCGTGACCGCGCTGAGCCGCCAGATCGCCGCCCGCGAGGTGCACCGCGAGTACCTGGCCCTGGCCTGGGGTCGCGCCGACGAGCCCTTCGTCGTCGAGCAGCCGCTGCGGCGCGACCCGGTGTCGCGCGTGAAGATGGCCGTGGCGCCGGCCAACATGGGCAAGCCGGCGCGCACCGACGTCTTTCCGCTCGGCGTGGGTGAGGTCGACGTCGGCGTGCAGATCCGGCCCGTCAGCGCCGTGCACTGCGTGCTGCACAGCGGCCGCACGCATCAGATCCGCGTGCACCTGATGCACCGCGGCCACCCGCTGGTGGCGGACGTTCTCTATGGGGGCCTGCCTGCCCTGGGCCTCGCGCGCCAGGCCCTGCATGCGGCACGCCTGACCTTCACGCATCCCGCCACCGGCGCGGCCCTGGCGCTGGGTGCGCCGCTGCCTGCCGACCTGGCCGCAGCGTGGGCCCAGATCGGTGCCGCCGGCCTGCCCGATTGACATGGCTACAATGCACCCCGGTTGTTGTGGCAGCCAGCGCGCCCCGAAGTGACAAGACGGGCGCGGCCCGCGCGGTAAGCAGTCCATCCGCCCGCCGGTCAACCACCCCGATCGTGTCCCGCTGGAAGGCTGTTGAGTCCCACGGTGACGCCCGGACAGACCCCGTCCGATTCGTCTGAGGAACGCTGTGAGCGCCCAGACCCCCGGACGGATTGCCAGAACTGGCTTGATGAGGGCGCATTTGCGTTCATGAACACCCCGGATGCCAAGCGCGTCCTCGAGACCGCGCTGATCTGTGCCTCGCAACCGCTGACGCTGCGCGAGCTGCGCAGCCTGTTCGCCGATGAACTCGGCGCCGACAGCGTGCGCAGCCTGCTCGACGAACTTTCCCGCGACTGGGAAGGCAAGGGCGTCGAGCTGGTGGCGATCGCCTCGGGCTGGCGCTTCCAGAGCCGCCCCGAGCTGCGCGAGTACCTCGACCGGCTGCACCCCGAGAAGCCGCCGCGCTACTCGCGGGCCGTGCTGGAGACGCTGGCCATCATTGCCTACCGTCAACCGGTGACGCGCGGCGACATCGAGGACATCCGCGGTGTCGTCGTCGCCACGCAGATCGTCAAGCAGCTCGAGGACCGCGGCTGGATCGAGGCCATCGGCCACCGCGAGACGCCCGGCCGCCCGGCGCTGTACGCAACGACCAAGGCCTTCCTCGACGACCTGGGCCTGGCCAGCCTCGAACAGCTGCCGGCGCTGGAAGCCGGTGGCGAGGCGCCGACTTTCGAGGCGCTTCAGGGCCAGCTGCTCGCCGATGCCGATGAGGCGCCTGCCGAAGCGCCGGCCGAGCTGCCCGCCGAAACGCCGGCGGCGCCTGCGCTGTCGCAGAGCCTGTTCGGTGATGACGGCACGCCGGCACTTCCCGACCCCGATCCTTTCGACCCCAACCTTCCGCCCCCGCAACCTCAGCCCGAATCCGCATGAACGACGCCGCCGATCAAGACCAGCCCCTTCCTCCCGCCGCCGACACCGAGGCGCCCGCCGCGCCGAAGCGTCGCCGCACGACGGCCAAGGCCGTCGCTGAGGCGGCGCCCGAGGCCGCGCCCGAACCGGTCGAAGCCGCTGCGCCGGTGAAGCGCACGCGCCGCAAGGCCGAGGCCGTGGCCGAGGAAGCCGTCGTCGCGCCCGAGGCGGCGCCTGCCGAAGAAGCGCCCGCGCCGGCCCGCAAGCGCGCACCGCGCAAGACGGCGGCTGCGACCGAGGCGGTTGCACCAGCGGGTGTCGCTGCGCAGGCGCCGCCGGCTCAGCTGCCGATGTTCACGCTCGCCGAACCGGCGCCGGTCGCGGCGGCGGAAGCGGTCGGCAATGCGGATGGCGGCGAGGAGGGCGAAGGCGGCGAAGGCGGTGAAGGCAGCGAGGGTGATGACGGCGAACGTGGTGGCCGCGGCCGCAACCGGCGCCGTAACCGCAAGGACCGCGCTGACCGCCCGGCAGTCGCTGCGACTGGCGTCGATGGCGCGGTTGACCTGCCCGGTGGTCCGGTGTCCGCGCCGGCGCTGGTGGAGGCCGCAGGCGCGCGCTTCGCTGATGTGTTGTCGGGCAACCTGGATGCGGAATCCGAAGGCCCTGCCGGCGAGCCGCCGACGCTGCGGCCCGAGTCGGCCGGCGACGGCGAGGAAGTGGCCGAAGGCGAGACCAAGCGCGTGCTGGCTGCCGACGTCGATGCGCCCAAGCTGCAGAAGGTGTTGGCCCAGTCCGGCATCGGTTCGCGCCGCGACATCGAGGAGTGGATCGCCGAGGGCAAGATCGAGGTGAACGGCGAGGTCGCCCATGTCGGCCAGCGCATCTCGTTCGGTGACCGCGTGCGCGTCAACGGCAAGGATGTGCGCATCCGCATCTCGCCGCCCAACCCGCGCATCCTGGCTTATCACAAGCCCACCGGCGAGGTCTCGACCTTCAACGACCCGGAAGGCCGCCCGACGGTGTTCCGCTCGCTGCCCCGCGTGCAAGGCCAGAAGTGGCAGTCTGTCGGCCGCCTGGACATCAACACCGAAGGCTTGCTGCTGTTCACCAACTCCGGTGAGCTGGCCAACCAGCTGATGCACCCGCGCTTCGGCGTGGAGCGCGAATACGCGGCTCGCGTGCTCGGCGCCCTGAGCGACGAACAGCGCGCCAAGCTGCTGGAAGGCGTCAACGTCGAGGGGCAAGTGGCGTCCTTCAAGAGCATCGAGGACGGCGGCGGCGAAGGTGCCAACCGCTGGTACCGCGTCGTCATCACCGAAGGCCGCAATCGCGAGGTGCGCAAGCTCTTCGAGGCGGTCGGCATGGTGGTCAGCCGCCTGATCCGCATCCGCTACGGCACCGTCGTGCTGCCGCGCGGCTTGAAGCGCGGTGTCTGGGTCGAGCTGGGTGACGATGACGTGCGCGTCATCCGCCGCCTGGCTGGCCACACGGCCAACGCCGGACAAGGACAGGCACAACAAGGGCAAGGCTTCAACGCAGGGCAGGGCAGCCCGGCGCAGGGCCAGAACAGGGCTCAGCCCCAGCAGCAGGGCAACAAGAACGACCGCAACAAGCGCCGCAACGATGAGCGCCACAGCGGCAGCGGCGGCCCGCGCCCGAGCCGGCCGCCCGAGGTGCAACAGCCTCAGCAGGCTCGCCCGCTGCGCGAGGAGCGTGCCCCGCGCCGTGATGACGACGACGAGGACGACGGCTTCATTCCGGCGCACGTCAATCCGTTGGAGCAGACGTTTGACCGTCGCCAGGCCACCAGCAAGCGTGGCTTCCCGCAGGGCTTCGGGGCCGGCGGCAGCCAGCAGGACAAGCAGGCCGGCAGGGGCGGCGGCAACAAGGGCAATGGCCCGCGTGAGCCCGACCCCCTGCAGACGGCGGTGGGCTACATCGGCGGCGACGCCTTCCTGCGTCGCGGTGGCGGCGGGGGTGGGCGCGGCGGCAAGGGTGGCGGCGGTGGCGGTCGCTCCGGCGGCGGTTACGGCGGACGCCGCTGACGCTTGCGCGGGAGACCGGTACTAGGGTCATCCCTGAACGCTACAATCGCAGGCTTTGTCCAACACAGCCCTTCAGGAGAATTCCATGGCGATCGAAACCACCCTGTCCATCATCAAGCCCGATGCCGTGGCGAAGAACGTCATCGGCCAGATCTACGCCCGTTTCGAAGGCGCCGGCCTGAAGGTCGTCGCTGCCAAGATGGTCCACCTGTCGCGCGGTGAGGCCGAGCAGTTCTACGCCGTGCACAAGGCTCGCCCGTTCTTCAACGACCTGGTGAACTTCATGATCAGCGGCCCGGTGATGATCCAGGCGCTGCAAGGCGAAGGCGCGATCCTGAAGAACCGTGACCTGATGGGCGCCACCGATCCGAAGAAGGCCGAGAAGGGCACCATCCGTGCCGACTTCGCCGACAGCATCGACGCCAACGCCGTGCACGGCTCCGACGCTGCCGAGACGGCTGCCGTCGAAGTGGCGTTCTTCTTCCCTGGCATGAACGTCTACGCTGCCAAGTAAACCCCCAACGGGGTCGGTGACCCCGGCCCAGGAAGTTCGTATGGACGCGGTCAACCTCCTTGGTTTCGATCTGCAAGGCCTTGCCGCCTACTGCGAGCAACTGGGCGAAAAGAAGTTCCGTGCGACCCAGCTGTTCCGCTGGGTCCACCAGAAAGGCGCGTCGGACTTCGAGCAGATGTCCGACCTCGCCAAGTCCTTGCGCGACAAGCTCAAGGGCCGCGCCCACATCAGCGCGCTGCCGGTGATCTCCGAGCATGTCTCGGCGGACGGCACGATCAAGTGGCTGTTCGATGTCGGCAATGGCGACGCGGTCGAGGCGGTGTTCATCCCCGAGGACGACCGCGGGACCCTCTGTGTTTCCAGCCAGGCGGGTTGCGCTGTTGGCTGCCGCTTTTGCTCCACGGGGCATCAGGGCTTCAGCCGCAACCTGAGCACCGCCGAGATCACGGCCCAGCTCTGGTTTGCCGAGCACAGCCTGCGCAAGCGCCTGAACACCGACGAGCGGGTGATCTCCAACGTCGTCATGATGGGCATGGGCGAGCCGCTGCAGAACTACGACCAGCTCGTGCCGTCGCTCAAGACCATGCTGGACGACCACGGTTACGGCCTGAGCCGCCGCCGCGTGACGGTGTCGACCTCCGGCGTCGTGCCGATGATCGACCGGTTGCGCGACGATTGCCCCGTGGCGCTGGCCGTCAGCCTGCACGCGCCGACCGACCCGCTGCGCGACCAGCTCGTGCCGCTGAACAAGAAGTACCCGATCGCGGAGCTGCTGGAGGCCTGCAACCGCTATCTCGAGAAGGCGCCGCGCGACTTCATCACCTTCGAGTACTGCATGCTGCAGGAAGTGAACGACTCGCCCGAGCAGGCCCGCGAGCTGGTGCGGCTGGTGAAGAGCCGCGTCAATTGCAAGATCAACCTGATCCCGTTCAACCCCTTCCCGGCCTCGGGCCTGACGCGCAGCACCGATGCACGCGTGAAGGCATTTGCCGAAGTGTTGGTCCAGGCCGGCATCGTCACGACGGTGCGCAAGACGCGCGGCGATGACATCGACGCCGCTTGCGGCCAGTTGGCCGGCGAGGTGCAGGACCGCACCCGCGCGCATATCCGCATGGTCAGGGGCCCCGTGTCGGTGGCCAAATCCTCGTGATGAAACTGCCGAGCACCCGATGAAGCGATTGCTGTCTGTCCTGTTCTGCACGCTGCTTGCTGCCTGCGCCAACACCGGCACCGCGCCGGCGGCTGACCGCGAGATCAAGACCGATTCCGACCAGACCGAAGGCGACCGTCGCGCCGCGATCCGGCTGGAGCTGGCCCAGGGCTATTTTTCGCGGGGCCAGTTCCCGACGGCGCTGGACGAGCTCAAGCTGGCGCTGCAGATCAAGCCCGACATGCGCGAGGCGGTCAACCTGCGCGGCCTCATCTATGCCTCGATGGGCGAGCACCAGCTCGCCGAGGAGAGCTTCCGCCGCGCGCTGGTCGTCTACCCGAACGACCCCGACACGCTGCACAACTACGGCTGGTTCATGTGCCAGCAGCAGCGCTGGCCGACGGCCGATTCGCTGTTCGACCAGGCGCTGGCCCAGTCCACCTACCGGGCGCCGTCCCGCACCATGCTGGCCAAGGGCGTCTGCGAAGCCCGCGCCGGCCGGATGCTGGTCGCCGAGAAGACGCTGCAGCGCGCCTTCGAGCTGGACCCGGGCAGCCCCGTCATCGCGGTCAACCTGTCCGAGGTGCTGTTCCGCAACGGCGAGCTGCAACGGGCACGCTTCTATGTGAAGCGCGTCAACGACCAGCCCGGTCAGGTCAATGCGCAGAGCCTGTGGCTGCAGTTGCGCATCGAGCGCAGGCTCGGCCAAACCGGCATCGTGGAAGACCTGGCCCTGCAGATGCGCCGCAAGTACCCCCAGTCGGCTGAGACGCAGGCGCTGGATGCCGGCCGCTACGACGAATAGGCCGCAGCGCGGCCATCACAAGAACAACCCGATGCAACCCATCCCCGAGGGGCGTGACAGCCAACCCACCACCGCCGGCGCCTGGCTTAAGCATGTCCGCCAGCAGCGTGGCCTGCACATCGCGGCACTGGCTGTCATGCTCAAGGTGCCCCAGGCCAAGCTGGAGGCGCTGGAGGCTGACCGGTTCGACCTGCTGCCCGACGCGACCTTCGCGCGTGCGCTGGCGACCGCCGTCTGCCGCGCGCTCAAGGTCGACGCGACGCCTGTGCTGGGCCTGCTGCCGCGCAGCAACGAGCAGGGTTTCGATGTGCGCCCGGGCCTGAACCAGCCCTTCCGCGAGCGCGGTGGCGGCAGCGCCTTGGATGATGGCGTGCTGGCCTTGCTGAAGCGCCCGGCGGTCTGGGGGCTGGCGCTGCTGCTCATCGCGGCGGCCGCCGTCTACTGGATCCCGGCCAGCTGGCTGCCCGAGCGCGACACAGCGGCTGCGCCGGTGGCGGCCTTCCCGCCGGCTTCCACTGTCGCGCCTGCGGCGAGTGCGCCGGCTGTCGAGTTCGTGCCCGCACCGGCGGCCGTGCCGGAACCGGCGGCTTCCCTGCCTGCCGTGCTGCCCGCCTCGGCACCGACCGCGCCGGTGTCGTTACCGCAGCCCGTGCGCGCCGCTGCGCCGGTGCCGGCCGCCGGTGCCGTGCTGCGCGTGACGGCCCGCAGCGAAAGCTGGGTCGAGGTCGCCGACGCGCAGGGCCAGGTCTTGCTGTCACGCGTGCTGCGCCAGGGCGAGCAGCAGGAGTTCAGTGGCGCTGCACCCTACAAGGTCCGCGTCGGCAACGTCAGCGGCACCGGCATCGAATGGCGCGGCAGCGCCGTCGACCTGGCCACCCGCGCCAGCAACAACGTCGCCCGTCTGGAGTTGAATTGATGAGCGAACTGATCATTCCCGAAGCCATGCCGGCACCGCGCCGCAGCCGTCAGGCGCGCGTCGTCTGGGGCAGCCGTGTCGTCACCGTCGGCGGCGACGCGCCGGTGCGCGTGCAGTCCATGACCAACACCGACACGGTGGACGCCATCGGCACGGCCATCCAGGTCAAGGAGCTGGCCATCGCCGGCTCGGAGATGGTGCGCATCACCGTCAACACGCCCGAGGCCGCCGAGCAGGTGCCCTACATCCGCGAGCAGCTGGACCGCATGGGCATCGACGTGCCGCTGGTGGGCGACTTCCACTACAACGGCCACCGCCTGCTGACCGAGTACCCGGCGATGGCGCAGGCGCTGTCCAAGTACCGCATCAACCCCGGCAATGTCGGCAAGGGCGACAAGAAGGACCGCCAGTTCGCGATGATGGTCGAGGCTGCCGCCAAGTACGACAAGGTCGTGCGCATCGGCGTCAACTGGGGCAGCCTGGATCAGGAGCTGCTCGCCCAGTTCATGGACGAGAACGCCAAGCGCGCGGTGCCCTGGGGCGCCAAGCCGGTCATGTACCAGGCGCTGGTTGAGTCGGCGCTGACGTCGGCTGACTACGCCGCAGAGCTGGGTCTGAATCGCGACAACATCATCATCAGCTGCAAGGTCAGCGGCGTGCAGGACCTGATCTCGGTCTACCGCGAACTGGCCAAGCGCTGCGACTACGCGCTGCACCTGGGCTTGACCGAAGCCGGCATGGGCACCAAGGGCACGGTGGCCTCGTCGGTCGCCCTGGGCATCCTGGCGCAGGAAGGCATCGGCGACACCATCCGCGTCAGCCTCACGCCGCAGCCGGGCGAGTCGCGCACGCAGGAGGTGGTCGTCGCGCTGGAGATCCTGCAGGCGCTGGGCCTGCGCCACTTCAACCCCAGCGTGACTGCCTGCCCCGGCTGCGGCCGCACGACCAGCACCACGTTCCAGGAGCTGGCCAAGCAGATCGACGACTTCCTGCGCCTGCAGATGCCGGTCTGGCGCAACAAGTACCCCGGCGTCGAGGAGATGAAGGTGGCCGTCATGGGCTGCATCGTCAACGGCCCCGGCGAGAGCAAGCATGCCGACATCGGCATCAGCCTGCCCGGCACCGGCGAGGCGCCGGCAGCGCCCGTCTTCATCGACGGCGAGAAGGCGCTGACGCTGCGCGGCGACAACATCGCGCAGGAGTTCCACGCGCTGGTCGAGAACTACATCGAGAAGCGCTTTGGCGCGACCGCTACCGCATGAGTGAGAACAAGAAGGTCCAGGCGCTTCAAGCCGTCAAGGGCATGAACGACATCCTGCCGCCGGAATCTGCGCGCTGGGAGCAACTTGAAGCGACGATGCGCAGCGTGCTGCAGCGCTATGGCTACAGCAATGTGCGCGTGCCCATCGTTGAACCGACCGCGCTGTTCGTGCGCGGCATCGGCGAGGTGACGGACATCGTCGAGAAGGAGATGTACGCCTTCGAGGACCGCGCCGACAAGCATGGTCAGGCCGAGCACCTGGCGCTGCGCCCCGAGGGCACGGCCGGCGTCGTGCGCGCCATGATCGAGCACAGCTATCTGCGTGACAGCCCGCGGCGCCTGTACTACGTCGGCCCGATGTTCCGCCGCGAGAAGCCGCAAAAGGGCCGCTACCGCCAGTTCCACCAGATGGGCATTGAGGCGCTGGGCTTCGCCGGCCCGGACGTGGACGCCGAGGTCATCCTGCTGGCGCGCACGCTGTGGCGCGAGCTGGGTCTGAAGGAGGGCGAGGACGTCTCGCTTGAGATCAACTGCCTGGGTCAGCCCGACGAGCGCCGCGCGCATCGTGAGGCGCTCATCGGCTATCTCGAACAGCACCAGGATGTGCTGGACGAAGAGGCCAAGCGCCGCATGTATGCCAACCCGCTGCGCGTGCTGGACACCAAGAACCCCGCCATGCAGGCCATGGCGGAGGGCGCGCCGCAGCTGCTGGCCTTCCTCGGGGAGGCGTCCCTCGCGCACTTCAATGGTGTGCGTGCGCTGCTGGATTCGGTGGGCCTGGCCTATCGCATCAACCCGCGTCTCGTGCGCGGGCTGGACTACTACAACCTGACCGTCTTCGAATGGGTGACCGACAAGCTCGGCGCCCAGGGCACGGTCTGCGCCGGCGGCCGCTACGACGGCCTCGTCGAGCAATTGGGCGGCAAGCCCACGCCGGCCGTGGGCTTCGGCATGGGCCTGGAGCGCCTGCTGCTGCTGCTGGAGACGCTGGGCCTGCAGTCGCCCGCGCCCGCGCCGGATGCCTACGCCGTCGTGCCCGACCCGGTCGAGCTGCCGCGCATCCTGCCCGCGCTGGAAGCGCTGCGCGCTGCCGGCATCGCCGTGCAGATGCATGCCGGCGGCGGTTCGTTCAAGTCGCAGTTCAAGAAGGCCGACGCCTCCGGCGCGCGCTTCGCGCTGGTCTTCGGCGCCGACGAGCTGGCGCGCGGCGAAGTGGCCGTCAAGCCCCTTCGTGACGGCGCCGAACAAGTCGCCCGCTCCCTCGCCGACGTGGCCGCCTGGGCGGCCGAGTTGCGCACCGCATAATCCCGGGCCCTGCCCGTACCACGCTGTATTCCGCTCATGGCATCGCATCTCGACCTCGAAGAACAAGAACAACTCGACCAGCTCAAGGCCTTCTGGAAGCGCTGGGGCAATCTCATCACCTGGTTGATCACCGCCGCGCTGGCTGCGTTTGCCGCCTGGCAGGGCTGGAACTGGCACCAGCGCGAGCAGGCCGCCAAGGCTGCGGCGATGTATGAGGAGTTCGACCGTGCGTTGAGCGCCCAGGACGCCGACAAGGCCGCCGCTGCTGCGGGCGACCTGAAGACGAGCTACGCCCGCACCGGCTACGCGGCCCAGGCTGGCCTGCAGGTCGCCAAGCTGCTGCTCGACAAGGGCAAGGCCGACGAAGCCAAGCAGAGCCTGACCTGGGTGGCCGAGCAGGGCTCCGCGCCGCCTTACCGCGACCTCGCCCGCCTGCGCCTGGCCGGCCTGCAGCTCGACGCCAAGTCATTCGACGAAGCGACCAAGACGCTGGACGCGATCAAGTCCCCGGAGTTCGCCGCCCTCGTGGCCGACCGCCGCGGCGACGCGCTGCTGCTGCAGGACAAGCGCGACGCCGCCAAGGCCGAGTACCAGAAGGCGCTGGCCGGCCTGGACAAGACCCAGGACTACCGCCGCATCGTCGAAGCCAAGCTGGCGACGCTGGGCGTCCCGACCGTTGTCGAAACCACCGGAGCCGCGCAATGAAGCGCCTCGTTCAGACCACGCTGATCGCGCTGGCGGCAGCGTCGCTGTCGGGCTGCTCGACGATCAGCTCGACGTGGAACAACTGGTTCGGCGACGCCAAGACCAAGCCCGCCGCGCTGGAGGTGCTCAGCGGCCCGGCCGCCGGCCGCGTCGCCTGGAGCGTCAAGAGCAACGACATCACCTTCCCGCTCAGCATCGCCACACCTGGCGACCGCTTCGTCGTGGCGAGCAGTGACGGCAGCGTGCGCGCACTGGCCGCGTCCGATGGCCGCGAGCTGTGGCGCGGCGAGGCCGGAGCGAAGCTGGCAGCCGGCATCGGCAGCGACGGTCGTTTTGCGGCCGTCGTCAACCGTGACAACGAGCTGGTCGTGCTGGACGCCGGTCGCGTCGTCTGGAAGAGGGCCTTGCCCACGCCCGTCATCGCTGCGCCGCTGGTGGCCGGCGAGCGCGTCTTCGCGCTGACGCTGGACCGCCAGGTCATCGCCTTCGATGCGCTCGACGGCCGCAAGATCTGGGAACTGCGCCGCCCCGGCGAGCCGCTGACGCTGGCCAAGGCCGGCGTGCTGATGGCCTACAAGGACACTCTCATCGTCGGCCAGGGCTCGCGCCTGGCCGGTGTCGACCCGCTCAAGGGCCAGCTGCGCTGGGAGGCCAGCGTGGCCACGCCGCGTGGCACGAATGAGGTCGAGCGCCTGGCTGACCTCGTCGGTCCGGCCGTGCGCCAGGGCGACGTGATCTGCGCGCGTGCCTTCCAGTCCGCTGTCGGTTGCGTGAACGCCGAGCGTGGCAGCGCGCTGTGGAACCGCGTCGTCGGCGGCACCAACGGCATCGGCGCGGACGATCAAGTCGTCGTCGCTGGTGACGCCTCGGACCGCCTGTCAGCCTGGAAGCTGGCCAACGGTGACCTGGCCTGGTCGGCCGACCAGTTCCAGTTGCGCAAGCTGTCCGCGCCCGTGCTGTTGAACAAGCGGGTGCTCGTGGGCGACTACGAAGGCCAGCTGCACCTGCTGGACCGCGACACCGGCAAGACGCTGTCGCGCATCGCCACCGACGGCTCGCCGGCTGCCACCATTGCGCTGCTGGGTGACACTGCCCTGGTCGCGACCAAGAACGGCGGCCTGTTCGCCGTCAAGGCCGAATGAAACCTGTCATCGCTCTGGTCGGCCGCCCCAACGTGGGCAAGTCGACGCTGTTCAACCGCCTGACGAAGTCGCGCGACGCCATCGTGGCCGACTTCGCCGGCCTGACGCGCGACCGCCACTACGGCGACGGCCGCCTGGGCGACCGCGAGTTCATCTGCATCGACACCGGCGGCTTCGAGCCCGACAGCAGCACCGGCATCGTCAAGGAGATGGCCAAGCAGACCAAGCAGGCCGTCGCCGAGGCCGATGCGGTCATCTTCGTCGTCGACATCCGCTTGGGGCTTTCGGCCCACGACAGCGACATCGCCCGCTACCTGCGCAGCGTCAACAAGCGCGTGCACCTGGCCGTCAACAAGGCCGAAGGCATGAGCGAGTCGCCACTGCTGGCCGAGTTCCATGAACTCGGCATGGGCGAGCCGCACCCGATCTCGTCGGCCCACGGCCAGGGCATCCGCAGCCTGCTCGACGCGGTGCTGGAGCCGTTCGAAGACGCCACCGAAGAGTTTGGCGCCGGACCGCAGCAGGACGGCGTCATTCGCCTGGCAGTTGCCGGCCGCCCCAACGTGGGAAAAAGCACGCTGATCAACACCTGGCTCGGCGAGGAGCGCCTCGTCGCCTTCGACATGCCGGGCACCACGCGCGACGCGATCTCGGTGGACTTCGAGCGCAACGGCCAGAAGTTCAAGCTCATCGACACCGCCGGCCTGCGCCGCAAGGGCAAGGTCTTCGAGGCCATCGAGAAGTTCTCGGTCGTCAAGACGCTGCAGGCCATTGCCGACGCCCACGTCGTGCTGCTGCTGCTGGACGCGACGCAGGGCGTGACCGACCAGGATGCCCACATCGCCGGCTACATCCTCGACAGCGGCCGCGCCGTCGTGCTGGCGGTCAACAAGTGGGACGCCGTCGACAGCTACCAGCGCGAGACACTGGCGCGCCAGATCGAGCAGCGCCTGACCTTCCTGAAGTTCGCACCGATGCACAACATCTCGGCGCTGAAGCGGCAAGGCCTGTCGGCGGTCTGGAACTCGCTGGCCGACGCCTACGCCTCGGCCTACCGCAAGATGACGACGCCGGTGCTGACCCGCCTGGTCGCCGAGGCGGTGGAGCACCAGCAGCCCAAGCGCTCGGGCGTATCCCGCCCCAAGCTGCGCTATGCCCACCAGGGCGGCCAGAACCCGCCCATCGTCGTTATCCATGGCAATGCGCTGGACGGGGTCACCGAGGTCTACAAGCGTTACCTCGAGGGCCGCATCCGTGCCCACTACAAACTGGTCGGCACGCCGCTCAAGATAGAGCTGCGTTCCTCGAAGAATCCCTTCGACGAAAAGACCTAGGGTGACGGCCAGCGCCGTTCGGACGCTGTGTTAAGGTCTTACCCCTAGTCCCCAACTCCCCCGATAACTCGGAGCATACCGATGAGCAACAAAGGCCAACTTTTGCAGGACCCCTTTTTGAACCTGCTGCGCAAGGAGCACGTGCCCGTCTCGATCTACCTGGTCAACGGCATCAAGCTTCAAGGCCACATCGAATCGTTTGACCAGTACGTCGTGCTGCTGCGCAACACCGTGACCCAGATGGTCTACAAGCACGCGATCTCCACCGTCGTGCCGGGCCGCGCGGTCAACTTCCACGCTGGCGACGCTCCGGCGGACGCCTGACCCCGCCCCCCTTGTCCTCGACTTTCGACAACGCCGCGACGCCGCCCTCCGAGGCGGCGCGCGCCATTCTTGTGGGTGTCGATTTCGGTCGGCAGTCCGCCAGGCAGGGCTTCGACGAAAGCCTGGACGAACTGGCGTTGCTGGCCGAGTCGGCTGGTGATACGCCGGTCGCCAAGGTCATTGCCCGCCGTCAGGCGCCCGACGCGGCGCTGTTCGTCGGCTCCGGCAAGGCCGACGAGATCAAGCTGCTCGTGCAGGCCCACCAGGCCCACACGGTGCTGTTCGACCAGGCCATCTCGCCGGCCCAGCAGCGCAACCTTGAGAAGGTGCTGGGCGTGCCCGTCGCCGACCGCACCGCGCTGATCCTGGAGATCTTCGCCGCCCGCGCGCAGAGCCACGAGGGCAAGCTGCAGGTCGAGCTGGCGCGGCTGCAATACCTGGCCACGCGCCTCGTGCGCCGCTGGAGCCACCTGGAGCGCCAGAGCGGCGGCATCGGCATGCGCGGCGGCCCCGGCGAGGCGCAGATCGAGCTGGACCGTCGCATGATCGACGACCGCATCAAGAAGACCAAGGAGCGCCTGAGGCAGGTGCAGAAGCAGCGCAGCACGCAGCGCCGCTCGCGCTCGCGCAACGGCGTCTTCAAGGTCTCGCTGGTCGGCTACACGAACGCGGGCAAGAGCACGCTGTTCAATGCGCTGACCAAGGCGCGCGCCTATGCGGCCAACCAGCTGTTCGCGACGCTGGACACGACCACGCGCTCGCTCTACCTGGAGCAGGCCGGCGCCAGCGTTTCGCTGTCCGACACGGTCGGCTTCATCCGCGACCTGCCGCACAAGCTCGTCGAGGCCTTTCGCGCGACGCTGCAGGAGGCGGCCGATGCCGACCTGCTGCTGCATGTCGTCGATGCCTCCAGCCCGGTGCTGGAGGAGCAGATGGCCGAGGTCGAGCGCGTGCTGGCCGAGATCGGCGCGGCCGATGTGCCGCAGATCCTCGTCTACAACAAGCAGGACCTGCTGGCCGACGATCAGCGCCCGCGCGAGATCGTCGATGCCGTGCTGCGCGCTGCGGGCGGCACGGAGCCGACGCCGCGCGTCTTCGTCAGCTCGCTGGCCGGCAGCGGCCTGGCCGAGCTGCGGCAGCTGATCGCCACGGCGATGTTGACCCAGCCCTTGATTCCCGCCGAACGGGACCCACGTTTCGACGCTGACTCGTCGCCGTCCTTCGATGGTGACGAGCCCTCTTCCTCAGAAGACCCCTCCCAGGCATGAGCAGCACTTCCCACACCCCGCCCCGCAGCCCTTGGGTACAGCGTCTGATGACGCCCATCGCAAGAGCCGCCGGCCGGCTGCTGAACAACGGTCGCAACGACGGCCCGCCCGATCTCGACGAGCTCTGGCGCGACTTCAACCGCAAGCTCACCGGCATGTTCGGTGGCAAGCCGGGTGGGCCTTCGGGTCCGGTGAGTTCAGGTGGCCCGCCGGACATGAAGGGCGCGGGCATTGGCCTGGGCCTGATTGCCGGTGTCGTCGTGCTGGGCTGGCTGGCCAGTGGCTTCTTCATCGTGCAGGAAGGCCAGCAAGGCGTCGTGACGTCCTTCGGCAAGTACAGCAAGACGGTCGAGGCCGGTTTCCAGTGGCGCTTCCCGTACCCGTTCCAGGCGCACGAGGTCCAGCCGGTCTCGCAACTGCGCCAGGTCGAGGTGGGCCGCAACTCGGTGGTCTCGGCCACCGGCCTGCGCGACTCGTCCATGCTGACGCAGGACGAGAACATCGTCGACATCCGCTTCACGGTGCAGTTCACGATCCGTGACCTGAAGGACTTCCTGTTCGAGAACCGCGACCCCGAGCAGGCCGTGCTGCTGGCGGCCGAGTCGGCCGTGCGCGAGATCGTCGGCAAGAGCACGATGGACTCGGTGCTGTACGAGCAGCGCGACGCCATCGCCGCCGACCTCGTCAAGTCCATCCAGGCGCAGATGGACCGCCTCAAGGCCGGCATCCAGGTCAAGAACGTCAACGTGCAGAGCGTGCAGCCGCCCGAGCAGGTGCAGGCCGCCTTCGAAGACGCCTTCAAGGCCGGACAGAACCGCGAGCAGATCAAGAACGAGGCGCAGGCCTATGCCAACCAGGTGATCCCCAGCGCCCAGGGCGATGCGGCCAAGCTGTTCGAGCAGGCCGAGGGCTACAAGGCCCGCGTCATCGCGACCGCCGAGGGTGATGCTGCGCGCTTCAAGAGCGTGCTGGCCGAGTACCAGAAGGCGCCGCAGGTCACGCGCGACCGGCTCTACATCGACACGATGAAGCAGGTCTACACCAACGTCAGCAAGGTCATGGTGGACAGCCGCAGCGGCTCCAACATGCTCTACCTGCCGCTGGACAAGCTGCTGCAGCAGGGTTCTAGCGGCAGCGTGACCGTCTCCGCGCCGCAGCCGACGACGCTGCCCGAGCCGCAGGCCGTGCCCAGTGCCGCCGACCTGCGCAGCCGTGACAACCAGCGCAGCCGCGACGGCCGCTGATCGAGGATGCCTTCCATGAATCGAATTGCTGCCATCGTCGCCGGCGCCCTCGTCGCGCTGATGCTGCTGTCCTCCACGCTCTTCATCGTCGACCAGCGCCAGTTCGCTGCGGTCTACGCGCTGGGCGAGATCAAGGAGGTCGTCACCGAGCCGGGCCTGAAGTTCAAGCTGCCGCCGCCGTTCCAGAATGTCGTCATCCTGGATCGCCGCGTGCAGACGCTGGACAGCCCCGAATCGCGCCCCATCTTCACGGCCGAGAAGAAGAGCCTGGTCATCGACTGGCTCATCAAGTGGCGCATCACCGAGCCGCGCCAGTTCATCCGCAACAACGGTGCCGACATCCGCAACGTCGAGAACCGCCTGTCGCCGGTCGTGCAGGCGGCCTTCAACGAAGAGGTCACCAAGCGCACCGTGCTGGGCGTGCTGGCCACCGAGCGCGAGAAGGTCATGAACGACGTGCGCGCACGGCTGGCCGATGAGGCCAAGCAGTTCGGCATCGAGATCGTCGATGTGCGCATCAAGCGCGTGGACTTCGCCTCGGGCATCACCGAGTCGGTCTACCGCCGCATGGATTCGGAACGCAAGCGCGTCGCTGCCGAGGCTCGTTCGACCGGTACCGCCGAGGGCGAGAAGATCAAGGCCGATGCCGACCGCCAGCGCGAAATCATCGTCGCCGAGGCCTACCGCGATGCCCAGAAGGTCATGGGCGAAGGCGATGCGAAGGCGACGGCCTTGTATGCCGACGCCTTCGGCCGCGACCCGAACTTCGCGCAGTTCTACCGTTCGCTGGAGGCCTACCGCGCGAGCTTCCGCAACAAGAGCGACGTGATGGTGCTCGACCCGAACAGCGACTTCTTCAAGGCCATGAGGGGTTCCGGCCCTGCTGCTGCCGCGCCAGCGCGCAAGTGAACGGCCTGCTGACGGCCGTCGCGCTGATGCTGGTCGTTGAAGGGCTGCTGCCCTTCATCAGCCCGGCACGCTGGCGCGAGGTTGTCAGCCGTATCCAGTCGATGAGCGACGGCCAGATCCGTTTCGTCGGTCTGGCCAGCATCCTGATGGGTTTGTCAGGACTGCTTTGGTTGCGCTGAACTGAAGGCCGGGGCCGGGAGGCACCGGTAGAATGCCGTTTTTAACCGCCTGCCTTCGCCCATGTCCTCTGCTTGGCTGCTGCCCGAGCACATCGCCGATGTCCTGCCCTCGCAGGCACGCCGCATCGAAGAGCTGCGTAGAGAACTGCTCGACATGGCCCGCAGCTATGGTTGCGAGCTGGTCATTCCGCCGCTGCTGGAGCATCTCGATTCGCTGCTCTCCGGCACCGGCAGCGGCTCCGACATCAAGCTTTTCAAGCTGGTCGACCAGCTCTCGGGCCGCTCGCTCGGGGTGCGTGCCGACACGACGCCGCAGGTTGCGCGCATCGATGCCCACCTGCT
>Ga0114942_1000113_pt1 | contig 21466 bp, 19 predicted proteins | sample LowerColdCreek_FD_88674 | JGI IMG/M metagenome (GOLD analysis project Ga0114942, IMG submission 88674) | Groundwater microbial communities from Cold Creek, Nevada to study Microbial Dark Matter (Phase II) - Lower Cold Creek | ecosystem: Environmental > Aquatic > Deep subsurface > Groundwater ... | reverse complement strand
TGGCTGCACTCGGTGGCGGCCGATACGTTCCAGATGCGCTCAGTTAGGCCGAATTCTTCATGAAAACGCACCATATAAGGTGTAGTCCTTAAAGGTGCGGGATGAGCCAATGCGGGCCGGAATAGACCCGCAATGAGTCTCAAGGCAGCATCCCCAAAATTCGGCCAGGCGCTACGCGCCGTGCGGCTTGAGCGTGGGCTGTCGCAGGAAGACTTTTATGAGGTCTCAGGCCGCACCCACCTCAGCCGGCTGGAGAACCAGGGCGCGAGCCCGTCGATCAACAAGGTTGCCCAGCTGGCGCAGACGATGGGCGTGCACCCCTTGACCCTGCTTACGTTGTCGTTCTGCAACAAGGGCACTCCGGCGGAGGTCGACAAGGTGCTCGCCGCGGTGCGCGACGAGATCGCCTCGTTCGAGAACCTTCGGCTGGGCACACGAGATCGGCATCGCCGAACCACGTGAACTCGATGCCCCAGGCGGCCGCTGCCGCCTTCGCGGCCGAGCTGGTGCAGCTCCGCCTGCAGTCGGGAATGAGCACGCACGAACTGGCCGAACAACTGGGCATCCAGCCCGGAGACGTGGATCTCGCTGAGGCGGGACAGCGCTGCGTCGACGTCGTAGAGCTGTTCTACTGGTGCCAGACATGCGGTTCGTCGCTGGATGCCTTTGCCGAGCGCATGGACCGGCGAGCGTCGGCAGGCGTCCTGCCCAGCCACTGAGCCACGCGTCACTTTTCGCCCGGCGCGCGCCGGCCACTTGGCGCCCCGGCGACCCTCTTGCGCGGCCGCGTCTGCAAACGGACGCTGCTCAGCCATCGCAACTCATCGTCCAGTTCCTGCAGGAACTCCATGAAGTTGTAGTCCAGCGCCTCGATCCACTCGCGCAACTCGATGACGTTGAGGGTGGTGGCGCCGCTCTCGACGTAGCTGACCCAGCCTTGGCTGCGGCCCAGCAGATCGCCAAGGTCGGCCTGGCGCAGCTGGCGTGACTCGCGCAGGCCCTTGAGCTTCTTCAGGAAGGCTTCGTTGTGGCGGCTGTACAGGGATTTGGACATGGATTTCTCTCAGCCTCGCACCGTATACCAGCTGCGCCCATATCAAGAATTTGCATATGGCGGGCGCTCTCGAAGAATCCGCTGCTTCAAAACTCAGCCGGCGCATCTCCTCGCCCGCAGTCAGAGCCATGTTCGTTTCGCACCCCGAGTACGAGTTCCCGATCCCTCCCGCCCTCGAAGAACCAGGCTCCCAGCACTGGCGCATGATGGAGCTGAGCTTGCACGCGCCATGGTTCCTGCTGTCGGTGGAGGTCGTCGATCCGGATGTGCCCGACCTGGGCATCACCCGCACCTTGTGCATCGCCTGGGAGTACGACCTGGCCGAGGTGGTCCGACCGATCGACGCCGACCGGGTCAAGGGCATCGTCTGCATGATGCCGGCCTGGCAGTCGCCCACCGGCCAGTGGTGGGCCCGCGAGATCCGCGAGGTCTGGGTCTACAGCTCGCCCGGTGGGAACCACGTCGTGCTGGCCGACATCGCCGGCGAGAAGTTCGGCTGCGGGCTGATCCCCGAGCACGTCGGCGACATTGAGATGGAGTTGCTGCTGCGCGTCGATCCGAAACCGGCAGACCGAGGCCCCAACCGCCGAGCACGCCGAACCGCTCGTAACGGGAAGAAATGCTCATGAGCGGCCCAGGCGCGGGCCGTTCCAGGCATCAGTGGACGCGTCGAGCGGCGCCTAGAAGATCTGCCCCCCGACTCAGTACCAATCTCCCTCGACGCTGGCGAGTTGCAAGACGCGTAGCGCTTCGCCTTGCTCGATGGCCTGCCTGGGTGTCCTGCCGTTCAGCCCACCGAGGGGAGACTCCAAAAATGACAGCAAGGCCCAGCCCTCGGTAGTGCCCATGACTTGTGCGAGTTCGGGCAGGACCGTCCAGATGCCAAGTTCGAATTGCCACTTGGGCATCCGGTACCCGCGCCGCGACCGGGTGAGGCCCAGGCCAATCGCCCGGCCTTTCGCGATCCAGTCATTGATCGTCACGTCCGTCGTGCCAGCGATCCGGGCGGCTTCGCGGGTCGTCACCATGTCGCCCGCCTGAAGACGCTCGATCCGCCCGGCCGTGCCGCTGGCCAGCAGGGACTTGGTCTTGACTGCCGACACATAGGGGGAGGGTCGGGTGTGCGAACACCGCGAGCCAAGCTCGGCGACAGCGGGTGTAGTTTTGAGGGTGGCTGGTTTCACAGGAATCTCGAAGCGCAATCACAACGATCCAACATACAAGCGTTCAGCATGTGCCGTCGGCTATTTCGAAGACCGTAAACATTTTCATGCCATGGCCTCTGGAATGTGAAGCCGGTGAAGTCCCACTGTCGGATCGACGCCGAGACGATCCATATATCAAACCCATCTTTTCCAGAGATTGGCAAGCGCGGTTGCGCAATAGGCATCGACGAAGTGATGAATTAAAGGTCACCACTTATGGGGTGCAAACCGACTGCGAAAAATCCTTTAGGTCACCACGTATGGGGTGCATCAACGCAAACACAGAATCTGCTAGCCGGCGCAGTGTACGAATCGCATTTGATATTGGCCTTGATCATTGATTGACAAGCGACTATCAATTCATTTCCGTCACTTCGCAAGGCACTCGCTCATGCCAGAAATGCGAAAGGCCCGCTTGCTCGAACAAGTGGGCCTTTCTGAACTTTCATAACCATCCGCCGCACTCTCTCTCAAAAACTGCAACGGCCCCTTCAGGTTAGGCGTCACGCTTATCCATGTCAAGGGTCAGGCTGAACTCGTCCCGTATTTTCTCGCCTCGTGTTCTCTGCGGCGTTAGCGGCCACCTCCGAATAGGCCGTCCAGCCTGGCATAGCGCGGTGCCTCCACCCTTGGAGGATCCCGCATGAAACAACATCGCACCCCGGTCTCGTCGGCAAAGGCTGACGGCCAAAGCACGCCAAAGCAGGCGCCGCACAAGCCCACCGGACGGTTGGGCACGCAGCTACGAGGCAAGCTGCATGGAGACTACGCCGCCCGCGGCAAGGCCCTGTACAGCCTGTGGTACGCCTACAGCCATAAGGGCAGGGCTGACGTCGTACTGCATGGTGACCCGCAGTACTACCACTTCCTGCTGGTGGAGTCCGACCCCGAGGTAGCGTCGGTCACCTATGACGTGCGTGAGCACGCTCAGCGCATCGTCGGCGAGGAACTGGGGCGACTTGTGAACGCCGAGCTACGGATGGCCGACGGCAGTGTGGTCTGGCGCTGCGTTCGGGCCGAAGAGAAGGCGTCCATCACCACGCCGCTGGCCAACCTGCAGTTGCTCATTGAGCGGCGCGTACACGAGGAGCTGCCTTCGCGCATCGAGGTGCTGACCTCGCCCGAGATCACAGCCAACCCCCTACGCATCCAGAACTGGAACCGGCTTCTGCCCTACCTCGCCCAGGCACGCGCCTGGCCATTGCACGACTTCGGCAACGACGTGGCGACGCTCCTGCACACGCGCGACGAGGTGGCGTTGTGCGACGTCACCGCACTGGCAGAGCCAGGCCTCGAAGCCTTGTACATCGCAGCGCTGCTGCACGGCGTGCAGTTCGGTCGCTATCGCAGCAATCTCAACGAGAAGCCGTGGGGCCTGGGCTCGCGCTTCTGGAGGACACAGTCATGAAGCGAGATCTTTCGTCCAGTAACCCGTCTTGCTACACCTTCAAGACTGTGCCGCACGAGTGGCGCGACTGCGAAGCCTGGCCGAGCATCTCGGTCGATCACATGGATCCAGAGGAGCGGGCGCATTTCGATCGCCACGCGCTGGCGATTCGCACCTACCTGACGCGCGGGGCCCTGGCCGCTGCGGCGGCGGCAGGCCAGTGCACGAAGCAGACCGTCATCGACAAGCTCAACCGTTGCCTGACGCTGGATGACGAGGGGCGCATCGCGGGCTGGCGCGGGCTGCAGCCTTATGTGCGCCTGTCGAGTTCACCCTACCGGCGCCGCGACCTGCCGGCCGGCGCCAGGGCGGCAGAGCAGGGTGCCGCAGGCGCCTTCGAGCGCTTCCTGCGCAGCCATGAAGACATCCGCAAACGCCTGCACGAGGCAATCCGAAACGGGGGGTCGCTCCAGCGAAGGGTCAAGTCCCGTCACCCGACGTTTCGCAGCGTCTTCTCGGCATTCATCAAGTCCTGCGAGGCGGCCGGGCTCACGCCGAATGACTATCCCCTGAACTCGCGCAGCAAGTCGCGCCGGTCTGTCGAGCGCTACGCGGTGGCGTTTATTCCAACAGATGCCTCGTCGGTCGAGACGTGGTTCGGGGCCGACGCGCGCGACCAGAAGAAGCTGGGCACTGGCAAGAAGCGCTTCCCGCTCGCGATGGCGCCGCTGGATCTCTGCGGCGCAGACGCTCACGAGATGCACTGCTATGGCGTGGTGATCGTGCCCGGGCCGGCGGGGCCGCAAGCCGTGCCGATCGAACGCATCTGGATCTTCCCGGTGCTCGATCTCGGGGCCCGCTGCGTATTGCGCTACGCCGTGTCCATCCGCACCGAGATCAGCGCCGAGACCATCGAGGAGGCGCTCTGCGCCTGTGACACCCCTTGGCTGCGCCGGGAGCTCGTGGTTCAAGGCCACGAGTACAAGCCGGGCGCCGGCTTCCCCGTCGGCAGCATCGAGGGCATGACCTACTGCCGACCCTGCGCGCTGCAGATTGACAACGCGGCCCAGCACTTCTCCAACAAGCTCATCCAGTCGGGCCGCCGGGCGCTGGGATGCGCAGTGAGCTTCGGGCCGATCGGAGCCTGGTGGCGCAACGGCTTCACCGAGCGGCTCTTCAAGTCGCTGGAGATGTTCGGTTTTCAGTGCCTGGCGTCGTCCTCGGGCTCCCATCCGGCAGACGTGCACAAGCGCGAACCGGTCAAGAACGCGATCCGCCACGAGATCACCTGGGAAGAGTTGCTGGACCTGGTCGACATCCTGTTTGCCAATTACAACGCCACGCCACATGAAGCCCTAGGTGGCCTTTCGCCGCTGGCGGTGATGCGCCGCGGCATCGCACCACACAGCGCCAGCTACCTGCCGCGCATGCCCGTGCCGGCCACCGCCCACACCCCCGAGCTCGGTGTGGCGGTCGAGCGGCGGAGCATCCGGGGCCGGGCTCGGGCGGGCGCCGTCACGCCGCCGTATGTGATGGTTGACGAGATCCGCTACACGAACGAGGTGCTGTCATCTCGCTTCGAGCTGATCGGCCAGGACGTCATCCTGCACGTCCGAGACCGCGACATGGTCATCCGGGCCTTCCTGCCGAACGGCCAGGATCTTGGACTTCTCAAGTGCCAGCATGCCGGCTGGGCGGCGCACACGCATTCGCGTTCGATGCGCAAGACCGTCAACGCGCTCATCCGCAACGGCAGTTTGGCCGGAGACGACCCGGTCATGGAATACCTGGCCTATCTCAGGCGCGAGACCCTGGCTGAGGTGCAGGCCGCGCCAACCCGGATCTCGCATGCCGGCACGCAGTTGGCCGAGGCGTCGCGCGTCACTGGTCTGAAGGTTTCGCAGCTGATCGCCGAATCGGCGCCGGCAACGCACCTTTCCCGCCCCGTCCCGGGGCACATCCCGCGCCCGACGTGGCGCCAATCCTGACCGATGGAGGTTTCCATGATCGACGATCTCACCACCGATATCCCAACCGCAACGTCGCCGAAAGGCAAGGCTGCCAGGGAAGCAAAGGCCCCCAGCGAAACAGTGCAGGCTCAGGCGCAGGCCGAAGCACGCGCGGCCGCGCAGCGACTGATCCGTCAATCCGCCCTGGAGCACGGCGAGAAGCGCGACAAGCTCTACGAAGACCACCCGGTCACCAAGAACGAAGTGGCCGTCGCAACGCCGCCGCTGAAGCAGGCCTACGACACCATCCAAGATGTCGTCGTACATCGGGATCCCGGCACCTGCCTGCTGGGTGACTTCCGGGCTGGCAAAACCACCACCATCCACCGTACGGTGCGCCAGCTGAACCAGACCTTCCCCAAGCTGCCAGTCGGGATCGCGATGGCGAAGGGGCACGACGCCTTCACGCAGGGCACGTTCTTCTCCGATTTGCTGCAAGACTTCAATCACGCTGGGGCCTTGCGCGGCACCACCCAGGAAAAGCGCGCCCGGTTCCTGAACATGATGATCGGCCAGGCTCGCCAGCTCAGCAGCGATCGCTACTTGCTGGTCGTCGACGAGGGCCAGAACTGGGGCGAGGCGCAATGGACGTGGCTGCGTGACCTCGCCAACGATCTGGCGAACAAGCAAATCCGGCTGATCACGGTCACCTTCGGCCAGACGGCCGACCTCAAAAAGTTGCGGGGGCTGCTGATCGCCCGCAGCCGCACCGATCTCGTCGGCCGTTTCCTCTTGAAGCCCCTGGTGTTTTCCGGGCTTAACGACGTGCACGAACTGCGCGAGACGCTGCAAGCCTACGACGACGCCGGGCAGAGCGCCTATCCGATGGGCACCGACATCAGCTACACGGAGTTCTTCATGCCGCAGGCCTTCAAGGGCGGTTGGCGCCTGGCTGACGAGGCCGAGCGGATCTGGGACGAGTTCTGCAAAGTCGCCCAACGGGGTGGCAAGGTGGCCGGGAATATCGGCATGAATTGGATTGGCGGTGCGCTGCGCAACTTCCTGTTCTCCGAGTCTCTCAAGGATGGCCCTGGCTACGCCGGCACGCCCGATATCTGGGCTGTAGCCGTGCAAGCGAGCGGCTACGAGGCGACGCTGTTCTGATGGACGCAGCGCCCCGCTTCCAGGACGTTGAGGGCGGGCTGGTGGGCTGTCAGCCTTGGACCGCACCGTTCGAGGGAGCGTTCACCCGGGCGGCCAAGATCGCCCGGGTGAACGCGCTGGATGCTCGCGCGCTGTCCGAACTGCTCTTTGGCAGGCGACTGCTGCCGAGCAGCTTCGCGTTGGTGCACGGGCGCAGCTTCCTCAACGGCGTCTGGGCGGCCCCCACGGCAATGGGGACCACCGGCCAGTCGGTGCTGCCGGGGTTCCTGACCCACCTATGCGGCGTGTGGGCCACGGCCATCGCTGGCGACGCACGACTGCGCCTGTGCCCCACCTGCGCGGATGTCGGCTACCAGTCAGTCCTCTTCCAGATTGACGCGCTCTCGGCGTGCCCCATCCATGGCGAACCGCTCGTCGATGCCTGCGTGCATTGCCATGCGCCGACGCCACGGTATGCGCTGTGCCCGGAAGCATTCCTGTCGCCGATGCAGTGCACCGCCTGTGGCATGGGATACGGACGCGCCTGGAACGATGCGGCGGACTTCGGGGCGTGGACGGGGCCGGGCGACCTGCGGCCGCTGCGGCGGCTGGCGCTCCAGTTGCAGTCCTGGCAATCGTTCAATCTGGAGTGGCCCAGCATGTCGAACTGGGTGGACGATCCCAGTGAGGACCCCGCCGCCCGCCGCCGCATCCACGTGTTTCACGCGCTTGAGACGGTGGCCGGTGCGCAGCCCCAGGCGAGCGCGCTCGTGAGGGCACGAACGGCCCTGTGCGTTCGGACCACCGCCTCCCCACCGTCTCCTCGGCACGAGGCTCGTCTTGCGATCTACAAGTCCATTCGGCGCCACATCTTCAAGCGGCTGGGCATCGGCCGCATGAACAAGGGCACGCGCTACCAAGGCTGCTTCTATTTGCACCGGGTCAACGAGGCCATCGTGCCGAAGGCGGCGGCCGTACCGCCGACCCTGCATGCGCTCGTGCTGTGGATGCATCGTTGCGAAGACGGCCCGCACGTCACGGATTTCTGGCTGGCGAATCGGCCGGCTTTGACGTCCTCAAGCCGCTTGCGCTTGCGCACCCGCCTGCTCCTTTGGCCGACCGAGGCGCAGGTGCCCGACGCACTCTGGGGGCATTTCGTGTGGAGCAGCTTCCTTGAAGACCTGTGGACCGCAAGGCGCTGGCAAGCCGTCGTCGCACCGCTGGGTGATCCGCTGGAGCAGGAAGACCTCCATGCGCCCGCCGTGAAGGTGAACCGAGCCGAGTTCCTGGCGCGGCTGGCCACTTGGACACCCAAGTTGAGCCCGCTGATGGAGTCCTTCCCCAGCGGCCTCAGTCATTTCACGCGGCAGCAGGGCAGGGGGCCTCGCCAGCTCAGCCTGGTGACGATCCAACGATTCCAAGGAGCTTGGCATGTCGATACTGGAACTCTTTGAAGACCTCGCAGACGAATGGCCGGCACCGGACATCGCTCCGTTGGAGCGCTTCGTGGCACCCCCGCATCTGGACGGCAGCGCCGGCAAGCACCGGTGCCAGGGGCGCTGTGAGATTGACGCCCATGATGACCACGCGGCCATCAGCTGGTGGGTCATGCGCACGTCCAACAGCCCGGTAAGCACGCGCTGCCGGCGCAGTGCGGCCGAGAAGCTGTTGAACTGGGCGTGCTTCGAAAGAGGTAAGGCGGTGTCGTCGTTGGACGAAGAGGACTTCGCCGCCTTTGCATGCTTTCTGGCCCAACCCGAGCCACTTCAGCGTTGGGTCGGGACCCGTCAAGATCGCAGGTCAGCCGCGTGGCGGCCCTTCAGCAAGCCGCTGACAGGCAGCTCGCGTGAGATGGTCCTCAAGGAGACCGCCGCGCTCGTCAGATGGCTGTCCGCGCAAAATTATGCCCACCTGCGCTTCTACTACGGCAAGACGGCGATGGAAGACGGGGTGGCGACGGTGGCCGTGCGAGGGGCCGAGCGCGCTGTGAGGCCACTTGAATCGCTGGCCGTCGCTGAATGGCACTGGATCCGCCGTGCGCTGGACCGCCACTTCCCAGCCGAGGACCTCGCTCCTCAGCGCCTGATTATGGAACTGCTGTACTACGGCAACCTGCGGGCGGAGGAGGTCGCCTGCCTGGAGATGCGTCATTTCGAACCACCTAGCCGTGTCGCGCCCGGCTGGTCGATCTTTGTGCCGAAGCGAACCGGGGCGCGTGGCGGGCAGTGGGTCTACGCTGCTCCGCCCCTGTCCGAGACGGTGGGCCGCTGGATGAGGCAGCGAGAGCAGCGCAGGGATGGGTATGTGACGTTTCGCATCCGCGGCTCGCCGGCCACGTTGCTCGAACTGGAGAGCGAGCAGGTGACTGGCCATGGTCGCCAGGTCTTGCGGCTGGCCGCAAGCCTGGCCCTGGATCGGGGAGACGTCCAGTTGGGAATGCGGCTGCGCGACCGGTCGCTGCCGTGCTTGCGAGGTGCTTTTGCCGAGCATCAGCGCCATCGCGAGGTCTCGCACGGAGCGATCGCGCTGACGTCGCGCAGTCACGCATTCGGTTTGACCTTGGGTCAGCGGGTCCCCACGACTTGGGACTGGCGTGCCGCCTTGCACCTGTGGATAGAAACCCAGAACGGGGAGGTTTGGGAGGGCCCCGAGCCGCCCGACCACCCGCTAGTCGGCCCGCGCCGCGACCCGCCAATCACAGCCGAGCAGCCGTTGTGGAGGCGACGATGAACAGCCGGGGGATGGTTTCGACCTTGGCCAGGGCGACGGCTTTCAACGTCGATGATGACTGGCTCTGGGACGGTGACTACTTGGCGACCATCGTCGCCGTCCAGTCGTACCGATCGCTCAGGCGGTTCATCGCGCGGCACGTCGCGCCCTGCGCCGATGCACAGATACGCCGGTTGCTGCGCAGCGACCCCGAAGCCTGCGCCCGCAGGCTCGCCGACGACTCACGCGCGTTGGACGCCTGGGCCGTGGCCCTCTGGAGCAACGACATCGAATGCGATGTGTTCGGTCGCTTGTGGAATCGGCACCTGCATTGCGGCGAACGGGCGGAGGTCATGCGGGTCGTGTTGAACAGGGATGCCATGGCCATGGAGTTCGACGTCAAGGCGCCGAACGGGGCGCTGCGCGTCGCTCAGGCGCAATGGCTGCTGCGACACGCGACCCTGGCCGTTCTCAGGCATCGGTTTGGTCGTGCGCGGGCACTCGCCCATGGCATGGCCAACGCTGGCGAAGCGGTGCTCGTCGAGGACCTGATCGGCCCCAGCCGCCTGTCATTGGCCGGCGAAGTTCTGGACACCGGTGATCTGCATTTCACGGCCGACGCCGAACTCATGCAGGATGTGCTGGTGCCGCGGCCGCAGCGACCCAAGGATGAGCGCCGGATCGTGGCCGCCGAGTTTGATCGACAGCGCCTGCAGGAGCTGAAAGGGCTGTGCGCTGGCCCGTGCCTGCGGTACACATGGCGCGACGGCTGGACAGTGGCACCGTCAACGCAGCCTCCTGTCGATGCGGGTCTCCTCATCAAACGAAACCGGCTCTTCACGCAGGGCCGGCCGGCTTTCATCATCTTTGCGACTTCGACCGGCTTTTGCGCCCGTATGGTCGACGTGCCGTTGGAAGTCCTGGACGAGTGCGCCTGGAAGACCATCGACACGCTTCGACATGCATACGCCCGATACAGGAAGCACCAATCCGGACAGGTGTTGGCAGCTTCGAAGGAGGCAAGCCGAGCCCTGTGATGCCTAGAGCGACGTCACGGACTCCGGTGGTCTCGTGCGACTCTAAAATGGGGGTAGGGCGGTGGCGTTGCCGGGCTGTAGACGTGGTCAACGCCAGCTGAGAACGAACAGAGATGTCACTCACGGCCGCGCAGGCCCTGGTCGCCTGCGCCACCACGCCAGACTGCTCAGCCGGTGTCCCCGCAGAGCTGAGCTGCTGGCGCACTGCTGGTCGCCAACGACCTGATACCGGCTCGCGGAGCTCGCTCGATTCCTATTCCCTGCCGGTGGGGATGGGAATCTGCATCGCGTCGCGAAGGCTCTCGACTAGGTCGGTTCGGCGGACGCCTATAACGCCATCGTTAGACGAGCATCCTGGGCTGCAACGGAAGGTCCTAGGTTACGTCGACGCCGACGAGACCTTTGCTGCCCGCCCCGAACGCCTGGCGAACAGCCGGGTCGAACACACCCCGCCCGAGCCGGTAGTCTTCCTCCATCAGCCGATCAAAGTCCGGACTGCCGAACTCTCTCCCCATGGCGGGCATCTGATCCCACAAATGGTCCTCCAGCGTGACCATCCGTCGGCGAAGGGCGTCCCGATGGATGCGGTGGATCCTGGCACGCTGCCTTCTGAGCGATGTCATCCGAAGTCCTTTGCCTTGATCGGCGGCTCCGCGAGGGTGCGCTGGAACTTCTCTAGGGCGCGCTTCGCCGCTCCTGGCTCGTCGTCTGGTATCCACATCATGATTGCTGGATCGCGTGTTGCGTCAGGAAAGAGTTGTTTTAGCGTGCGTGCAGGGAGCGGCCAGTCCAGCCATTTATGTCGTACGACACAAAGGAGCGACTTTCCGGATTTTGGGCAGGTCGGACATTTGTGTCGTAGTTTCCCTGGGATCGTTAAAGACAATTCTGTCGCCGGACTAGCAGCGGCAGCCCCATTGCGCCGGTCGTTGTTTTATTTGACATAATGCACATTGTCAACTTTGGAGATGCCAAATGCTCAGGCATCCATCTCCAAAGCCGCCGCACGCAGCAGTTGGCGCAGCCAAAGGAGCCCCGGGTCCTGTGTTCGATATTTGTGCCACTGAATGGCTTGGACCATGCTCGGCATGGGCATCGGTGGTGGCAACAGGATCAGCGGGAGCTGACTTGCGGCCAGGCGCGCGAGACGGGTGTGGACAGTAGCGATCCGTTGCGTTCCGACGATCAGCGACGGCGCCGTGGCGAAACTGAAGCTCGTCACTTCGACCCGTCGTGAGACGCCGTAGCGCTGCATGAACCAGCTCTCGATCGTCATGCCGCCAGGCGGCTGCATCGCTACATGGCCGGCGGCGGTGTAGTCCTCGAAGCTCAATAAGCCCTGTCGGGCCCATCGGCTCTCGCCCCATACGACACAACTGAACTCTTCTTCGAACAGGGTCTCCGTGGGATGGTCGGGAGAGCAGTACCCGGAAGGAATCACGAGCATGTCAGCCTCGCCACGTTCCAACGCGCGCTGGGGGGACTCCACCTGCGGATGAAAGCGGAAGCGCACGGTCGACGACTGCTTCGCAGCAAGTGCGACCAGATGCCTGCCGATCACGGACAGCGTGAAGTCGGACACCAGCAACGTGAACTCGCGGTCCGACTGCGCAGGGTCAAAGCGCGGTTGCGTCGTGATCGTCGCATCGACCCGCACCAGCACATCACGAACCGCGTCGCGCAGGGCCTCGGCACGCGGTGTCGCCTCCATCCGGCGGCCAACCTGAACGAGCAGCGGATCGTCGAAATAGCTGCGCAGCCGCGCCAGCGCGTTGCTCATGGCCGGTTGGCTCATGTGCAGTCGCTCGGCGGCGCGACTGATGCTCAGTTCGGCCAGGAGGGCATCCAGCGCGACGAGCAGGTTGAGGTCAAGCTTGTTGAAGTGCACGAGGTTGCAGGGTTGACCCTAAAAGTATTTGTTGGATCGATTTCAGGTGTTCGCTGAACTCAATTTACCAATGGATCAGTGCGCCAAGACGCTCCAAAACCCAAGCACACAGACGCTGGCTGACCACATGGCCCGCTGCCGCCCTCAGAAGGCGGACGCGCTGCCGCGTTAACCCTTGATTCATTCATTAGATGAATTCGAGCGATTGATTGAAACCATTTTCCCAATGGTTTGGGCCTTCGTAACCTGACGTACCCCAAAGCAATCACAACAGGAGACAACGAATGGCCATGCGCCAGGCGGCAGCTTTGCTCACCCCTCGTTCAGCCAACCAGGCCGCAACGGACCTGCATGCCTGCGTGGAGGGTGCCGGGCTGCCCGGCCTTGCCTGTGCGGCTGCCGCTGCCGCTGCCGCTGCGGGGTCACGTGTCGAAGTACTGGACGAGCGCCCTGCCCTGACGGCGCGTCCGACGCCTGTGAACGTGTTGCCGAACCTGCTGTGCGACCTCGTGGCGCTGGGTGTTGCTGCCGACTGCGTGAAGGCTGGCTTCCTGGTCCGCGTCGGCGAATGCCCACGCGCGCGGCAGGTGGACGAGTTGGTCACGCAGGCGGGCCGCTCCCAGCGCCGCCCCACTGAAGCCCCCGACCAGCGCGCCCTCTTCCTTCGGCGCTCGCGCCTGGTCGCGGCGCCTGCCTAGCCCCCTTCACCGCTCACCCAACGACAAAACGGAGACAACCATGCCCACCACCAGAACCCTTCCCCACCGACAGGCCACGCTCAGCCAGGCGGCGCGGCAGTGCCTGCTGCTCACCGCCCTGGCCACGAGCGCGGCCCAGGCGTTCGAACTCGACACCGGCAACCCCGAGTTGAAGCTGCGCTGGGACACGACGATCAAGTACAGCGCCGCGCTGCGTCTGGAGAAGCGACTGCCGGAGCTGTCCACGACCGTGCTCGGCCCGACGGGCGTGGTGGGGCCCAACAACACCAACCAGGACGACGGCAACAACAACTTCGGCCGCGGGCTGATCTCGAACCGACTCGACCTGCTGACCGAACTGGATGCCAGCTATCGCCAGGTCGGCGCGCGACTGAGCGCGGCGGCCTGGTACGACACGGTCTACAACCGCAGCAACGACAACGGCAGCCGCTCCAGCAACCGCACGCCGGCCAATGAGTTCGCGCCGGAAACGCGCAAGCTGATGGGCAGCAAGGCCGAGGTGCTGGACGCCTTCTTGTTCGGTCGCTTCGAGCTCGCAGACCGCCCCGTCACCGTGCGCCTGGGCCGTCACAGCCTGCTGTGGGGCGAGAGCCTGTTCTTCGGCGCCAACGGCATTGCCGGCGGCATGGCGCCGCTGGACCTGATCAAGCTTCAATCGGTGCCCAACGCCACCTTCAAGGAAGTGGCCCGCCCCACCGGCAAGCTCTCCGGCCAGGTGCAGCTGAGCCCCGAGGTCAGCCTGGGCTTCTACGTGGGCTACGAGTGGCAGAAGACGCGGCTGATGCCGGCCGGCGCCTACCTCTCGGGCAGCGACACGCTGGGCCCTGGCGCGGAACGCATCAACGCCGGCCCCACCGGCGTGTTCGCGCGCGAGGCCGACCTGGACGCACGCGACAGCGGCCAGGGCGGCGTGCAAGTGCGGTGGCGTGTCGACGCCATCGATACCGACCTCGGCTTCTACGCCATCCGCTACCACGCCACCGGTCCCAGCAACATCTGGAACACGTTCAACGGCCGTCCGCCCACGCTCACGGCCAGCAGCTACCGCTGGGTCTACCACGAGGGCATCCGCGCCTTCGGTGTCAGCTTCGCCAAGACGCTGGGTGAATGGGGCCTGGCCGGCGAGGCCTCGTACCGACAGAACTCGCCACTGGCCAGCTCCAGCCAGTCGCGTATCCCGGCCATCGGCGCCGGCATGACCCTGGACAACAACGGCAACCCCGGCTACGCCGTGGGCGAGACCGCCCATCTGCAGCTGTCCTGGATCGCCAGCCTGGGCCCCAGCTTCATTGCGCAAGAGGCGAGCTTTGTCGGCGAAGTGGCCTGGAACCAGCGCGTCAAGGTCAGCCAGAACCCGCAGATGCTCAACCCGAATGCCGACAAGACGGCGACGGCGATGCGCATGGTCTACACGCCCAGCTACCGCCAGGTGCTGCCTGGCCTGGACCTCAGCCCCAGCGTCGGCCTGGGTTACGCCTGGGGCAGGTCCTCCGCCGTGGGGCCGGCCTTTGGTGTGGACAAGGGCGGTGACGTGAGCCTCGGCTTGGGCGCGGTCTACCTCGGCACCTGGAACGCCAACATCAACTACGTCCGCTACCTGGGCCCCGCCGGCCCGACGCTGGACAACGCGAACAACGCCCAGTTCAAGCAAGCGCTGAAGGACCGGGACTTCGTGTCCGTCTCGCTGCGCACCACCTTCTAACAACCGGAGACATCCCATGGCCCACACCACCCGCCGCCTCGCCCTGGCCACCGCCGCGCTGGCTGCCTGCGCCAGCCTGGCCTTGCAGCCTGCCCGCGCAGCGGTCAGCGCCGACGAGGCCGCCAAGCTCAAGAGCACGTTGACGCCGTTCGGCGCCGAAAAAGCCGGCAATGCCGAAGGCACCATCCCCGCCTGGACCGGTGGTTACACCACGCCCATTCCTGGTTTCAAGAATGGCGGCCGGCGCGGCGACCCCTTCGCCAACGAGAAGCCGCTGTACAGCGTCACGGCCGCCAACATGCCGCAGCACGCCGCCAAGCTCAGCGAGGGCACGCAGGCGCTGCTCAAGAAGTACCCGCAGTCCTTCCGCGTCGACGTCTACAAGACGCATCGCACGGCCGCAGCGCCGCAGTGGGTCTACGAGAACACCTTGCGCAACGCCACCACCGCCAAGATCGAAGGCAGCATCGTCAAGGGCGCTTTTGGCGGCATTCCCTTCCCCATTCCGAAAACGGGCGAAGAGGTCATGGCCAACCACGAGCTGCACTGGCGCGGCGAGTCTTGGCAGAACGAGTTCCGCGGCTACCTCGGCACGGCCACCGGCCAGCGCGTGCTGTCGGTGGAAGGCACAGGCGAATGGCAGATGCCCTATTACGCCCAAGGTCAGCAGGACAAGTTCAGCGGCGACTACTGGCTCATCCGCCTGGTCAACAGCGGCCCGCCGGTGCGTGCCGGTGAAGCCATCACCGGGCGCCAGAACGTCGATCCGGAGAAGGGCGGCACCTGGGTCTACCTGACCGGCCAGCGCCGCGTGCGCAAGCTGCCCAACGCCTGCTGCGACACGCCCACGCCGGCCACGGCGGGCGTGGCCAGCTTCGACGAGATCGACGTCTTCGCTGGCCGCAATGACCGCTTCGACTGGAAGATCGTCGGCAAGCAGGAGCTGCTCATCCCCTACAACAGCAACCGCCTGCACACGCCGACCAAGGACAGCGATGTGCTGCTGGCCCACCACCTGAACCCTGACCACGTGCGCTGGGAGCTGCACCGGGTCTGGGTCGTCGAGGCCACGCTCAAGGCGGGCCAGCGCCACCAGGCGCCCAAGAGCCGCTACTACATCGACGAAGACACCTGGGTGGCGGTGCTGGGCGATCGCTGGGACGCCAAGGGCCAGCTCTGGAAGACCATCTGGGCTCACCCGGTCGCCATGCCCGACCTGCCGGCCACCACGCCGCAGCAGCAGTGGGGATTCAACGACCTGATCTCCGGCGCCTGGTACGCCAGCGGCGTCGTCAACGAGCGCCAGATCCACTACCGCACCGTGCCGCGCCGCAGCGACAGCTTCTTCACGCCGGATGCCATGGCCGGTGAGGGCGTGCGATGAAGCCAGTGCGCAGGCGCCCTGCCCTGTGGCTGCTGCTTGGGCTGGCCGCAGGCGCGCAAGCGGCGCCAGTCGCTGGCGCGCTGGAGCGCCCCGCCGTCATGGCGAAGGCGCCGCAGCGTGCGGCGCTGCTGTCGGCCGCGCTGGCCGGCCCGCGCGTCATCGCAGTGGGCGAACGCGGCATCGTCGTGGCGAGCGACGACGGCGGCCGCAGCTGGCGCCAGGTTCCCAGCCCGGTGAGCGTGACGCTGACCACCGTCCGCTTTGCCACGCCCACGGACGGCGTCGCCGTCGGCCATGGCGGCACCGTGCTGACCACGCAGGACGGCGGCGCCAGCTGGCAGCTTCGGCTGGACGGCCGCCGCCTGGCCGCCCTGGTGCGGGACGAGGCCCGGGCGGCCGGCGCGGCGCCCGAGGCGGTACGCGACGCCGAGCGCCTGGTGGCCGACGGCCCCGACAAGCCACTGCTGGACGTGCTGCTGCTGGACCGGCAGCGCCTGCTGGCTGTCGGCGCGTTCGGCCTGGCCATCCACAGCGCCGACGGCGGCCAGACCTGGCAATCCTGGATGTCGCGCCTGCCCAACCCCAAGGGCCTGCACTGGTATGTCGCGCGTCGCGACGGCGATGCCTTGCTGCTGGCCGGCGAACAAGGCCTGCTGGCCCGCAGTGACGATGGCGGCCAGAGCTTCCGCCCCCTGGCCTCGCCCTACAAGGGCAGCTGGTTCGCCGCCGAAATGCAGCCGCAAGGCCGCATCGTGCTGGCCGGCCTGCGCGGCCAGGTGTGGCAGAGCGTCGATCGTGGCGACAGCTGGACCCTCCTGCCCAACCCCGTACCGGCCACCATCACCGCGATGAGCCCCTGGCCTGCTGGCGGCCTGCTGCTGGCCAGCCAGTCCGGCGCGCTGCTGCGCCTGCAGGGCGATCGCCTGCAACCCGTGCCCGCCCCGCCGCTGGCCCTGCCGGCCGGCCTGTTGCCGCTGCCTGAAGGGCGCCTGCTGGCGCTGGGTCTGTCAGGGCTGAACGTGCTCAGCCTGCCCTCAGACGGCAAGTCTGTGCCTTGAGCGCCCGACCTGGAATCCTGCTTGTGAGCTTCGCATCCAACTCCTCCACGGCCGCTGCGGCGGCCCCGTTCGACCCTCGGTCCGGGTCGCTGATCGAGCGCGCGCTGTTCAACCACCGCTGGGCCGTGCTGCTGCTGTGCATGCTGGTGACCGCCCTGCTGGGCTGGCAGGCCACGCGCCTGCAGCTCAACGCCAGCTTCGACAAGACCATCCCGACCGGCCACCCCTACATCCAGAACTTTCTCAAGCACCAGGACGAGCTGAGCGGCCTGGGCAACTCGCTGCGCATCGCCGTGGCCGTGCCGCAGGGCACCGTGTACGACGCGCGCTACCTGGACACGCTGCGCCGCCTCTCGGACGAGGTCTTCCTGCTGCCCGGCGTGGACCGCGCGCGCATGAAGTCGTTGTGGACACCCAATACCCGCTGGGTGGGCGTGACCGAAGACGGCCTGGAAGGCGGCCCGGTCATCCCCGACGGCTATGACAGCAGCGCCGCCAAGCTGCAGCAGTTGCAGGCCAACGTGGCCCGCTCCGGCGAGATCGGCCAGCTGGTCGCCCGCGACGCCAAGTCCACCGTGCTGTTCTTGCCCTTGCTGGCCAAGGACGCCCAAGGCCAGGCCATCGACTATCGCCAGCTCTCCGGCCAGCTGGAGGAGCTGCGGGTCAAGTACCAGGGCGAGGGCGTCAGCCTGCACATCACCGGTTTCGCCAAGATCATGGGCGACCTGATCGAAGGCGTGCAGGCGGTGCTGGGCTTCTTTGCCATGGCCGTGGCGATCGCCACCCTCATGGTCTACGCCTACACGCGCTGCGTTCGCAGCACGGCGCTGGTCGTGCTGGCGTCCCTCGTGGCCGTGGTCTGGCAGCTCGGCCTGCTGCCCTTGCTGGGCTACTCGCTGGACCCCTACTCCATCCTCGTGCCCTTCCTCGTGTTCGCCATCGGCATGAGCCATGGCGCGCAGAAGATGAACGGCATCATGCAGGACGTGGGGCGCGGCATCCCCACGCTGGTGGCGGCCCGCTTCACCTTCCGCCGCCTGTTCCTGGCGGGCCTGACCGCCCTGCTGGCCGATGCGGTCGGCTTCGCCGTGCTGCTGGTCATCGACATCCAGGTCATCCGCGAGCTGGCCATCGCCGCCTCCATCGGCGTCGGCGTGTTGATCTTCACCAACCTGATCCTGCTGCCGGTGCTGCTGAGCTACAGCGGCGTCAGCGCCGCCGCGGCGCAACGCAGCCTGCGCGACGAGCAGGCCGAGGCCAGCGGCGCCTTGCGCCATCCGCTGTGGCGCTTCCTCGACCGTTTCACCCAGCGCCGCTGGGCGGCCGCTGCGGTGTTGGGCGGCCTGCTGCTGGGCGTGGGCGGGCTGCTGGTCAGCTTCCAGCTGCAGATCGGTGACCTGGACCCCGGTGCGCCCGAGCTGCGCGCCGACAGCCGCTACAACCGCGACGTGGCCTTCATGGCCCAGGCCTACGGTGCCAGCAGCGATGTGCTGGCCGTGATGGTGAAGACGCCCGATGGCCAGTGCTCGTCCTACGACACGCTGAACAAGGTGGACGCGCTGGAATGGCAGCTGCGCCAGACCGAGGGCGTGGAGGCCACCAACTCGCTGGCCCTGCTGAACCGGCGCATGCTGACCGGGCTGAACGAGGGCAACCCGCGCTGGTATGAGTTCCTGCCCAACCAGGACATGCTCAACACCGTCACGGCGGGTGCGCCGCGCGGCCTCTACAACGACGCGTGCAACCTGCTCACGCTGTACGCAACGCTGAGTGACCACAAGGCCGAGACCCTGCGCCGCGTCGTCGGCCAGGTCGAGGCCTTCGCCCAGGTCAACAACACCGCCGAGGTGCAGTTCCTGCTCGCGGCGGGCAGCGCCGGCATCGAGGCTGCCACCAACATCGTCGTCAAGGACGCCTGGCGACTGATGCTGGTGTTGGTGTACGGCGCCGTGGTGCTGCTGTGCTTCATCACCTTCCGCAGCTGGCGCGCCGTGGTCGTTGCGGTACTGCCCTTGGTCGTCACCTCCTTCATGGCCGAGGCGCTGATGGTGGCGCTGGGCATGGGGGTGAAGGTCGCCACCCTGCCGGTCATCGCGCTGGGTGTCGGCATCGGCGTGGACTACGCGCTCTACATCCTCAGCATCACGCTGGCGCAGCTGCGTGAGGGCAAGAGCCTGTCCGAGAGCTACTACCGCGCCCTGGTGTTCACCGGCAAGGTGGTGATGCTGACCGGCGTCACCCTGGCCATCGGCGTCATCACCTGGGTCGCCAGCCCCATCAAGTTCCAGGCCGACATGGGACTGCTGCTGGCCTTCATGTTCCTCTGGAACATGGTCGGCGCCCTGGTGCTGCTACCCGCGCTCGCGCACTTCCTGCTGAAGCGGCAGAACCGCTCGGCCGAGGACTCGGCCGCCTTCTTCGGTGCCTTGCAGGCCCGCCATTGAGCCGCTGCGCTCCCTTCACTCCTATCTGCTCCATCACACCATGTTCAAGTACTTCCCCACCAACTACGTCTGGAACCTCTCGGTCAACCTCGCCATCGAGATGGGTGCGCGCATCGGCGAGATCGAGGCCATGTGCGGCCCGCTGCAGGAGGCCGCCAAGGCGCCCGACGCCACCGGCACCCGCGCCTTCCGCGAGACCTGGGTGCGCATGGCCGACCAGCTCTGCGAACTCGCCGCCGAGGACGAGGCCCGGGGCCGGCTGCTGTCGGCCGGCGAGAAGCTGCGCCGCGCCGCCAGCTACCTCATCACGGCCGAGCGGCTGCAGGCCCACGATGCGCCTGGTCGGCTGGCGCTGTACCGCCGCGAGCTCGCGCTCTTCCTGCGCGGCTCGCAGCTGCTCGGCGACCGCGTCCAGCGCGTGGAGATTCCCTACGAAGGCCGGCACCTGTCGGCGCTGTATCTGCCCGCCGAAGGTCTCGTGCCAGGCGAGAAGGCCCCGCTGCTCGTGCAGGTCAACGGCCTGGACTCGACCAAGGAGATGAAGTACCTCGTCGGTCTGCCGGCCTGGCTGGCCAGGCGCGGCGTGTCGTCCCTCATCGTCGACCAGCCCGGCACCGGCGAGGCGCTGCGGCTGCAGGGCCTCACCGCCCGCTACGACGCCGAGCACTGGGCCAGCCGCGTGGTGGACTGGCTGGAGCAGCACCCCGAGGTCGACGCAAGCCGCATCGGCTGCGAGGGCGTGTCCCTCGGTGGCTACTACTGCCCGCGCGCCGTGGCGTTCGAGCCGCGCTTTGCCGCCGGCGTCTGCTGGGGCGCCAACCACGACTGGCGCGACGTGCAGAAGCGCCGGCTGGAGAAGGAAGGCGACTTCCCCGTGCCGCACTACTGGGCCCATGTCTGCTGGGTCTGGGGTGCGAAGGATGTCCCGGACTTCATGCGCATCGCCGAGAACGTCCACCTCGACGGCGTGCTGGACCGCATCAAGGTGCCCTTCCTCGTCACGCACGGCGCCAAGGACTCGCAGATCCCGCTGAAGTGGGCCGAGCGCACCTACGAGCAACTCATCAACAGCCCGAAGCGCGAACTCAAGGTCTTCACCGACCGTGAGGGCGGCGTGCAGCACGCCAGCTTCGACAACAGCATCAACGCCGGCCAGTACATCGCGGACTGGGTGGCCGAAGTCCTCGGCGGCCGCGTCGCCGCCCGCCCGAACCTCTGACCCCAAGGAAGCCCATGAACATCATCGGACCTGACGCCCTCGTCTTCGGCGTCGACGACCTCACCGCCTGCAGCCAGTACCTCATCGACTACGGCCTGGCCGACGCTGGCAACGGCCGCTTCGAGGCCGTGGACGGCACGGCCATCATCCTGCGGCACAAGGACGATGCGGAACTGCCGCCTGGCCTGGGCACGGCCAGCATGCTGCGCAAGACCATCTACGGCGTGGCCGACACCGCCACGCTCCACGCCATCGCCGACGAGCTGAGCCGTGACCGGGCCGTCAAGGCCTTGCCGGACGGCTCCCTGGAGTCGGTCGACGACATGGGCTTCGTGCTGGGCTTCCAGGTCACGGTGCGCCGCCCCATCGCGCTGCCGGCCGAGAGCATCAACGCCCCGGGCGCTGCACCGCAACGCCCGGCCAACGCGGTGGCGGTGAATGACGGGGCCGACTGCCGCCCGCGCAGCCTGTCCCATGTCGTCTACTTCGTGCCGGACTCAGCGAAGGCCGAAGCCTTCTACGTCGAGCGCCTGGGCTTTGTCTGCACCGACCGCTTCACCGGCGTGGG
>Ga0114942_1000112_pt1 | contig 21536 bp, 19 predicted proteins | sample LowerColdCreek_FD_88674 | JGI IMG/M metagenome (GOLD analysis project Ga0114942, IMG submission 88674) | Groundwater microbial communities from Cold Creek, Nevada to study Microbial Dark Matter (Phase II) - Lower Cold Creek | ecosystem: Environmental > Aquatic > Deep subsurface > Groundwater ... | reverse complement strand
TAGCCCAGGCGCTGGGCCTGGATCATCCGTTCCAGCGCCTGGGCATAGGCCTGCTTGTTCTGCTTCAGCCACTCGGGCAGGCCGAGTTGCTGCTTGTCGCGCACCAGGGTGTCGTACAGGCTTTGCCAATGATCTGGCCGCACGGTGCCCGGCGCGATGGCCTGCCAGCCGAAGGTGTATTGCACGGCCTTGAGCACCTGCAAGGTGCCGGCCCAGCCCTCGGCCTGCTGGGCCTTGAGCCAGCCGGGGTGCAGATACCGGGTCTGCATCTCCAGGGCGATGCCGCGCGCGGCGCTTTCGGTGTGCTGTTCGCTGGCGTCCTGCAGCTGGCTGACGTGCAGCGTCAGGCCTTGCGTGCGGCCGGCGGCCTTGGCTGCGGCGGACAGGCCGCCGAGGTATTGGAAGGGGTCGTCCGAGCTGAGCATCGAGTACAGGTGCGAGCTGCGCGACATCAGCGCGGCGTCGCTGCGCTTCAGGTGTGCGCCCAGCGCCTGCGCGGCGGCCGCAGGGCGCGACAGCTTCAGCGGCTCGCCGTTCACATAGGGCTGGCTCATGCGCTGCAGGAAGAGCTGGCCCAGCCGCGCGTCGCCGGCCTTCAGGCCATCGGCCTGTGCGGCCTCGGCGATGCCGGTGCCGTAGTCGCCGGTGGCATTGCCGAACACGCGCGCGCGGCCCAGCGCCAGCGCCTCGGCGGCCGACAGGCCCTGGCGGCGCAGCTCGGCGGCCACCGCCGCGCTGTGGCGGGCGACATTGCCCTCGGGCTCGGCCGCCGCCACCGCCGCCACGGCCTGGTCCAGCAGGCTCATCAGGGCGGGGAACTGGTCGCGGTAGGAGCCGGTGATGCTGAGCAGCACATCCACGCGCGGGCGCCCGTCCTTCAGATCGGCGGCGGGCAGCAGCTTCACGCCGGTGGGCCGGCCGCTGTCGTCCCAGACCGGCGCCACGCCCAGCGCGACCAGCGCCTGGGCCTCCATCAGGCCCTGGTGACGCAGCGTCTCGCCGGCCCACAGGCTGAGCGCGAGGCGGCTGGGTGCCTGGCCTTGCCGGGCCTGCTCGGCATACCAGGTCTCGAACAGCGTGCGGGCCACCTCGTAGGCCTGTTTGGTGGGCAGGCGGTTGGGGTCCAGGCCGGCGAGGTTGCGGCCGGTGGGCAGGCTGTCGGGGTTGCGCAGCGGGTCGCCGCCATAGGCTGCGGGCAGGAAGCGCCCGTCCAGCGCGGCCAGCAGGCCCGGCAGCTCGCCCTCGGTGGCCAGGCGGCGCTCCAGCTCCTGCGCGCGCTCGGCCAGCTTGAAGAGGGCCGCGCTGTCGATGGGTTTGCGCGCGGCGCGGTTGGGCACGTAGCCCTCGGGTTCGGGCGGCCGCAGGTCCAGCGTGCTCGCGGCCTGCGCGTCCTTCAGGGCGACTTCCAGCCACCGTCCGGGGCGCGAGCCGGCCACGCGCTCGTGGTCGATCAGGAAGGCCTCGTCGATGTCCTCGCCGAGCGCGTCGATGAGGGGCTGGCGCAGCATCTGCAGAATGGTCGTGCGGCGCGCCGCCGTGTCGGGCACCTGGCCGAACACCGCCAGGCCCTGCGGCTGCGAGCTTTGCGCCAGCCGGTCCAGCCAGGGATGCAGCAGTTCCAGGAAGCCGCTGAAATCGGCCGTGATGCGCTCGGCCGTCCAGCCCAGGTCGCGGTGCAGCTGGTGCTCCACGAACTGGCCCACCATCTGCCGCTCCAGCGCCTGGCGCGTGGGGCCGGCGTCCACCGTCTCCCATTCATGCATCAGCTCATGCATGTGGGCCATGCGCGCATTGAAGCCGGCCGGCGCGAAGCTGGGCGTGCGGTGGCTCACCATCACCGCGCGGCCGCGCCGCTTGGCGGTGAGGGCTTCGCCGAGGTTGTCGACGATGTAGGGGTAGATGACGGGCACGTCGCCCAGCGGCAGCAGGGCCTCGTCGTTCACGTCCAGCGCGCGCAGCTTGCCGGGCGCCCATTCCTGCGTGCCGTGCGTGCCGAAGTGGATCAGCGCGTCGGCCTGGCGTGCCCACAGATAGGTGGCCAGGTAGTGGTGCGACAGCGGCGTCTTGCTCTTGTGCATGAACGGGTCCTGGCCGCGCTTGAGCGTCTCCTCGCGCGGCGGCTGCGGCAGCACGCTCAAGTTGCCGCGCTGCAGCCTCGGAATGACGAACACCGGCTGGCCCTGGTGTTGCACCACGTAGCGGCTGCCCGCCGGCGGCCCCCACTGGGCCTGGATGCGCTGGCGCAGCGGCGCGGGCAGCGTGGCGAACCAGGCCTCGTAGTCGGCCACCGGCAGTGCGGCGGCCTGGTCGGCGGCCAGCAGGGCGCGCAGGTCGGCGCCGGGGTAGTAGGCGGCGATCAAGGGCTTCAGCCCGCTGATCCATTCGCCCTCGGCGAGCGGCTGCACGGCGTAGCCGGCGCCAAGCAGCCCTTGCGACACGCGCGCCAGGCTGCGCGGCACGTTCAGGAAGCTGGCGCCGAAGTGGTCGCCGCCGGGCGGGTAGTTGTAGACGAAGGCCACCAGCTGCTTGTCGGCGGCCGGCTTGCGCTGCAGCGCGATCAGGCGGCGGGCCTTGGCGACGACGGCATCGGCCTGGCGCGTGATCAGGCGCGGCTCGCGGCCGCGCTCGCCGTGGGCCACCACCAGCAGCGGGTCGATGGCGCCCGCGCCCTCGGGCTGGGCGAAGTAGAAGGGCAGGTCGCTCTGGCCCAGGCCGGTCTCGGTGGCCTCCCAGTCGGCGGCGGGGCCGGCGCGCCAGGGCAGGGTCTGCAGCACCGGCAGGCCCCAGCGCTCGAACAGCGGCTGCAGCGCGCCGGCCTGCGGCAGCAGCGCATGGTTGACGATGGCGTCGGCGAACGGCTTGCCGCCGGGCAGCGCCAGCAGCGGCGCCAGCGACTCGCCGGCCAGGTGGGAGCTGAACACCGCATAGGCGAACAGGCCCTGGCGCTCGAAGCGGCGCAGCCAGTCGTCCACCCAGCCGGTGGCGCCCTGCACGAAGTGATAGCGGTGCAGCAGCAGCGCCACGGCGGGCCGCTCGCCCTGGCCCTGCTCGCGCGCCCAGCGTGCCAGGTCTTGCGCGTTGGCCGCCAGGTGCTGCGGGCCGGCCAGGCCGGGATGGTAGAGGCCGCGCTGCGGCAGCAGGGCCGGCGCGGCCAGGCCCTCGGGCGCGGGCCGGCCGGCCAGTTGCGCCTGCAGCAGCGCGAAGGCGGCGCGCGTGTTGGCCACGCCGCCGGCCTGCAGGTAGGCGCGCAGGCTGTGCTCGCCCGCGGCCGGCTCGCCGGCCGGCACCCAGGTGGTGGGCTTGCCGGCGCGCGCGACGGCCTCACCCACCAGGCTTTGCAGCTTGGCCTGCACGCTGGCGTGCGGCGCGTCGATCCAGACGGCCTGCGCAGCGGTCAAGGCCTGTTGCAGCGCGCGGGCCTGGGCGTCGTCCAGCGCGGTGGTGCGCAGCGGGTAGTCCAGCGACGTGAGCTTCACGCCGGCTGCCGCCGCCTCGCGCTCGATCAGCGCATGGCGGGTCTGCGGCGTCACGTCCAGCGTGATCCACAGCAGCTGGGTGGCGTGTGCAGCCACCGCCGCCACGGCGAGGGCCGCGCCCAGCAGCCATCGCTTCAAGGCCGGGCGGCGCCGGATTTTTCTTCCGGCACGTAGATGATGTTGCCGTCCTTCAGCTTGTAGGCCACGCCGGCGCGCACGCCCTGGCCCTCGCTGCTGCCGCCGTTGCCCTTGTAGCGGATCTCCTGGCCGTTCTCGCGCACGACGATCTCCATGTCGGGCTCGCCGGGGCGCTTGATGACGGTGACGTTCTCGTCGGCCGTCGCCTGCTGCTGCAGGGCCACGGCGGTCAGCAGGGCCACCACCAGCACGAGGAACACGTCCACCAGGTTGACGGCCGACAGCATGGGGTCGTCGTCCTCCTCGCCCAGGATGGACAGGTGCTTCATGCCAGGCCCCGCGCGACGCGGATGCCGACCAGCTCGGCCAGCAGCCAGCGGCGCCTGATGGAGTAAGTTACCAGCCCCACGGCGGCAGCGGCCAGCGCCAGCACCACGCCGGCAAACGCGCTGCTGAACACGGCCAGCGCCTGCTGGCCCTGGCCGGCGGCCACGCTCTGCAGCGCCGGGCCGAGCGGCACCATCGTCGCGATCAGGCCCAGCAGCGGGCTGACGCGGCCCAGCAGGCGCAGCGGCTCCAGCTGCCGCAGCACCTGCAGCTCGATCTCCTCGAAGGGCTTGTCATCGTGGCGGGCCAGCGCGCGGTAGCCGGCGCGGCGGCGCTGCAGGGCCTCCATCACGGTGGCGCCGGCCATCCACAACGCATAGACGAAGCTGCACGCCACGAGCACGAGCACCGGCCACAGCAGGGCCTGGGCGATCTGGGCGAAACCTTGTTCGAGCATCATGAGGCGGCAGCGGCGTTGAGGAAGAAGGCCGCCACGGCTTGCGCGTTGGACGGGAAGTAGTGGTGCACATAGCTCGCGCGCAGCGAGCCCTGCTGGTAGAGCGCCTCGGCGGTCCGGCCGCCGTTGGGGTTGGTGGCCGTGGCGATGGGCGTGAGCGGCGTCTCCAGCGTGGAGTAGTGATAGCTGTGGCCGCGCAGCGGGCCCTCGGGCCAGTCGATGGCCTGCAGGCCCAGCGCGGCCAGGCGCTGCTGCACATGGGCGCGGCCCGGCAGCAGGCCGGCCATGCGGTGCGTGTCGCCGGCGGCATCGGTCAGCTCGTCCAGCAGCGCCAGCATGCCGCCGCACTCGGCCAGCAGCGGCTTGCCCGTGGCCACGTGCCGGGCCAGCGCGCCGGCCAGCGTCGGGTGGGCGGCCAGGCGCTCGGTGTGCAGCTCGGGGTAGCCGCCGGGCAGCCAGACGGCATCGCAGGCGGGCAGGGGCTCGTGGCGCAGCGGCGAGAAGAAAGCCAGCTCGGCGCCCAGTGCGTGCAGCGTGTCCACATTGGCCGGGTAGATGAAGCCGAAGGCCGCGTCGCGCGCGATGGCGATGCGCCGGCCGGCCAGCAGGCGCGCGGGCGCGGTATCGATGGCGTCCTCGATCGGCACCGGCTCGATGGTGAAGCCCGGCCGCACCGAGGCGTCCCAGGCGTCGGCCCAGGCGTCGAGCTGCGCCTCCAGCCCTGGCTGTTCCAGCGCCTGCACCAGGCCCAGGTGGCGTTCGGGCAGGATGAGCCGGGGCTCGCGCGGCAGCGCGGCGATCAGCGGCAGGTCGTCGGGCAGGCCTTCGCCCACCATGTGCGCATGCGCGGCGCTGCCCACGCGGTTGGCGATGACGCCGCAGTGGCGCAGCCCGGGCCGGAACGTGGCCAGGCCGGTGGCCAGCGCTGCGAAGGTCTGGGCCATGGCCGACGCATCGATGACGCAGACGACCGGCAGCCCGAAGGCAGCGGCCAGGTCGGCGCTGCTGGGCTTGCCGTCGAACAGGCCCATGACGCCCTCGACGAGGATGAGGTCGGCCTCGCGCGCCGCGGCGGCCAGCAGCGCCTGGCATTGTGCAAAGCCGCCCATGTACAGGTCCAGCTGGTAGACCGGCGCGCCGCTGGCGCGCTCCAGGATGCTGGGGTCGAGGAAGTCCGGCCCGGTCTTGAAGACGCGCACGCGCTGGCCGCGCCGCACGTGGCTGCGGGCGATGGCCGCAGTGATGCAGGTCTTGCCGGAGCCGGACGACGGGGCGCTGATGAAAAGGGCGGGCGTGGTGCTCATGCGTTAAGCGCGATCCAGCGCTGTTCGGCCTGCAGGATCAGCAGGCGGTGTTGGAAAACTTCTTGCAGCGCGGCGTGGGTGGCGGCGTCGCCGGCGGCCCCGTCGTGCACGATGCGGCCCTGGGCCATGACGATCAGCCGGTCGGCCTGCAGCGCGATGTTGAGTTCATGCAGCACGCTGACCACGGCCACACCGGCGCGGGCCTGGGCCTGCGCGAGGCGCACCCAGTCGCTCTGGTGCGGTGGGTCGAGGTGGGCGAGCGGCTCGTCCATCAGCAGCACGCCGGCCTGCACCGCCAGGGCCCTCGCCAGCAGCACGCGCTGGCGTTCGCCGCCGGAGAGCTGCGCCAGCGGTCGGTCGCGCCAATCCCAGCTTTGTGTCTGCGCCATGGCCTGCTGCACGGCCGCGTGGTCCGCCGCTGAAGGCGGGGCCAGCCAGGCCTGGTGGGGCAGGCGGCCCAGCATGACGACGTCCAGCGCCGACAGCTCGTCCGCACCGCCTTCGTTCTGGCCGAGCCAGGACAGTGCGCGTGCGCGCTCGCGCGCCGGCCACGCGGCCCAGGGGCGGCCGCCCAGCGTCAGCTGGCCGTCGAACGGCAGCAGGCCGCTGAGCGCGCGCAACAGCGTGGACTTGCCGGCGCCGTTGGGGCCGACGACAGCGGTCCACCGGCCCGGCTCGGGCGCGAACTGCAGCGGCCACAGCACCGGGCGGCCGTCCAGCGCCAGCCCGTTCAGCACCAGTTGCAGGCGATGCGGGGCGCTCATCGCTTCGCCCCCAGGCTCGCGTGGCGGCGGTGCATCAGCCACAGCAGATAACTGCCGCCCAGCAGGGCGGTGATGATGCCCACCGGCAGTTCCTGCGGTGCGATGAGCCAGCGCGCGGCCACGTCGGCGGCCAGCAGCAGCGCGCCGCCGGTCAGCGGCGCCAGCAGCAGCAGCGCGCCGTGTGTGACGTTGCCCCAGCTGCGCACCAGGTGCGGGGCCACCAGGCCGACGAAGGCGATCAGGCCGCACTGCGCGACCGCCGCCGCCGTGCTCAGCGACATGGCGGCCACCAGCAGCAGTCGCAGCAGCGCCAGCCGCACCCCCAGCGAGCGCGCGGTGGCCTCGCCCAGGCTCAGCGCATCCAGGCTGCGGCTGCAGCCCAGCGCCACGGGGCCGGCCAGTGCCAGGCTGGCGAGCAGCACCAGCACCGAGTTCCAGCCCAGGAAGCCGGTGCTGCCCAGCATGAAGGACTGCATGGTGCGCATCACGTCGAGGTTGATCAGCGTCAGCAGCGCGGTGCCCGAGCCCAGCACCACGCCGACGATGACGCCAGCCAGCAGCAGGCGCAGCGTCTGCTCCACGCCGCGCGCGAGCACGAGCGTCAGCAGCACGGCGGCCACCGAGCCGATGAAGGCGGAGCCGGTCATGCCCACGCGCAGGGCCAGCACCGTGCTGGCGGGCGAGACGCCCAGGAAGAACAGCATCACGGCCAGCCCCAGGCTGGCGCCGGCCGAGCTGCCCAGCAGATAGGGGTCGGCCAGCGGGTTGCGGAACAGGCCCTGGCCGATGGCACCGGCCAGCGCCAGCAGCGCGCCGGCCAGCCAGGCGCCCAGCGAGCGTGGCGCGCGGATGTCCCACAGGATCTGGCGCAGGCCTTCGTCCGCGCTGGTCAGCGGGCTCCAGCCGGTGCTGCCGATGGTCAGGCCCAGCACGAACAGGCCCGCGCCGAGGGCGAGCAGCAGCGCAGCGCGGCCCCGCGTGCCGAGTGTCAACGCATGCCCCCGGGCGGCGCGGTGAAGGCCTCCGTCGGCAGCGGCACCGGCCCGGCGGCGGCCTGGCGCAGGCAGCGCGCCATCAGCGCCGCGGCCTCCGACATGCGGGGGCCCGGGCGCACCAGCACGTCGGACTCGGCCGGCACCCACACGCACAGCCGCTGGTTCTTGACGGCGCGCAGACCGGTCCAGCCCGGACGCTGCGGCAGGCTGGGCGCGCTGCGCTGGCCGACCATGATGATCTGCGGGTCAGCGCGCACGACGAATTCGGGGTTGAGCTTGGGGAAGGGGCCCAGCTCCGGCGGCACGATGTTCTTGGCGCCCAGGCGGGTCAGGATCTCGCCCATGAAGGAGGCGGCGCCGGCCGCGTAGGGCGCGGAGTCCACCTCGTAGTAGACCGTCAGGCCGCGCGCGGCCGGCGGCAGCGTGGCAGCACTCTGCGAGATGTGGCCGTCGATGCGGTTCCAGAGCCGGCGGGCTTCGTCTGGCCGGGCCAGCACCTCGCCCAGCTTGCCGATCACCCGCTCCACGTCGTTCATGCGCTTGGGCTCCAGCGCGATGACCTTCAGGCCCAGGCTTTCCAGGCGGTCGATGATGCGGGCGGACACGCCCAGCAGCACGACGTCCGGCTTCAGCGCCACCAGCGCCTCGACGGCGGTGTCTTCCAGCCCGCCGAGCTTGGGCAGCTTCTGCGCGCGCTCGGGGAAGTTGGAGAACCGGTCGACGCCCACCAGCTTGGCGCAGTCGCCCAGCTCGCAGACGGTCTCGGTCAGCGACGGCAGCAGGCTGACGATGCGCTGCGGCACGCGCGGCAACGTGATGCTCGCGCCGCGGTCGTCCTTCAACGTGATTGGCGCGGCCTGGGCCAGCGCGGCCAGTGCCAGCAGCGGTGCGGCCAGCAGTGTGTGCAGCTTCATGCAGAGGTCTCCACGGGTCGGGTCCAGGCCTGCCCGGCCACCATCAACGTCAAATGCCCGCAGCGGCTCGCGATGTCCTGGTTGAGCCGGCCCAGTTCATCCACATAGTCGCGCACCTCGCGGCCCAGCGGCGACACGCCCCAGCCCACCTCGTTGGAGACGAACACGACCGGCGACGACAGCTGCGGCAGCAGGGCCAGCAGCGTCTGCCGCTCGACGGCCCAGCCGTTGCGATCGGGCGTGCCGCTCATCGGCATCAGCCAGTTGACGAGCCACAGCGTCAGGCAGTCGACGACGAGCAGCGTGCCCGCGTCGTCGGCCTGTTGCAGCGCCGCGCTCAAGGCCTGGTGGGCTTCGATCGTGTCGAAGCCCGCCGGCCGGGTGGCGCGGTGGTGCGCGATGCGCGCGCGCATCTCGCCATCGGCCGCCAGCGCCGTCGCGATGACCGCGACACGGCCCCCACCGGCCTGCCAGCGCAGCGCCAGCCGCTCGGCCTGACGCGACTTGCCGCTGCGCTGGCCACCGACGATGAGGTGGTGAGGGCTCATCTTCAGAACTGCGGTGTCCAGCGCAGCGACGCCAGCACCGTCATCGGCGCCGAGGTGTAGCCGTAGGCGGTCTGGTACTTGCGGCTGAAGGCGTTGTCCACGTTCAACTGCAGCTTCACCTCGCGGCTGACGGCCACCTGCGCATTCAGGTTCACCAGCGCATAGCCGCCCAGGCGTCGGTTCGCCGTGTTGGTGGCGTTGTCGAAGCGGTGGCCCGAGGCCGTCACGCCGGCACCCCACGTCCAGTTACCTTGCGCCCAGTCGGCATTGACCGTCGCCACGCGCTTGGCGCGGCGTGCCAGCAGCTTGCCGGTGTCGACATTGGTGGGCTTCTGCAGATCCAGCGTCGCGCGCAGGTCGACGCCGGCGAGTCGTGCGGCGCCGGCCAGGCTCACGCCTTGCAGGCGCGCCTTGGCGACGTTCTCATAGCAGTTGCGCAGGTCCAGGCAGTTGCCCGGTGCGCCGAAGATGATGAGGTTGCTGATGCGGTTGCGATAGGTCGTCACGCTCGCTTCAAGGTCTCCGCTCACCCACTTCAGGCCAGCTTCGACGTTGCGGCCGCGCTCGGCTTCCAGTGGCGTGGTGCCGGGCTTGCTGAGGGGGCCGTAGCGGGTGGCCTGCTGGAAGATCGTCGGGGCGCGGAAGGTGTTGCCGGCGGAGGCGACGATGCGCAGGCCTTGCGCGATCTTGAAGCCGCCCAGCAACGTGCCTGTGTTCACGTCGCCGAACTCGCTGTCCCGGTCATGGCGGGCGTGCGCTTGCACGTCGAACGGGCCGGTCGACAGCAGGTACCCCAGCCCGGCGCTGTTCCGGCTGCGCTTGCCGATGGGACCGGTCACCAGGCTGGTGTTCCTCAGTTCGTCCTCAATGCGCTCGGCGGTGAAGTTCAGCTGCTGCCCCGCAGCGAGCTTGTAGAAGCCCGTCAGCGCGACGTTGCGCACGCGCGTGTCGGTCAGATAGATCGACGGGCTCGTCTGGTAGCGGTCGCGCGACTCGCCGAAGCTCAGTTGCGTCTGCAGGTTGGGGGTCCACTGGGCCGTCCAGGCCAGGCGGGCGGCGTCGGAATCCTGCTTGGTGATGTCGTCTGCGCCGCTGGAGTCGTACTGGCCGCGGGTGTAGGTGCGCAGCAGCAGGGCTTCGACGCGCTGTTCGGTGCTCAGTTGCGCACCCACGCGCACCGTGGCCTGGCGCTTTCGGTAGCCGTCTTTGTCGGGCATGTAGCCGAAGGCCTGCGGCGTCGTGGCGTTGAAGCCGTCGCTGCCTTCGAATGCACCCGTGACGGCGTAGTCGAAGATGCCCGAAGTGCCGAAAAGGCTGGCGTCGGCCTTGTACGTGCCCAGATTGCCGGCGGCCACGCCGAAGTCGGCGCTGGTGCGGCTGCCGCCCTTGCGCGTGAAGATCTGCACCACGCCGCCCACGGCGTCGGAGCCGTAGATGGCGCTGGCCGGGCCCTTGAGCACCTCGACGCGCTCGATCTGCGACAGGGGCAGGCCTTGCCAGCTGGCGCCGCCGGTGGACTGGGAGTCCACCTTGACGCCGTCGATCAGCACCAGCGTGTGGCGGCTGTCGGCGCCGCGCAGGAACACCGACGTGTTGGCGGCCGGGCCGCCGTTGCGGACCATCTCGGCGCAGCCGTTGTTGCGCAGCAGGTCGGCCACGCTGGCCGCCGCTTGGCGCTCGATGTCGGCGCGGGTGATGACGGTCAGGTCGGCCAGCACCTCGGACAGCTTCTGCGGCGTGCGCGTGGCGGTGGTGACGACGGTGTCGAGTTTGTTCTGGGCGTGGGCAGACGCGGCCAGGGCGAGCACGGACAGTGCGAGCAGCGGCCGACGGGCCGCGAGGAGAGCTTGGGACATGGATGGAACACAAACGATCAACCAGCCGTGCTGACCCCCGCAGCAAGGCTGAAAACGGCTTCCGCTGATGTGCAGAAACCCCGTCGTTGGCCGGTATCCGGGCTGATGGAGCGCCGTTCAACACCTTCCCAGCGCTTGCGCACCAGTGGTTCGTTCGTTGAACAGTGAGGCAAGGCCTCGTCCACTTACCGTTGCGGGGACAGCTCAGGTTAGGTTCGCGGCGTGGCCGTTCCCCCTCCTGATTCCCGTTGAACTGCACCCGCCGTGAAAGCGGGCACGAGCACCAACGCGGCGGATTCTATCGGCCGGCGCCGTTGGTCTTGGTGGCGGTGGTGACCGGCTTCTTCGGCTTGACCGTCTTGGGCGGCTGCAGGTGCACGACCTGCGGGCCGCTCGCGGGCTGAGGTGGTGGTGGCAGCGTCTGCAGGCCGACATGCTGGTTGCGCTGGCGGCGCCCCTGGGCCTCGCTGGCGCGGCGGGCGGCAGCCAGGGCTGCTGCCTGCTTGGCCTCGGCCAGGTGCCGGTCGCGTGCTGCACGGCTGTCGGCGTCGCTGGGCTGGTCGTAATCGACGCTGTCGGCGGCGGCGCTGCCATCGCGGCAGGGCGAGTCGCGCAGATCGCGACCGTCCGGGCCGCAGCGGTAGACCTGGGCCCGGCGCACCTGGGTCTGCGCCAGTGCCGGCAGGGCGGCGGCGATGACCAGGGCGACGAGCAGCGGCTTCATGAGGCCGGAGTTTCTACCGGCGGCTGCGGTTTGGGGGGCTTGGGCCGGGGCGGCTTGGCGTGAATTTTGGCGAGCGCCTTGTCCATCTCGCCGCGCAGCATCAGCTCAACGGCGCCGTAGCTCTTCTCGATGCAGTCCTCCACCGATTGGCGCTCCGCCAGCGGTGGCTTGCGCAGCACATAGCCGGCCACTTCATCCTTGTGCCCCGGGTGGCCGATGCCCAGCCGCAGCCGCCAGAAGTCGCCGCTGCCCAGCTGGGCCTGCATGTCCTTCAGGCCGTTGTGACCGCCGTTGCCGCCGCCCTTCTTGAACTTCATCTCGCCGGGGGGCAGGTCCAGCTCATCGTGGATGGCGAGGATCTCGTCCGGCGCGATCTTGAAGAAGCGCGCCAGCGCCGCGACCGACTTGCCCGAGAGGTTCATGTAGGTCATGGGCTGCAGCAGCCAGATCGGGCCGCTGGCTCCCGGCGCGCTGTTCGCACGGGCGACCAGGCCGTGATAGGCCTTGTCGGGCGCCAGGCTCACCTTGAGGCCACGCGCCAGGCCGTCTATCCACCAGAAGCCGGCGTTATGGCGGGTGTCTTCGTATTCGGCGCCCGGGTTGCCCAGGCCGACAAGCAAGCGAATCATGGAGCGGGATTATCGAGGGGCCAGAAAACAGAAAAGGGCCCCGAGGGGCCCCTTCAATCGGCAGATCTGCCGGGAAGAAATTACTTCTTCTTCTTCTTCTTGCCGTCGTCGGCAGCCGGAGCGGCGGCCACGACGATCTCCTCAGCCACGGGCGCGACCGGCGTCGCGACGACCGGGTTCGGCTTGCCGTGGGTGACGACCTTGACGCCGGCGGGCAGCTTGATGTCGTTCACATGCAGCGAGTGGCCCTGGGTCAGACCGGACAGGTCCACCTCGATGAACTCGGGCAGCTGCTGGGCCAGGCAGGTGATTTCCAGCTCGGTGATGACGTGGTTGACCGTGCACTTGTCGGTCTTGACCGCGACCGAGGTCTCTTCACCGATGAAGTGCAGCGGCACCTTCTTGGTGATCTTGGTCGTGGCGTCCACGCGCTGGAAGTCGCAGTGCAGGACTAGCGGCTTGTACGGGTGCATCTGGAAGTCACGCAGCAAGACCTGGGTCGTGGCGCCGTTCAGCTCCATGTCCAGCAGGGAGCTGTGGAAGGCTTCCTTCTTGAGGGCGTGATAGAGCGCGTTGTGATCGAGTTCGATCAGTGCGGGCTCACCGGCGCCATAAACAATACCGGGCACTTTGCCGGCCACGCGCAGGCGGCGGCTCGCTCCGGTCCCCTGCAGATTGCGCTCAAAAGCGACGAACTTCATGGTTTTCTCCAAAAAGAGAAACGGCACCCGCGACCAGGTACCGTTGGGATTGCAGCCTTGCGGCTGCGGCGGATTCCGGATCAGAAATTGTTGTTCTGTTCCGAGAGTTTGGGAGGGCCCCGCTTGCGGGAGGGACCCTACTCGGACTGATCAGAAGTTGTTGTTCTGCTCCGAGAAGAGGGAGGTGACCGACTCGCCGTCAGAGATACGGCGGATGGTCTCGGCAAACAGGAAGGCCACCGACAGCTGGCGGATGTTCTTGCAGGCCTTGGCCGCGTCGGTCAGCGGGATGGTGTTGGTGATGACGACTTCGTCGAGCTGCGAGTTGGCGATGCGCTCGATGGCCGGGCCCGACAGGATGGGGTGGGTGCAATAGGCGAAGACGCTGCGCGCGCCACGCGCCTTCAGCACCTCGGCGGCCTTCACCAGCGTGCCGGCGGTGTCGATCATGTCGTCCATGATCACGCAGTTGCGGCCGTCGATGTCGCCGATGACGTGCATCACTTCGGACACGTTGGCGGCCGGGCGGCGCTTGTCGATGATGGCCAGGTCGCAGCCCAGCTGCTTGGCCAGCGCGCGTGCGCGCACGACGCCGCCGACGTCCGGGCTGACGACGACGAGGTTGTTGTAGTTGCGGCTCTTCAGATCCGACAGCAGCACGGGCGACGCGTAGATGTTGTCGACCGGGATGTCGAAGAAGCCCTGGATCTGGTCGGCGTGCAGGTCCATCGTCAGCACGCGCTCGACACCCACGGTCTCCAGGCAGTTGGCCACGACCTTGGCGGAGATGGGCACGCGGGTGGAGCGCGGGCGGCGGTCCTGGCGGGCGTAGCCGTAGTAGGGGATGACGGCGGTGATGCGGCGGGCGCTGGAACGCTTGAGCGCGTCCGCCATGATCAGCAGCTCCATCAGGTTCTCGTTCGTCGGCGCGCAGGTGGGCTGGATGACGAAGACGTCACGGGCACGCACGTTCTGCTGGATCTCGACGGTCACTTCGCCGTCCGAGAAACGACCGACCACCGCCTTGCCGAGTTCGAGGCCGAGGTGGGTGGCGATTTCCTGGGAGAGAACCGGGTTCGCGTTGCCGGTGAAGAGAACCGTGTTGAGCAGCACTGTGCTTCCTTGAGTCAGTGGCCCGCTGAAGAAAGAGCCGGTTCAGCGAAATACAGAAAACATTTGGCAGGGGAGGAAGGACTCGAACCCTCGCATGTCGGAATCAAAATCCGATGCCTTGACCAACTTGGCGACTCCCCTACACAGGACACAGCAGAGCTGCTGCACCCTATAACCTTTCAGTCAGCCCAGCCCGCGAGCGGGTGTTGAGCCAAGCTGCGGCAGATTCGACCGGTCCACTCTGCAGGCCCTTCTTTGGGAAGCTCCTGCAGCAATGTCGCCAGGGACTGGTCGTCCTTGCCATCTTTTCCATCCCTTGCGAGCACTGAAAACACGGCGGCTCCGGAGCCCGTCATCCGGGCGTTGCCGAATTGCTTCGACATCAGGGCCAACGCGTCTCGCACTTCACTGCTGATCGACTCGGCGGCAGGTTGTAGATCGTTGCGACCAAAACCTGTGATGAGTTTTTCTGCAGTTCCAGCCAAGGCAGGAAAGCCCGCGACTATAGCCAGGTTTTCGCTCCTTGCCAAGAGATCGCTTGAAAAGATGTCTTTGGTCGCCAGTCCGGCCGGGCCCTTGATGACCGCGAAGCGCTGCTCGGGCAGGGTCAGCGGATGCAGGATTTCGCCGATGCCCTCGACGAAGGCCGGGCCGCCGCCGAGGAAGAAGGGCACGTCGGCGCCGAGCTTGAGGCCCAGCGCCAGCAGCTGCTGCAGCGGCAGGCGCAGGTCCCAAAGCCGGTTCAGCGCCAGCAGCGTGGTCGCTGCGTCGGACGAGCCGCCGCCCATGCCGGCGCCAGCGGGCAGGCGCTTTTCAAGGTGAATGTCGGCGCCCAGGGTGCAGCCGGTCTGCGCCTGCAGCAGCCGCGCGGCGCGCAGGCAGAGGTCGTCGGCGGGCAATGGTTGGGCATGAGCGCCACCCAGCACGTCATGGCGCGCGAGCTTGCCGTCGCCGCGCGCCTCGACATGCAGCGTGTCCGCCCAGTCAATGAGCACGAAGACCGACTGCAGCAGGTGATAGCCGTCCGGCCGCTTGCCGACGACGTGCAGGAACAGATTCAGCTTGGCCGGCGCGGCCAGGTCATGGAGTGCCTTCATCGCCCCCATCCAATCTGGCGCGCAGCGTGACGACCGGGTCGGCCAGGCGCGTGGCCACAAGAGCGGGCAGCCTGGGCTCGATGCGCCAGCCCAGTTGCTCGAAGCCGCCCGCCGTCTTCTGGTGCGGCGCGGCCGGCCAGGGGCGGGCGTTGAGCCAGTCGAACAGCGCGGCGACGGGGATGGTCTCGCCCAGCATCTCGCGGGTCAGCGCGTCGAGGTCGTCGAAGCGGCGCTCGCCATCGGGCGTCTGCAGCGACACGAGGCCGGGCTGCCAGCTCGCGCGGGCGACCAGGGTGCCCAGCGGCGAGGTCAGGTCCAGCCGGCCGGCCTGCGCGTCGCCGATCAGCTCGAAGCTGGCTGCGCCGCCGCTGCTGCGGTTGTGCACGGTGCCCGCCACGGTCACGCTGAGGCGGCCGCTGAGGCGCGCTTCGGTGCTCGCTGCTGGCGGCGCCGGCGGCAGCTGCGCGCAGCCGGCCAGGGCCAGCGCCAGCATGAAGGCGGCGGCCCTCAAGGCTTCACCTTCAGGCGCTCCAGCGTCTCACGCAGCGCCTCGTTGCCGGGCTCGCGCTGCAGGCCTTCGGCGAATACGCGTCGCGCCTCGTCCTGGGCGCCGCTGACCCACAACACCTCGCCGAGGTGGGCGGCGATCTCGGCATCGGGCCGGCTGGCATGGGCTTCGCGCAGCAGCCGGGCGGCGTCGGGCAGGTTGCCCAGGCGGAACTCCACCCAGCCCAGGCTGTCGACGATGAAGGCCTCGCCCGGCGCCAGCTGCAAGGCGCGCTCGATGAGCTGCTTGGCTTCGGGCAGGCGCACATTGCGATCGGCGAGGGAATAGCCCAGCGCGTTGTAGGCATGGTGATGCGTGGGCTTGATCTCGATGACGCGGCGCAGCAGGCCTTCCATCTCGTCGAAGCGGCCCAGCTTCTCGCTCATCATGGCCTGCTCGTAGATCAGGTCGGTGTCGTCCTTGAAGCGCTCCGTCGCGGTCTTCAGCACGGCGAAGGCGCCGGCATGGTCGCGGTGCTCGCGCAGCAGCTGGGCCTCGGCGAGCAGCGCGGCGCGGGCCTCGGTGTCGTCGGCATTGGCGCCGGCCTGCAGCAGCTTGCGGCCCTCGGTGATCTTGCCCTGGCGGGCCAGCAGGCTGGCGCGGCGGAAGCGCACGTCGAGGCCGGTGCCGTCGACCTTCAGCAGCGCGGCCTCGGCGGCCTTCAGGTCGCCGCGCTGCTCGGCCACCTGCGACAGCAGCAGCCAGGCGCTCTGGCGGCCGTCGGCACGGGCCTTGATGTCGGCGTCGCTGCCGGCGGCCGGCGTGTCCAGGCGTTTGAGCGCTTCGCGCAGCGCGGCCTCGGCGGCCGCGGGGTGCTTGAGGTCCAGCTCCAGCGCGCCCAGTGCCAGCCAGGGCGCGGGGTTGTCGGGCGTGGCTTCGGTCAGCAGGCGGAACTCGCGCGCCGCGTCGACCGGGCGCTGGGCCTTGACCAGGGCGCGGGCATAGGCCTGGCGCAGCGCGTGCTGGTCGGGCTTGAGCTTCAGGCGCTCGGTGATCAGGCCCTCGGCCTGCGGCTCGGCGGGCAGCAGGTCGACGGCGAGCTGCATGGCGTCGTCGCCCTCGGGCTGGGCGCGGGCCAGCTCACGGGTCAGCGTGAGGGCGCGGGCGTTTTCGCCGGCGTTCATCGCCAGCCGAGCCTCGGTGAACAGGGCTGCGGGCTTGAGGTCGCCCGTTTGCGACTGCAGGACAGGAGCGAGCGCGGCGAGCACGGCCTTGGGGTCGGGCGAGCGTTGGAACAGGCGTGGCAGCGCGACCAGCAGGCCGGGGCGCTGCTCGGCCGGCGACAGGCGCAGCAGCGCACGCAGCGGCTGCGGCACTTCGGCGGGCTTGTTGAGCAGGCTGAGCAGTTGCACGACGGTCTGCTGTGCTTCGCTGGACGTGGGCACCGTGTCGGCCCAGGCACGCGCGGCCAGCAGTGCCTGGTCACCGGCACGGGCCTGCAGCGCGATGTTGACGACGCGCTTGAACAGCTCCGCGTCACCGGTGCGGCGCGCGGCATCCAGCAGCACCTGGAAGGCGACACCGGCCTGGCCGTTGTTGAGCTCCAGTTCGCCGATCAGCAGTTGGTAGAAGAGAGGCGCGTCCATGGCCGAGTTGGTCGGCGGCTTGGGCGGGGCTTCCTGGGCATGGGCGGCATGCAGGCCCAGCAGCAGGGCGGTGGCGCAGGCGATGCGGCGTAGCGTGAAGGGCATTCGGACTCCAAGGCCCCGAGGGCGAGGCGCTGATTATGATTTCGCCCTCATGCCCGAGTTGCCCGAAGTCGAAGTCACGCGCCGCAGCTTTGCAGGTGCCATCCACGGAGCCCGGGTGACCGGTCTGCGCCTGGGAAAACCCCTGCGCTGGCCGATCGGCGTGGACCCCGAAACGCTGCTCGGCGCGCGGGTCGGCAGCGTGCAAAGAAGGGGTAAATATTTGTGGCTGCCGCTCGAAAAAGGCGATGCCGGGCCGCCCCAAGCCGCCTTGCTCCCCTCGGGGGGCGGGCTGGGCGCAGCTCGGCCCTTGGGGCCAACAAGTGCAGGTGGCTTGCTGATGCACCTGGGCATGTCGGGCTCGCTGGCCTTCCTGGACACGACGCCGGCCGCCGGCGCGCACGACCATTTCGACCTGCATACCGACCGCGGCCTGCTGCGGCTGACCGACCCGCGCCGCTTCGGCGCCGTCGTCTGGGGTGCGGCGCTGGACGCGGAGCCGGTGGCGACGCTGCTGGGCAGCCTGGGGCTGGAGCCGTTCGACGATCGCTTTGACGGCCTGCACCTGCACGCGGCCTTGAGTGGCCGGCGCGTGGCCATCAAGCAGGCGCTGCTGGCGGGCGACATCGTCGTCGGCGCCGGCAACATCTACGCCTGCGAGGCGCTGTTCATGGCCGGCATCGATCCGCGCCTGCCCGCCGGCAAGCTGAGCCGGCCGCGTGCGGACAAGCTGGCGCTGGCCGTGCGCACGGTGCTGGGCCAGGCGCTGGAGGCCGGCGGCACGACGCTGCGCGACTTCCGCGATGCGCACGGCGTGGCCGGCAGCTTCCAGATGCAGGCCCAGGTCTACGGCCGCGAGGGCGAGGCCTGCCGGCGCTGCGGCACGGCCATCCGTCGCATCGTGCAGGGCGCACGTTCCACGTTTTTCTGCCCCCAATGCCAGAAGCGCTGATCGCCGACTTCGGCAACACCGTCGTCGCCTGGCAGCGCCGCCACGGCCGCCACACGTTGCCTTGGCAGAACACGCGCGACCCTTACCGGGTCTGGCTGTCCGAGGTCATGCTGCAGCAGACGCAGGTGGCGACGGTGCTGGGCTACTACGAGCGCTTCCTGACCCGCTGGCCCAAGGTCACCGACCTGGCCGCCGCGACGCTGGACGAAGTGCTGGCGCAGTGGGCCGGCCTGGGCTACTACAGCCGCGCGCGCAACCTGCATGCTTGCGCCAAGGCGGTGGCCGAGCTGCATGGCGGCGCCTTCCCCGGCACGGCGGCGGGCCTGCAGACGCTGCCGGGCATCGGCCGCTCGACTGCGGCCGCGATTGCGGCGTTCTGCTTCGGCGAGCGCGTGGCCATCCTGGATGGCAATGTGAAGCGGGTGCTGGGCCGCGTGCTGGCCTTCGACGGCGACCTGGCCAGCAGCACCGCCGAGAAACGGCTGTGGGACCTCGCCACCGAGCTGCTGCCGGAGCAGGACGTGGACCGCTACACGCAGGGCCTGATGGACCTGGGCGCGACCGTCTGCGGCGCGCGTTCGCCCGATTGCCTGATCTGCCCCGTGCAGCCCATGTGCCGGGGCCAGCAGCAGGGCGACCCGACGCGCTACCCCGTCAAGACGCGCAAGCTCAAGCGCGGCCGGCGCGAGAACTGGTGGCTGTGGGTGGAGAAGCAGGGCCAGGTCTTGCTTCACCAGCGCCCAGCCACGGGCGTGTGGGCGGGCCTGTGGACGCTGCCGATGTTCGACGACGAGGCGAGTGCCCGTGCGGCCTTGTCGGGTGGCGAGCTGGCGACGCTGCCCCGCATCCAGCATGCGCTGACCCATTTCGACTGGGTGCTGCACACGCTGCGGGCCGCGGAGCCGGAGGGCGAGACGCCAGCCGGCACGTGGGTGGCCCGGGAGAAACTGGGCAACTACGCGCTGCCCGCACCCCTGAAGAAGCTGATCGAGGAAAGCTGAATGAGGCCCGACATCAAGAGCGGTATCGAATACGCGCTGATCACGCTGCTCGCGGCCGGGCTCTGCCTGTGGCTGCTGATCAGCGGCGCGAACGAGGACGATCCCGCAGCGGCTCAGCTCGCGCTGACGGGGCTGGGCCTGTTGGTGGCTGGCGCGATGCACTGCGTGTTCATGATGCAGTTGGTGCGCCGCACGGGCCGGTCGTTCGTGCCGTGGCTGGTGGCCATCGTCTTCCTCATGCCGCTGGGCACTGCCGTGTTGCTGGCCTTGCTGCTGGGTGAATCCGAGGCGTCGGAAGGCGATCGGGGCGGCTCCTAGAACAGCGCGGCAAGGCGCCGCACGGCGTCCTCGGAGTGGGCGCGGTCGGGCCGCAGGTCGTCGTTGCCGAAGTCGTGTTCGCCCATTGCAGCGATGAGCAGGCCGTCGCGTCGCGGCAGTGCGACGACGTTCTGGCCGCGGTAGATCACCGCATAGTCCACCTCGGGCTGCGGGATGAGCCGCGCCGTCTGGCCGCGCACGGGCGTCAGGCTGGTATCGGCCAGCAGCGTGCGAGCGCCGTCGCCGGTGCAGTTGACGACGAGTCGCTCGGGCAGCCGGGCCAGGTCACGCGGTTGCTTGAACTCGCGCTGCAGCAGCTCGCCGCCGTCACGCGCGAAGTCATCCAGCAGCAGGCGCTGGTAGGCCGGGATGTTGAAGACCAACTGCGTGAAGCGGCGCGCGTGGGCCGTGCGGAAGGGGTGCTCGCCCGTGGACAAGGCCTTGCCATGCGGCCGCAGGTCGGCGGCCAGGTGCGGATAGTCGGGCTCGCCGACGTGGCCCGGGTAACTTGGCAAGGGTTTGTCGAAGCCGTCTTCGGCCAGCAAGTAGCCGTCGTGCCATTCCACCGGCCCCGAGGGCAGGCCCAGATAGCTCTGGTGCACCTTGAACGAGGCGCGCGCCATGGCCTCCCAGTCGGCCTGCCAGGCTGCACTGGCGTGCTCGGTCGTGACGATGCGCGAGTCCGGCGTCCACAGGCCCGTGGCTGCCGAGGAATGCACGCGGGGCGGGCGGTCCTTGGCGTAGAGGCGCACCTTGAACCCGGCCTGCTGGGCCGTGCGCGCCGTCGTCAGGCCGATGGCGCCGGCCCCGATGACGGCGATGTGCTGGCCGGGTCGCGCATGTGCCTGGATCAGCGCCAGCGCGCGCTGCGCCGAGCCCCAGCTCAGCGACCAGCCGCTGCCGCCGTGGCCGTAGTGGTGGACGATGGGCTTGCCGAACAGCCGCTCGATTTCGAGGCGCGGCCCCTGGGCTCTGAACGGACGGATGCCGACGGCAATGTCGATGATGCGGTCGACGCTGACGCGCATCGCAGCCGGCGCGCGTGGCGTGGCGAAGTCGAGCGCGCGCGCCGGCAGCGCGAGGGCCGCGCCTGCGGCGGTGAGCCAATGACGTCGCTGCATGGTCAGGGTGCCTTGCGGTCCAGTGACTTGCGGATCAGCGCCGCGTCACGCAGCCGGTTGGCCGAGCCGTCGGCGTCCAGCAGCACGACGGTGATGGGCCGTTTGCCGTTCATCATGCGCATGGCCAGGCAGCGGCCGGCCTCCTCGGTGTAGCCGGTCTTGGAGACGCGGATGTTCCAGCCCTTGGCGCCGACGAGCCGGTTGGTGTTGCGGATCTCGCGCTGCCGCCCGTCCACCGGCACCCTGGACTTCTTCAGGCTGGTGATGCGCTCGATCTCGCGGTAACGCGCGGCGGCGGCGGTGATGGCGGCCATCTCTGTGGCCGTCGACGTGTTGGCCGGCGACAGGCCGGTCGCTTCGGCGATGGAGGTGCGGTTCAGGCCGAGCTTGCGCAGCTTGGCCTGGACAGCCTTCACGAAGCCGGCCTCGCCGCCGGGGAAGGTGCGGGCGAGCGCTGCGGCGGCGCGGTTCTCGGACTCCATCAAGGCCATCTCCAGCGCCGCCTGGCGGCTCATCTGCGTGCCGACGCGCACGCGCGAGCGGCTGTGCTTGAGCGTGTCGACGTCGTCACTGGTGATGCGCAGCTTCTCGGTGGGGTCCAGCTTGGCATCGAGCACCACCATGGCGGTCAGCAGCTTGGTCAGCGAGGCGATGGGCACGACGGCGTCGGCGTTGCGCGACATCAGCACCTCGCCGGTAGCGTCGTCCACGACGACGACATGCTTGGCATTGACCGGCAGGCGCAGCTGTTGCGCCGGCTTGGACTCGGTGGCCGCTGCGGCTTGAGTGGCTGGTGCCGGCGGCTCCGGCGTTTCGCGCCCCCGGGCCTGCACGACGAAGCTGGTCGCCGCGATCAACAGTGCCGG
>Ga0114942_1000111_pt1 | contig 21543 bp, 21 predicted proteins | sample LowerColdCreek_FD_88674 | JGI IMG/M metagenome (GOLD analysis project Ga0114942, IMG submission 88674) | Groundwater microbial communities from Cold Creek, Nevada to study Microbial Dark Matter (Phase II) - Lower Cold Creek | ecosystem: Environmental > Aquatic > Deep subsurface > Groundwater ... | reverse complement strand
CCGCATTCTGTGGATCGTAGTTCGTCCATCCGTCCGTCCACATTGGCGCTGGCGATGGAGCAAAGGCTCCGCGGTAAGATACTTGCTCAAACTGGGCTGTTGCAGCCATTGTAAGAACTAAGCATGAAATGACTGTAAAAATCTTTTTCATAATTGATTTTTCTTGTTTAAAAAAATAGTTTTTAGAATTTATAAACTGCGTTAAGAGAAATTACACTACCAAAATTGTTAGATGAGAACTTAACATCTCCTTGCTCATTGAACTTCTTGTCACTATTAATATCGTAGTAGAATATTTGTTTTTGGGCAAGAATATCTTTCACATTCAATCTTAAATCCCACTTATCTTTTTGAAAAGATTTTGAAATCTGAAAATCAAACACTGTTCTCCCCTTCTCAAATAAATCAACATCCGATACGTTACCTACAATATATATCCTATCCCCTGCTCTATTAACCGCTAAGTTGGCAGACCAACCGCTTAGCTCATTAGCATAACTTAAGGCAGAGTTAAATACATAAGGAGACTGACCTTGTAAATCTCTATTATCAATCAAAGTAGTTTTATCCTTATCAAAAATGCTTACGTTAGATTTTATGTATGCGGCATTGGCACTCCAAGTAAGCTTATTCAGAATTTTATTCTCAGGTCTTGCAAATAAGGTAGATAGTAGTGTTCTGAATTCTACTTCTACGCCATAAGCCGAAGCAGACTTTGCATTTCTATAAGCAGCTGTGTTATTAAGGTTGGCAGACAATTGTAATTCTATTGGATTTCTAAAATCTTTATAAAAACCAGAAATTGAGAATAATTGTGCATTACCAGGGAATAACTCATAACGAATATCATAGTTATTGATAGAAGTTCTTTGTAAAGAAGAATCTCCTTCAACAGTTAATCTTGTAACGAAATCGAAAAATACAAAAGGAGCTAATTCTCTAAACTCTGGACGGTTAATGGTTTTAGAATACGCAAGCCTTAAATTCTGCTTAGTTGTTAATGCATATACCAAATTAATAGATGGTAAAACATCAGTTTTATTGGTATTAAGGTTAACTGGTTTATTATTCTCGTTAATTGAGGTAAGTTTTTGATTGAAACTTTCTATCCTTGCACCATATATTAACCTAAGTTTTGTTTTTATTCTTTGATCCATCATTGCATAACCAGCAGCTGTAGATGAAGATGCATCGTAACTGTAAGAAGGTCTACTTCCATCAACTAACAAAAAGCCGCCACGCCCCGGGCCTAACTGACCCATATTTGTCTTAGCATATATTTGATCTTCTGGTAGGTTAAGTAAAGAATAGTCGAAATTGATTGATCCTGAATTGTAAGCACCAAAGCCCAACAATCTAGCGTCAAAGTTTCTATCCCTATTTTGGAATAAGGCACCCATTTTAAGGTTATTTTGCTTGCTTTTACCCAAGGTTACAGGTAAAGAATAATCAACTTTTGAGAAGAAGATTTTCTCATCCGTTTCAGAGAAAAACATGGTTCCCCCATTATCCTGACTTAAAGTTCCCAATGCTACATCAGATGTAAATGCATTGCTACCAACAGTACCAAAATAAATAGCTTGTCGTAAACTAGGAATATCTCTTTTTACAGTACTGTAAGAACCCAACCATTCTAATTTAGACTTTTTTGGCCCTAAAATATGTGAGCCAGAAAGCTGAGAGGTGTAAATAAAATTACTAGTAAAACCACGACCGCTAACACGAGCTAGGAAAGTAGGATCTCCATCAAAATCAGGATTTCCCTCTCTTTTCACAACTTTATCTTCACTATTAATACTTACTAGATTTTTAAATGCAATTGTGTTGAGGTTATCCAGTTTTAATGAGAAGTTAGCAAGAAAACCTACCAATGTTTGTTCAACATGGTTTTTATCAAAATAATTGGCTCTTATAATTGGAGCACCTGAAGGGTTGGTTCTATCGTACTCAATTGTTTTTCGCTCACCTTCTGAGAAAACAAAACTCTTATTGTAAGAAAGTGAAAACAACATACCTAGATAATCACGTTCTTTTCTTTGTACATTAAAACCTTTTACTATCTGAATGCTATTGTAAGGCAATGCCTTTTTATCATTCAAAGCCCAATCATTATTGAAATATTGAGAATATGTTGAACGTTGTGCAGGAGTTAAACCTGTAAAATCTTTTTGGGAGGGTATTTGAGATGGTATAGCTCTTGTACCATCATCTACACCTAAGAAATCTAATTTTCCTCCTTTGTAATCTACTCTATCTTTAAAGGTGGCAATAGTATTATAACTAGTACCTAACGAAATAGATGTAAAGTTTTTAGTGGGTATTGATTTAGTAGTAATATTAATAGTACCGCCTGCAAACTCACCAGGCATATCTGGTGTTGCAGTTTTTATAATAACTAAGTTATCTAATACGTTGGATGGAAAAATATCAAATGCAAATGCTTTTCTATCACTCTCGGAGCTCGGGAGTGCCGCACCATTAATAAAGGCCGCATTGTATCTATCACTCAAACCACGTATAACAGCAAACTTGTTATCCTGTAATGTAGCACCACTTACCCTTTTCAACACATCGCCAGTACTTCTATCAGGTGTTTTGCGTATCGCATCTGCAGAAATACCATCACTTACACTTGCACTATTCTTTTGGGCTATTAATAAAGATCCTGTGTTTTCTCTTCTTGCAGAAGATTTTACCACAACGGCCTCACCCTGTGCTGATTCATCTAAGGATATATTTACTGTTACAACTTCACCTGCTTTAACAACAACTTCATCCACTTCTTTCTTGCTAAAGCCTACGTAACTTGCTGATATAGTGTATGTTTTGGCAGCTAATCCGCTAATAGTAAACGTACCACTTGCATCGGTAGCAGTACCTTTATTTGTTCCAATTACCTTAATATTGGCTCCTATTAATATTTCACCAGTTTTGCTATTAACAACTTTACCGGTAATCTTGGCTGTCTGTGAAAAACCTAACGTACATAGTGTTAGAGAGATGAATAGTAGAAATGAACGCATGGACTTTTGCTAATTTGGAGCGAAGTTGAAGCAAAATGAGTCACTACGTTTGTTATGAAATCATTAACAACCCAGTAAGTTATGTTGAGAATCAAGCATTTATTTAATAAAATAATTTATTAATATGTATGCTATACACTTTCTTAATCCTTTGAAATTAAGCTATTTTAGCAGTAATAGTACTCATTAATAAAAACCTTTAAAGCATTAATATTAAAGAAAATATTATTGTGTTCTACCAAAAAAGCTTTGTATTAAATAATTGTTACCTAATCTACTCCAAAAGGTAATTATGCACCTATTTAACGCTGTATGCTTAGTTTCTTTTTTGAATACCCATTGGTTTTCTTGTGTTAGCTGCCTTATTATTTTGGCCTTTTCCTGCAAAAATTCGCTGTGGCTTCTGCGCTTTAATATTTGCTTGTATTACCGCATGGTTTAGCAAAGGATAGGGATGGTTGCTTACCACCGGTATTTGTTTGGCTATTAATTTTTCAATATCCTTTAAGTATTCTTTTTCTTCCGCATCGCAGAAAGCAATGGCTATACCGCTGCTTCCAGCCCTGCCTGTTCGGCCTATACGGTGCACGTATGATTCGGGAATATTGGGTAATTCATAATTAATAACATGGGAGAGTTCGTCAATATCAATTCCCCTTGCTGCAATATCAGTAGCTACAAGCACCCTTGTTTCCTTGGCTTTAAAGTTGGCAAGGGCATTTTGCCTAGCATTTTGCGATTTATTGCCGTGTATGGCTTGTGCCATTATACCGCTATGGTTTAAATCTTTTGCTACCCTATCGGCTCCATGTTTGGTTCTTGTAAAAACCAATACCCTTTCTATAGCTGATTGCTTTAGTAAGTGTATTAGTAAAGCCTTTTTGTTTTCTTTATCTACAAAATATACTGCCTGGTTAATAGTGTTAGCCGTGCTAGATACTGGGGTAACTTCTACCTTGGCTGGATTAATTAATATTGTATCGGCCAAAGCAGTAATTGCTGGTGGCATAGTAGCGGAAAAAAATAAGGATTGCCGTTTACTTGGTAGCTTGGCAATTATTTTTTTAACATCGTTTACAAAGCCCATATCTAACATTCTATCTGCCTCATCTAACACAAAAAACTGTATGGAGTATAGGTTAATAAAACCTTGACTCATTAAATCTAACAGGCGGCCAGGCGTGGCTATTAAAATATCTACTCCTTTTTTTAACGCTTCTACTTGGCTGTGTTGGTTAACCCCACCAAATATTACTTTGTAGGTTAATGAAGTGTTGCTACCATAATTGGCAAAGCTTTCTTCTATTTGTATTGCCAATTCTCGGGTAGGTGTAAGTATTAGGCTTCTTATTGGTTTTTTGCCAACTATTTTGTTTTGTTGGTTGTGCAATAGTTGAATAATAGGAATGGCGAAAGCGGCTGTTTTCCCGGTTCCCGTTTGGGCACAACCTAATATATCTTTTTCTGCTAATATTAATGGTATTGCTTGTGCTTGTATTGGTGTGGGTGTGTTATACCCTTGGGTATGTAATGCAGCTAAAATGGGCTGTATAAGTGCTAAATCTGAAAAATGCATAATGAAAATAAAACTTGAGGCCAAATAATAAATGTGTGCCAGAACCTAGGCCTTAGTGGTAAGGGCAAACTGTGCTACATTAACTTGCCAAACGGGATAATACGGGTAGGGAGAAGTGCAAAATATGCTGCTACTTGTATAAGCTAGTTAAATGAAATGCTGTGCAAATATACCCATTAGTTAGCAGCTAAAATGTTATAATAAAAACAGCCCTTGCAAATTGAAGTTACAAGGGCTGCCGCAGTAAGGATAGGTAAGGCCGAACGCAGTGAGGGTGCGAAACGTAGTGAAGCACCGTAATGAAATGAAGCCTGTACTAGCCTGACGCTACCCTGGGCACAGCCTTAGCGGCCAAGCTGGTAGCGGACTGCCCAAAGCGTTTTTTATAATTTATTTTTCTTTTAAATACCAGCCAAGCCATAAGCCTACTAAGCCCCAACCTACCACAGCATCTAACAAGTAGGCATTAATATCAAACGTCTTGTACCAAATATAATCTTGATAAGGAATATTCATAAACGCAATAGAACCTATGGCAATATTGGCTAATAAAATGGTTAAGAATTTGCGCTGCTTAAATTGTAACAGAAGCCAAACCACTAAAGCGATAATGGCAATATCGGCTATATACCCCCTAACCAAATTAAGGGTCATTCCGGTGTCTAATGATTTGTGGTAAGCAATTGATGCCCAAGGCTTGCCATTAGCTGCTTCCATAAGTTTCTGCTCATCATCCATACTGCTATTTGGTGGCACAGTAGGTAAAAGGTACTGCCCCTCTTGTAAATTACTAGAAAGAAACTGCAAAATAGTATCCTGCTTAGGAGTGTAAGTAGTGGCTTTGCTGTGTAGGTTTACAGCGGCAAATGAAAGAAACTGCCACATAAATAATACAATGCCACCTACAACGGTGGCAATAATAAATTTTTTCATTAGTAGTTGTTTTGGGTTATTTAGCAAATTACAAAAATTTACAATACTCAGTTACAATTTTAAAAATGCTTTCTAGTTTCTTTGCTTGTAAACACAGGATATATGATTACTAACTATACCCATACAGCCGTTGAACGTTTTTTAAAATATGTAACTATTGATACCCAAAGTGATCCTGTAAGCAATGCTTTCCCCAGCACTGATAAGCAGAAAAATATGAGTGAACTACTTGTGAAAGAATTACAAGAAATGGGTATTGAAAATGCATGTACAGATGTTGATGGTTATGTATATGCAACCATACCAGCAAATACCGCAAAGCAAGTTGCGGCAATATGCTTTTGTAGCCATATTGATACTGCACCAGACTGTAGTGGAACTAACGTAAAACCCATATTGCACCAGCATTACAACGGAGCTGCTATAGTGCTACCAGATGATAATACTCAAGTAATAACCGTTGAAAAATATCCATACTTACAACAGCATATTGGAAACAATATTATAACCGCAAGCGGAAAAACCTTGCTTGGCGCTGATGACAAAAGTGGTGTAGCAATAATTATGGATATGGCTAACTACCTAATGCAAAACCCTACTGTACCGCATGGTAAAATAGTATTATTGTTTACACCCGACGAAGAAGTAGGTAGAGGCACTGAAAAGTTAGCAGTTGCTAAGCTGCAAGCAGATTATGCCTACACATTAGATGGTGGTGAGGCAGGTAGTTATGAAGAGGAAACTTTTAGTGCGGATGCTGCTACCATAACTATTAACGGGGTAATTGCACACCCCGGCTATGGAAAAAATGTATTGATAAATGCATTAAAAATTGCTGGCGAAATATTGGCCGCTTTGCCAAAAGATGGCTGGAGCCCAGAAACAACGGAAGGGCGTGAGGGCTTTGTACACCCCGTAAGTATTAACGGAATAAGTGAAAAAGCATGTATTGATTTTATAATTAGAGATTTTGAAACCGCACAACTTACCGTGCATGCAAATAAATTAAAATCCATTGCTGAAAATGTGGTGGCAAAATACGCTGGCGCTACTATGGAGTTTGCCGTAAAGGAGCAATATAGAAATATGAAGCAGGTGCTAGACCAACATCCTAACATAGCGGCCTACGCCGAAATTGCTTACAAAAATGTGGGTTTACCATTTAACAAAGCCGCCATAAGAGGTGGTACCGATGGTAGCAAACTTAGCTTTATGGGCTTACCAACTGCCAACATATTCACCGGTATGCAAGCTATACATAGCAAACATGAGTGGATTGGCGTAAAAGATATGCTTGCAGCAGTAGCAGTATTAGTACAGTTAGTACAAGTGTGGGAGCAAAAAGGAGTAAAATAACAAAATATTACTGCCTAGTTTATCCCCAAATGGCGGATAAACTAGAAATAAGTAGTTTATTTACTATATAAAATTATACTTTATGGGAGCGTACTTTTCTTATATACTACTCGCTTTTGTAGTGTTCATTATTTTTAGTGGTTTGGTAACCATTAACCAAGGAACTATTGGCGTGGTAACCATGTTCGGTAAATACCGACGCATACTACTACCAGGTTTGAACTTTAAAATTCCTGTGATAGAGCAGATTTATAAAAAAATAAGTATACAAAACAGAAGTGTAGAACTTGAGTTTCAGGCAGTAACACAAGATCAAGCCAATGTATATTTTAAAAGCATGTTGCTATATGCTGTAATGAATGCAGATGAAGACACAATTAAAAAAGTTGCCTTTAAATTCATTGGTGATAAAGACTTAATGCAAGCATTAATTAGAACCATTGAGGGTAATATTAGAAGCTATGTTGCCACAAAAAAACAAGCCGAAATATTACTGCTAAGAAAGGAAATTGTAGAAAGTGTAAAGGCTGAGGTAGACCATGTATTAGAAGAATGGGGCTATCACTTACTAGACCTACAAATTAACGATATTACTTTTGATAAGGCGGTGATGGAAAGCATGAGTAAAGTGGTGGCTAGTAACAACTTAAAAGCTGCTGCTGAAAATGAAGGACAGGCATTATTAATTACCAAAACAAAAGCTGCCGAGGCAGAAGGTAATGCAATAAAAATATCAGCCGAGGCCGAAAGAGAAGCTGCCAAACTACGTGGACAAGGTGTTGCCCTTTTTAGAGAAGAAGTAGCCCGTGGTATGAGCCAAGCTGCTGAGCAAATGAAGCAAGCCAACTTAGATACCAACGTAATATTATTTAGTATGTGGACAGAAGCCATTAAAAACTTTGCAGAACTTGGTAATGGCAACATTATATTTTTAGATGGTAGCCCAGAAGGCATGAACAAACAAATGAAAAGCATTATGGGTATGATGCAAAAGTTAGAAAACAACAAACAACCTACTGCATAGAATAAAAGCACCTATTTTTCGTTATTCAACAAACAACTCTTTCGCATGGGAATTATTATGCAAATAGCCGATACAGCCGCTAAGGCTGCTACAGCCATTGCCAATGCAGCACCAGAAAAAATAAATTTACTTAGCTTATTAGATAAAGGTGGGTTCTTAATGTATCCACTTTACTTACTATTTGCGGCGGCTATTTTTGTGTTTTTTGAGCGGCTTATTGCCATACAAAAAGCTGCCAAGCTAGATGATAATTTTATGCGGATTATTAAAGATAATATCATGTCGGGCAACGTATCTGCCGCAAGAAGCTTAACGAAAAATACCGATACCGCTGTGGCAAAAATGATTGACAAAGGCATTCAGCGTATTGGAAAACCATTAGATGCCATTGAAAAAAGTATGGAGAACATTGGCAAATTGGAAATGTATAAAATGGAGAAAAACTTAGGTATTCTTGCCCTTATTGCAGGCGTAGCACCTATGTTTGGCTTTTTGGGTACCATTTTTGGAATGATACAATTGTTCTACAATATCAATAATTCCGGTTTTGAGTTAAATATTATTGCTGGTGGTATTTATGTAAAAATGGTTACTTCTGCAACAGGGTTAATTGTAGGTTTATTAGCCTACATTATGCATAATTTTTTAACGGCACAAATAGATAAAACCGCAAATAGAATGGAAGCTGCTAGTGCGGAGTTTATTGATATTTTGCAGGAGCCTACCAAATAATTTTTAACTAATTCATTACCAGTAGCCAACATGAATATTAGAAAAAAATTACGTTCTCATCCCGAAATACACAATGGTGCATTGAATGATATTTTATTCATTCTATTATTGTTTTTTCTAATAGTATCTACCCTTGCTAACCCAAATGTGGTAAAGGTGAACAACCCAAAGGGTAAAAGCGATACCAAGGTAAAGCAAAGCATTGTAGTATCAATTAACAAAGAGCAACAGATATTTATTGGCCAAAATATGGTGCCACTTAATATGCTAGATACTGTATTAACAAAGGAAGTAAGCAAGTTAAAAGCCTTTAGCGATACGCCTTCGGTAGTAATTAATGCAGATACAATAGCTTATTATGGTGAGGTGTTTAGAATTATGCAATCTGCAAAAAAGGCGGGTGCCAAAGTAGTAGCAAATGTGCATTAATGTACTCTTTTTCTATCTGCTAGCCATAAGCATACGTTGTTTCCCTTGAAAATCAGTTTTTATTATTGTATTAATAAACCCTTTTTCTTTAAATAGCTTAGCCGTTTCATTGGCAAACATTTCATTTAATTCAAGATATATCTTTCCATTTTCTGCTAGGTTTTCTTGTGCAAAAATTGCTATTGCTTCATAAAACTGTAATGGGTTATTGTTGGTAACAAACAGGGCATCATGTGGCTCAAAGTCTAGTACATTTTTGTGCATTGTCTGCTTTTCTCCCTTGGTAATATAGGGTGGATTACTAACAATTATATCAAACTTTTTTATGAATGATTTGGTATTTAAAATATCCATTTCTACTAACTCAATTTGTACATTATTCTGCTCCGCATTTTCTTTAGCTACCGCTAATGCTTTCGTTGAAATATCTACAGCCATCACATTTGCCTGCACAAAATATTTTTGCAACGCTACGGCAATACAACCACTGCCTGTGCCAATATCTAATATTTCAAATATTACATTTTTTATATTGTTATTACATATCCACGCAACTAACTCCTCCGTTTCTGGCCTAGGTATTAACACTGCATTATTTACTTTAATAGTAGCACCATAAAATATTGTTTCACCAAGTACGTATTGCAACGGCTTTCCATTTAATAACTCCTTTGTAATTGTATCTAGTTCCACTATTTGCTCAGCCGTTATAGGAATATCTTTATACAATATCCTATCAATTTTTCGCTGCTTGGTTACTTGTTCAAGTACTATATCTGCAATATTAGTAGCTTCTCTATCATCATACACTTCAAATAACTGCATTAGCAAGCGTTGATAAGCTAGTTGTATATTCATATTACAATGTTACTGCGTTTTTAAAGTATTTTTACCGCATGTTGCATTCTATGGATGAGTTATATATGGGTAGGTGTATTATGTTGGCCAAGCTAGGTAATGGCAATGTAGCCCCAAACCCAATGGTGGGTGCTGTATTAGTATATGAAAATAGAATTATTGGGGAAGGTTATCATCAATACTATGGCGGTAACCATGCAGAAGTAAACTGCTTTGAAAGTGTTGCAGATGCAGATAAACCAATGATGGAAAAAGCTACTTTATACGTATCGCTTGAGCCTTGTGCACATTACGGAAAAACGCCACCATGTGCCAACAGAATTATAACAGAAAAAGTGAAAAAAGTAGTTATTGGTTGTGTTGATAATTTTGCAGCAGTAAATGGTAAAGGGATTGCCATTTTACAACAAGCAGGCATTGAAGTTACCGTTGGGGTTTTAGAAGACGATTGTAAAAAACTGAATAAACATTTTTTTACTTTTCATGAAAAAAACAGACCATTTATCACCTTAAAATATGCCGAAACCAACAATCATTTTATTGGGAATATTAGTAATGAAAGGCTTTTAATAACTAATAACATTACCAATACTTGGGTACATAAAATAAGAAGCGAGCACACCGCTATTTTAGTAGGTAGCAGAACGGTAATAAAGGATAACCCAACACTAACTGTAAGATTATGGACAGGGAAAAACCCTGTGAGGATGGTGATAGATAAAGAAAATAATTTGCCCAAAAACCTTCATTTATTTACTGATAAGAATGCTACCATTACCTTCAACACGGTTTCACAAGCGGAAAATGGAGATAAGAAACTAATAAAGCTTGCAGCACATTTACCCATACTTACTCAAATAATGCAGTATTGCTACGCCCAACCTTTTCAATCTATTTTGGTGGAAGGCGGTAGCCAATTGTTACAATTATTTATTAATGAAAATCTTTGGGATGAAGCCATCGTAATTACCAATAAAAAACTGTGTATACCAGTTGGAATAAAAGCTCCTGAATGGAAGCAGCGTTGGTTACAAAACAGTTACAGCTTTGGCAGCGATGCAATTGCCATTTACCAAAATAAGCCTTAGAAATTACATGATAGCTCCCGAATTTTACAAAATCATTGCCCAAAATACCCAAGCCGAATACAAAGACAAAGGCAGTAAATTTATAGCATACTGCTTTCAAATTACAGATGTGGTAATGGTAAAAAAAGAAATTGCCACTCTAAAAAAAACTCATGCAAAGGCAGTACATTTTTGCTATGCATACCGCTTAGGAATTGATGGCAACAACTTTAGGGTAAATGATGATGGCGAACCTAGCGGCAGTGCGGGCAAACCTATTTTAGGGCAAATAGATAGCAAAGGATTAACAAACGTATTAGTGGTAGTAGTTAGGTATTTTGGCGGAACATTATTGGGGGTTCCCGGATTAATTAATGCTTACAAAACCACAACAGCATTGGCCTTGCAGCTTACTCCTATTTTACAAAAAGCAATAGAAATACCTTACGAACTACAATTTGAATTCAGTAGAATGAACGAGGTAATGCAGATAGTAAAACAGTTGGGATGTAGCGTTATAAAACAAGAGCTACAACTATTTACCTTACTTACTATTGGTATTCCTAAAGCAAAACTTGAAGAGGCATTGTACCGATTAAGGGAGCTTCACTATATAACCATAAACATTGCATAAACATATTATGCTTTTCCGGTAAGGCTATACATCATATTCCCAATCCATTCTTTAGATAATTTTTGCCATTTATACATTACATCTGCTTTCGGAAAAAGTAAGGAGCCAATATCAAACCGCTTATCTATAAAAAAATAATTACTTGGGTAAGGAATTACGGGCAACCCAAGCTTAGTAAACACTTTTACCGACCTTGGCATATGTGTTGCAGAAGTTATTAATACGTATGGTGGAGCTAACTGTAAGGAATCTAAAATACGCTTACTATACAACCCATTTTCATAGGTGTTGTTCGATTGGTTTTCATTTATAATATCGCTAGTATCAACGCCACATTTCAATAACTCTTTTTCTAAAAAATCACCTTCTCTAAACTTTCTATCCGTAAGGGTTCCATTACCACCCGTAACCAATATTTTACCAATTTTCTTTTGGTGGTACAGAGATATTGTTTGTATAAACCTATCGGAACTTTCGGTAAAAAAACCAAGCTCGTTTCTATCCGAATGCGTCATTCCGCCCAATAAAATGCCGCAGCTATACTTTGCGGAATCCGCCAACATAGTTGGCTTTGGCTGATAAGCTAACCCTATTTTATATAATATAAATTCATTGCTAAAAAAGTATAATAATAGAAAACTAATAATAAATAAACGCTTTTTTAATAAAGGTTTTCGAGTAAAAATTGCCCAGAAAAATAGCAAAACTATCCATGTAAATGGTGCTATAAACAAGTATAATATTTTAGATAAAACAAAAAACATGCATTACTAGTTTTTAAAAAATGGTAGCACAAGAATACTACAAATGTTTGGTAAACTATATAAATGCATTACCAACAAACCTTTACCAAAAAATGGCTAATTGCTATTTTGCAAACGGAATTGGGGTATTGGAATCCTTATGCTTTTCTGGGTATAAAAATCTGTCTTCTAGCGTTCTGCCAAATTGTAAATATGTTTGCAGGCTAGTTTTTCTACTATCATAATAGCTATTCAATATGGCGGGTAAATCCGCCTTTGTGCAACTTGGGCTAAGGTGGTTACCAAGGAATAAGGCATCATTCAATGCACTATTGGTACCCTGACTTGTAAATGGTAAAGCTAAGTGTGCAGCGTCGCCAGCCAATACAATATTCTGTTGATGAAAACAAGGTAATAGCTCCATGTCCTTCGTTTGCCACAGAAATACTTTTGCAAAATCCGTCAACTCAATAATGCCTTTTATTGGCGCTGGCCAATGCCCAACATGCTGTAATGCAAAAGCTTTTTTAGTTGCATCATCCGTATTCTCTAATACATACCTACTGCTATCGTATTGCATATACCATATAACTTGGGTTGCATTACAAGGTAGCAAACCAAAGGTTAATGCTAGGGCTTCTTCCTGGGTTTTTAGTAAGCTGCCAGCAAGTTGTTTATTTATAGTTTCAGCATCGCAAATGCCCACCAATTCATGTATACGGGAGCTCCTTACGGTATGCGTAGGAAACAAACTTGCCCTTACTGGAGAGTTTGCCCCATCGGCGGCAATAAATATATCCGCTTCCATTAGCTCCCCATTAGTGCTATGCACCGCCAAGGCTTCGCCATGTAGGTTATAGGTAAAATGGCTAAAACAGAAGTTGGTTTTTATAATATTTTCTGGCAGCAAATAGCGTAATGCATCTATGCACCTCGATCTTTTTATGGCCACGGCATCCTGCATACTTGCAGATACAATGGGCATTGCAGCACTATTTTGCAAGTACACTTTATCTAACGCCAACCCATGTGCAATTGCTTGCTCCCAAGCACCCATTTGCTGCATAGCTTCAATACCATTGGGTAGTAATATAAACCCCAACCCAATTTCTCTAAAAGCAGCATTGCGTTCTAATACTATTACTTCATGCCCATTATCCAGCAACCGTTTTGCAGTTGCAAGCCCTGCTATTCCTGCACCAATAATGGCTATACGCATAGTTATTTGTTAAAACTTTCACTTACCACTAACTCCTTACTACCGGCAGTATAAGTATAAAAACCTTCGCCATTTTTTACGCCCAATTTTCCGGCCGTTACCATATTTACCAATAGCGGGCAGGGTGCATATTTATTATTGCCTAAGCCTTGCTGCAACACTTGTAGAATACTTAAGCATACATCCAACCCAATAAAATCGGCCAACTGCAATGGTCCCATTGGGTGTGCCATACCCAATTTCATTATGGTATCAATTTCTGCTACGCCAGCCACCCCTTCTTGCAAGCTTATAATAGCTTCATTAATCATGGGCATCAAAATTCTGTTGGCTATAAAACCCGGATAATCATTCACCACACTTGGTACCTTGCCCAACTTTTTACTTAGCTCCACAATGGTTTCAGTTACTGCTTTTTCAGTAGCATAACCATTAATTATTTCTACCAATTTCATTACCGGCACAGGGTTCATAAAGTGCATACCAATTACCTTACCAGGCCTTTTAGTAGCAGCCGCAATTTTGGTGATAGATATGGAAGATGTGTTGCTAGCCAACAAACAATTGGCTGGTGCAGCTGCATCAATTTGTGCAAATATTTTTAGTTTTAAGGTCTCATTTTCAGTGGCAGCTTCCACAACTAAATCGGCCTTTGCAACGCCTGTTTCAATGCTAGTATCAGTGGTAATATTTAGTAATAATGCTTGCTTTTTTTCCTCATCCATTAAGCCTTTGGCTATTTGCCTATCAATATTTTTTGTAATGATAGCAATGGCTTTATCTAATGCAGGTTGGTGTACATCAATTAAGGTTACGGAGAAGCCAGTTTGTGCAAATACATGGGCAATACCATTACCCATAGTACCGGCGCCAATAACAGAAATATGTTGCAATGCCATAAATTTTATTTTGGGGCAAAACTAATACTTGTTAGTGTAATGCTTTAGCTGTTTTTTTATAGTATTTTTTTGGGGCTGTTATACGGCTTTTCACTATTACTCCGCCACAGGGCTTAGCCGCAAAGGCCTCAGCGGGGTAGCCGTTTCAATCCGTCAGCCGAAGGTTATATGCAACGTTTCATATAAATCGTTTACCCTAATAGGTATACTTCATTATCACCCTTATTTGCCTTCAGGAACCTATAGATTTTAACGAGGGCTAATCCCAATTTAGTATTCCATTTATCAACAAGCCAAACTTGCCCCTAAAAAGGATAATTTATTAAAATGCGCTGTCAAGAATTATGATAAGTCCTCACTAAATATATCATCCAATTTTTAGAGGGATTTTATTGAGATACTCAATTCTTTACTAATATTTCTTCAATTTGCATTATATATAATTATGCAATACATACAAGATATAAAGCAAATACTTGCCTTAGCAAGGCAAAAAGCCTATACCGCTGTTAACGCAGCTATGGTGGAAGCCTACTGGAAAATAGGCGAAAAAATAGTATTGGAAGAGCAAAAGGGGAAAGATAGGGCAACTTATGGCGAACAAATTTTGCAGACGGTTTCCAAAGAATTGACTTCTGTATTTGATAAAGGATTCTCGCCTGCTAATCTGCGAAATTTCAGGCAATTTTATTTAACCTATCCCGATATTGAGATTTGCTACACAGTGTGTAGCAAATTAAGTGTGATTTCTAAAGCTTTAAGCATCAGCAAAAAGAACTTGCATTTGTACACATTATAAAGGCGGCCTTCGGGCCGCCTTTATAATAAAATATATACTTCAATTTATCCAAAAATGCCACCCTTCTTTAACGATTTGTAGCCCTCGCCAATCTTAAATCCGTTGTGGTAAATTTCTACTTTATATTGCCCTATTTGAAACGGAGTATCTTGCTTCCACTCAAAACCAACCGGTGTTCTTTTACCTTGCTCATACTGCACCGCAGTTTTACTGGTAAATGTTTTTTCACCTTCTTCTCTTGTGTTAATAGTACCACTGCCAGCACCAATATTGCTAATTATTTTGCCATCGGGGGCTATTAGTAATACATACAAATCCTTATTACCCGATGGGGCAATTCTGTTTTCATCAATATCAAATGATACCCTTAACGCATCCGCTCTTTTAGCAGTAGTTGTTTCTTTTTCCTTACCACTGTTTCTAACATTAATGGCTACAATATTTATGTTAGAAGCATGCAAGGTAGAGCCAATATCTTGTAATTTCTCCTTCTCACTATTTGTTTTGCTAAGGTTGTCTTCTACTGCTTTTTTCTGAGTACCCAAGGCTTCTTTTTCTGTAGATAGTTGTGTATTTGCAGCAGTTAGTTGCGTATTTTCTTCTCTTAATTTTGAAACCTCTGCAAGCAAATCACTCACCTTGCCTTTTAGCTCATTTATCATAGCCTTGGCTTTTGATAAGTCGCCATTTTTCTTACTAAGCTCAGTTTTAATATTTTGCTTTAGCTGCTCAATAGCATCTCTTTTTTCTGCTAATTCTCCTTCTAAGTTTACGTTGGCTCCGCTTAGGGAATCCATTTGAGAACGTACTTCATTGTACTCATCTTGCAATACATTTTTAGCACTATCAACATTGGTATAATCTGTTTGCAATTGTGTAATGGTTTCAGTAGATTTACTTTTGTCAAAGTACATATAACCCCAAGTACCTAATAATGCAAGAATTAGTAAGCCAATAAAAAGCTTACTGTTGTTTTTTTTAGGTGGTGTATTAATGGGTGTGTTTGGTGTTTTGTCTCCTGCTGTAGGAATGGCACTATAACTCATAAAATGCTGATTTTTTAGTTTTTAAATTTATATGTATGAATAACGATGTTGCTATTACTAATTTACTGTTTATTGATATTGAAACCGTTCCACAATATCCTACTTATAACGCAATGCCCGAAACTTGGCAGCAATTATGGAATGAAAAAGTTTCCAAAACCGTGCCAGAGTACACAAACCCATCGGAAATTTTTATACAAAAGGCAGGAATATTAGCTGAGTTTGGCAAAATTATCTGCATCTCCACAGCCTTTCTAGTTATTGAAAATGGGCTTACCACCTGCCGCATTAAAAGTTTTTATGGCGATGATGAAAAAGCACTGCTACAAAAATTTGTAGAAATGTGCATGAAGCTAGAAAAAGCGAAACCGCAATTTCAATTTGCAGGGCACAACATTCGGGAATTTGATATTCCATATATATGCCGCAGAATGATTATTCAGCAGTTGCCCTTACCCAATTTTTTACAAATACACGGCGCAAAACCATGGGAAGTAAAAATGGTAGACACCTTGCAGTGGTGGAAATTTGGCGATTATAAAAATTACATAAGCCTGCATTTATTAGCATCGGTATTGGGCGTACCAACTAGTAAAACGGATATTGATGGAAGCATGGTTAGAACGGTATATTATGAAGAAAAAAATATTGAACGTATTGTAACCTATTGCCAAAAAGATGTGGTGGTGGTTGCAAATATAATTCTACGTTTTAGGCAGCAACCTTTGCTAGATGATGCGTTGGTGCATATAACCCAGCCCAACTAATCACTTTTTAGTATCGGCAACATAATTGTTGCTATTATATTTGCCCTATGTCAGTTGAGAAAATAATAAATGAGTGGAAACAACAACAGTATAAACCCATCTATTGGTTTGAGGGCGAAGAAGTGTATTACATAGATGAACTGGTAAATTATGCTGAAAAAAATATATTATCGGATGCCGAAGCAGCATTTAACCTTAGCATTTTTTATGGTAAAGATGCGGATTGGGTAAAGTTGATTAATACTTGCCGCATGCACCCAATGGTTGGTGCAAAACAATTGGTAATTCTTAAAGAGGCAGCCCAAATGAAAGACTTACTAAAGCTGGAAGATTACATAAAAAATCCACTGCCAACCACCATACTAATTGTAGCTCATAAAGAAAAAAAAATTGATGGAAAAACCATTGTAGGTAAACTGATAAAAAAAGCAACTGGCTATTTATTATTCGATAAAATAAAAGACTATTTATTAGATGATTGGGCCAAGAAAATGATTGCCGAAAAAGGGCTGCAAATAGAAGATAAAGCCTTAACTATTTTGGTAGAACATATTGGCAACGACTTATCTAGAATGAGTAATGAAGTAGAAAAACTGCGGATAAACCTTGGCAGTAGAAAAAAAATTACCATTGATGATATTGAAACTTATATTGGTATTAGCAAGGAGTATAATCCATCGGAACTTCAAAGTGCTATTGCAAGAAGAGATATTGCAAAGGCATTGCAAATAGTACAGTACTTTAAAAGTAATCCAAAAGCGGGCAACATTATTTTTGTACTTACCTCATTATACACCACCTACGCAAAATTGTACAGAGCATTACAAGTAAATATTAGGAACTACCAAGAAATGAGTGCCATCTTTTTTAATAAAGGGCTAATTGAAGATTCTACCCTATTGTTAGAAAGATGCGGACGCCAAGGTGTGGAACAATCTATACTATTATTGCATGAGTATAACCTAAAAGGAGTGGGCATTGCCAATAGCACTGATAATGGTGAGCTGTTAAAGGAATTGGTACTTAAGCTTTTAATTGTTCAGAAGAGAAGAGGCTAGTGCAAAAAATTAATTTGCTTTTGCTTCCTCAAAATTATCGTAGTAGGTAAAATCTTTAGTAATAAATCCATTTTCTAAAGTAAAGATTGTGCAGATGGGCAATTCAAATTTTACTTTATCTGGTCCTGTTCCCGTAGAAACAAATTCAACTATAATTTCATTTCCTTTAGTGGGGTATATATGAATAATTTCATCGTGCAAATCAGGAAAAATCTTTACCAAGTTGGCGTATTTTTCTATGGTTTGTTGCCTTGTTTGCTGCACTATACCTATTCCTAAGGAAGGGTCTTTAAAGTAACAAGTATCTGCATACATACTCGCCATTCTATTGAAGTTGTGGCTATTAAAATACTCAAAATATGTTTTCACCAACGCTTCATTATTAGTGCTAGCTTTTATATTTTCATTTTTATAGTTGCAAGCAACAATGCAAAAAATAGGTAGTACCCAATTAAGGAATCTTAGGTATCTAATACCAAAAAAAGAAAAACTAATACGCTTATTGTTAATCATTATTGAGAGTATTTAAATAAGTGGCTATTTCCCCACAAAGCATTCTATATTATCAAGGGCTTTTTACCCTTAAATTCGAAGTTATAGTATAAGATTTCAAAACAATTAGCCGCCCAACAAATCTGCAAGTTGCAACAACTCCTCTTGCTTGTAAATAAGTTCAGGCTTCATGAAGCATTTACTCATTTCGGTAAGTAATTGTACTAATATTTCTTTATTAGTAAGTGGTTGGTACAAACTAGCATCATCGGCTATTCCAATTTTATTTAAGTAGCCCACAATATCTTCTTGGCCATAAATACGGCCACTACTAGCTTCTACGTAAAAGTGAATATCAGCACCGGACTGCCTATTATTTTGCAATGCTGTTTGGTAACTTGGCTTAACAAATGCAATTATAAACTGACGAGGAATTTTAATTACACTTAAGGGAATATCTAAAAATTCTGCTAGCACCAAATACAAAATTGTATTAGCGTACACATTGCCCTTTTTAAGCTGCACTACTTTATTAATAAGGTATTCATCAATATTAGCATAGTTAACTGCTACACCTTTTAATTTAAAATGATTATAAATAGTAGCATTCACCACATTTGCCTGCTCAAGCGGTGTTAAATAACTGTTTAGCTCCAGCCAAATATTTCGCTTTATTTTTTCAATTTCAGTTAGTATTGGCGCAAACTGTAAATCGGGGTATTGATACTTTGCTACTAATAGTGACCCAAATAGTAAGTCGTGGCTACTACTATTTTTCCAATCGGTAAAGTCTTTGGTTAAGTCGGCATAATGTACATTGTGTATTAAGCGCTCTATCCTACTTTGTACTGTTTCATTGGCAATAGTTTCCCACAAATCTTCTAGGTTAGGTATTATGCCTTTTCCATAAGTTACAATTCTGTTAGATACCGTGCAGAACACATCCTCATCCGGATCATCCAACAACGTAAATAAGGCCGATATTTCTTTTGTTTCCTGCATGAAGTATTTGGTAACTAGGTATACAAATTAATACAAATAGTAACGCATTACAAGCAGTTTTTTTCCCACTACTGTGGATTACTTGTTGCCATTAACAATGGTTCTTAAAATATTTAGGGTAAGGTTACTATTTTGTGTAAATAGTTACCGGGTAAATGTAATACAGGCACACTATCTGGCGCAAAAATGCCAAACACTGTGCTACCACTCCCACTCATGGCTGCATACAATGCACCTGCTGCATATAATTTTGCAACAATGGCTTCAATTGCAGGATATACTTTTACAATCGGTTGCTGAAAATCGTTTACCAAATTTTCCTTCCAAGTATCTATTGGCTGCTGTAATATTTCTTGTATATTCTTTGTAGAAGTGGTTGGTGTTATTTGTTGAAAAGCCCAACCGGTAGGCACATGAATTTGTGGATTAATAATGGCAACTACATATTTACTTAATGGCAAATGTATTGGCTGTAAAACTTCGCCACGGCCTGTGGCATAAGCGGGCACATTTTCTACGAAGAACGGGCAATCGCTGCCCAATTGCAAAGCATACGCTATTAATGCAGTAGTTGATAATTGTAAGTTAAACAATTGATTAAGCATGGTTAAAGTAAATGCCGCATTGGCACTACCACCGCCAAGGCCAGCACCAATAGGTATATGCTTATGCAAATGCATATGAATACTTGGTAAGTTATACTGTTGATGCAATAATTTGTAAGCCTTAACGCATAAATTATTGGCAGCATCATCTGGTAGTGGTATACCCGTACTAACAAAGGTTACCTCACCATTGCCCTGCTCTTTATTCGGTATTATTTCAAGAGCATCTTGCCAAGGAATGGGTAAGAAAGCAGTTTCAATATTGTGGTATCCATCCGCCCTTTTGGCCACTACATGTAGCCCAAGGTTTATTTTACAATTGGGAAAACTAATCATGCAGTTTTGTGGCTAAGTAATTGAAATGGTAAGTGGGCTATTTCCGTTTATTTATCTCGTCTCTAATGGCTATTGCTTTAATATAATCTTCGTTTTCTAGCACTTCATTCAGCAAGTTTTGCAATGCTTCAATACTTAGTAACCTTAAATCCTCGTTGCTTGCAGAAGCACTGGGCGACTCAACAGTTATTTCTTGCTTTTTCTTAGGTTGTTCGTTTTCTAAATTTATAGTGGTGGCATCTAGTATATGTTCGTAGGTATATATTCTACATCCGAAACGGATGGCCAAGGCAATAGCATCGCTGGTGCGGCTATCAATTTCTACCGTATCATCTACATTTACGCACACTAATTTGCTGTAAAAAATTGATTCTTGGTAATCGCTTATTACAATTTCCATTAACTCCACGTTAAATGCGTTCATAAAATTCTTCATCAAATCGTGGGTTAGCGGCCTTCGTGGGTGCATATTTTCAAGCACTACAGCAATGGCTTGCGCCTCAAAAGCACCTATAACAATTGGCATTCTTCGGGTACCATCTACCTCGCCCAAAACCACAACATAGCTGCTAGACTGCATAATGCTATGCGATACGGCTATAATTTCTAATTCTACTTTTTTCATATACGAAACGAAAATAACAAAGAAAAGATTACACGCCAAGCCTAACTAAAGGGTAACTATCTGTTAATTATATTAGTAAACAGTTAAAATAATTATTTCTGTATTTAACTTACTTTTTCTTATTTGTTACTTGATTTTATTAGGATATAATGGTAAACTCTATGAGTATTTATAAAATATCTTCCCCATTTTAAACATTTATTAAATGGCTTGCTAAAAACCATATTTGTAAGGAAAGTAATAATTTGCATTAGCTACATACTAAAGCATATTTCCGATAAATAAAAACTAATGACAATTTTTGAAAAAATTATTGCTGG
>Ga0114942_1000110_pt1 | contig 21722 bp, 17 predicted proteins | sample LowerColdCreek_FD_88674 | JGI IMG/M metagenome (GOLD analysis project Ga0114942, IMG submission 88674) | Groundwater microbial communities from Cold Creek, Nevada to study Microbial Dark Matter (Phase II) - Lower Cold Creek | ecosystem: Environmental > Aquatic > Deep subsurface > Groundwater ... | reverse complement strand
GGCTAAAAGGTGTAATACCTACCGCCATATTTTCACTGTGCTTTCTTGCAATAGTTGCTACATAATCGTTGTTAACCAAGGCTGGCAATCCCTTCGCTAGCCGAAAATTATTTATCTCATTTAGCACTGCTGTTTCTACATCTTGTATAAATGCTTTTTTCTTGTCGGTTTTAGTATTTACAATAGCCTCCGACACATCATTTTTTTCATAAAAATGATTAGGGAGAAGTATGAGATATAACAATAAAAAAATAGACATACGTAATTGATAATTTACTTAAGCAATTACGCAAATAGAATACCAAATATTTTAAACAATTACCTTATTAACACAATCTTCTAATTCTTGCATCATACCAATACTACCCACGAAAAATGGGGAACGTTCGTGCAGTGTAGTTGGTATAACATCTAATACCCTAGTTACGCCATTGGTAGCCTTTCCGCCGGCAACTTCTAGTATAAACGCAAAGGGATTACATTCGTATAACAAACGCAATTTGCCTTTTGGTTTATCGGTTGTTCCAGGGTACATGAATATGCCACCTTTAATTAAGTTTCTATGCACATCTGCCACCATACTTCCAATGTAACGTTGGGTATAAGGACCACCGTTGGTTGCATCTTTTTTCTGGCAAAGCGTAATATATTGTTGCACTCCAATTGGATATCTGAAAAAATGGCCATGATTTACAGAATAAATACCACCAAATTCTGGGGTTTTAATATTGGGATGGCTAAGGCAAAACTCCCCTATTGATTGATCTAGTGTAAAGCCGTTAACTCCACGTCTTGTGGCATACACCATCATGGTAGATGAGCCATATACAATATATCCTGCAGCAATTTGCTTAACACCTGGTTGCAAAAAATCAGCTTTAGTAGCCGGTTTGCCAATTTCGCTTATTCGCCTGTAAATGCTAAAGATGGTACCAATAGATACATTTACATCAATATTCCCACTTCCATCTAGGGGGTCAAATAATACAACGTACTTGCTATTATTGCTTACTTCATCGTCAAATATTACTACATCATCCAATTCTTCACTGGCAATACCTGCACAGCTTATGCCATGTTGCAGCACACCCATCATTTGATTATTTGCAAAAATATCTAACTTCTTTACATCCTCTCCTTGCACATTTACGCTGCCATAATCGCCAAGAATATCTACCAAGCCAGCTTTATTAACTTCTACATTAATCCTTTTTGCCGCTAGGCCAATATCTCTTAACAAAGTGCTTAGTTCTCCGGTTGCTTTTGGGAAAGCCCTTAACTGCTGAATGGTAAACTCATCTAGGGTTAGTACGTTTCTATTCACCAACATTTATTGCTTATTTAGTTTTGCAAAAATATCTTTACTTAACAGAGTTAACATACAAAATCTATTGTGTAAGAACTACATGAAAGTATTTTATTCAATAAAATAGTATTATAGTTAATTATTTTTTAATAAATATTTATTTTATCAATAGTTAATATTTCTTTTCTGGTAAATTATTAAATAATAGCTATGGCAGGTATATACTTTCAAAATATAAACGAAGTAACTAATTGCATTAATTATGTACCAAAGCGCATTGTAAGCTTAGTTCCATCACAAACTGAGTTGTTGGTAGATATTGGATTAGAAGAAAGGTTGGTAGGTATTACTAAATTCTGCGTTCACCCGGCAACTCTAAAACAAACAAAAAAAGTTATTGGCGGCACAAAAAATATTAATATTTCTACCCTTTTATCTTTAAAACCCGATTTAGTAATTGCTAACAAGGAAGAGAATACCCAAGAAAGCATTGAAGCTATTGCAGCGTTTGTACCAGTATGGGTTACAGATATTGCAACCGTAGCGGATGCCCTAAATATGATTAAGGATATTGGTAAAATAACGCAAGCAACTAATGCTGCAGCAGCATTGATTGAAAATATTGAAGCTTCATTTTCCGAATTACTTTTAAAACAGATTACTCCCGTAAAAACTGCATATTTAATTTGGCGGAAGCCATATATAACTATTGGTGGCGATACATTTATAAGCGATATATTACAAAAAATTGGCTATGAAAATGTATTTGCCAATTACAATAGATACCCTACAATAACCATTAATGATTTGCAAGAAAAACAAGTGGACCAAATATTGCTATCCTCGGAGCCTTACCCATTTAATGAAAAACATATTAATGAGTTAAAAACATTAATTCCTGCAGCAAAAATTAAGCTAATTGATGGTGAAATGTGTAGTTGGTACGGAAGTAGAATGCTGCAAGCAGCAAAATATTTACAAGCCTATACCATTGAGTAGCTATTGGTTAGCCTATATATTTGCACATCAAACAATTTTGTATGAGTGTATCAGAAAAATTAGCACAAATGAAAGCAGAAAAAGCAGCAGCAAACTTGGCTGAGGGTCAAGCATTTTTAGCAGAAAATAAAATCAAAGAAGGTGTAATTGAGCTAGAAAGTGGCTTACAATATTTAATATTAGAAAACGCTGATGGCGATAAACCTTGGGCGACCCATACAGTAACTTGCCATTACCACGGAACGTTAATTAACGGAACTATTTTTGATAGTTCGGTACAAAGAGGGCAACCTGCTAGCTTTCCATTAAATATGGTAATTAAAGGCTGGACGGAAGGACTACAGTTGATGCCAAAAGGCAGCAAATTCCGCTTTTTTATTCCACCGCATTTGGGTTATGGAGAAAGGCAAGTAAGTGCTGAAATTGGCCCAAACAGTACTTTAATATTTGATGTAACCTTAATAGATTTTAAATAAATCTTTACTAAACTAAAAAGCCCCATAGCAGTTTTGTTATGGGGCTTTTGTATGGATATAAATGAAATTTTTACATAATCCAACGAAGGCTAAATGATAAATTTCTTAAAAAATCATAGTTATTAAATGCAGAGTTAACAGAAAATCCAGTAGCGTTATTCTTATAGTTTTGGCTCCCAACATTATTTTTCGTGACAGTATGAGCTACCCTAGCCGCTAATAAACTAGGCATTGAAGCCTCTAAAAGTAAATTCTTTTTTATAGCATAACTTAAACCCGGTGTTGCAAAAACGCTTAATGAATATTCCGATTCTTTTCTTTCTTGATTATTCGTAATGTAATCATCCTTAGTGTTTGTAAAAGAATATCCTAAGCCTACACCAGCATCAAAGAAAAAGTTGAATTTTTCTTTGATGGGTATATACTGTCTTCTAAAACCAGTAATACCAATATTGTGTGTATTTCTTTTATTAGATTGGGTTATAGCATTAAGCTGTGTATATGTATTTTTCGATAATCCGATGCCATAAGATGCCCCAAAGCCAAAACCAATGTTTTTCTTTTTCATTTTTATAGAGCTTACCCCAATAGATGAAAAGAAAGATTGGTATTTGTTTTCACTTTGCGAAGGTCTGCCCTGATTTTGAAAATTGGTACTATTACTTGCGTTTAAAGAGAAAGAAGGACCAACTAATTTTTGCCCCGGTGTAAATTGGGCGTTGGCTACATTAGCTACGCCAATTGCTAATAAAATGGTGTACAGTTTTTGCATAAAAATTTAATTTTAAAGCAATTACTGATTTTCTTTTCAATACAAACAACCAATTAACAATAATTTACATATAATAAACTATTGAATACTTACTCACTTAATTCAATCCACCTTATTTCCATAGCAGTAATTTCATCAGTAAGCTTCTGTAGTTTATCTCCCAATGCAATAATGGTATCGTAATCTAAGTCGGGCTTTTGCATTTCGGTAGATAATGCTTGCCGCTTAATTTCTAGCTCTGGTAACTTCTTTTCAATGGTATCAAATTCCCTTTTTTCATTAAAGTTTAGCTTACGTTTTGTGCTACTTACTTCTGTTTTTGGTACCTCAACTTTTGTTTCAATAGGTGTTTGTTGTGCAGGCTTTTTCTTCTCCTCCTCTTTTTGCCAAATGCGGTACTGGCTATAGTTTCCAGGAAAATCTTTCACTACTCCATCGCCTTCAAATACAAAAATATGATCTACCAATCTATCCATAAAGTATCTATCGTGACTTACAATAATTACGCAGCCTTGAAAATCTTGAAGAAAGTTTTCTAATACTGCTAGGGTTGGTAAATCAAGGTCGTTAGTAGGCTCATCTAGAATTAAAAAATTAGGATTTTTAAAAAGGATGGTAAGTAAATGCAACCGTTTTCTTTCGCCACCACTTAATGAGCTAATATAAGTGTATTGCTTATCGGGTGTAAAAAGAAATAATTCCAAAAACTGTGTGGCACTTAAGCTACCACCTTTGGCCAAAGGGAAATTTTCGGCAATAGATTTTACATATTCTATTACCCGCATATCGCCTTTTATTACCAAACCTTGCTGACTAAAGTTGCCAAATACAATGGTATCTCCCACATTTATTTTACCAGAATCTGGCTGCTCTAATAATTGCAGCATATTCATAAAGGTAGATTTACCAACCCCATTTTTTCCAATAATACCTACCCTTTCTCCTTTGTTGAATGTGTAATCGAAGCTATTTAATATCTTCTTATCGCCGTAGGCTTTTACTACTTTTTTCATCTCAACAATTTTGCCACCCATGCGGCTCATTTTTACTTGTAGTTGCAATTGGGCATCTTCAATTTTCATTTTTGCCCTTGCTTCTACTTCGTAAAAATTATCTTGTCGGCTTTTGCTCTTTGTGGTTCTTGCTTTTGGTTGCTTCCGCATCCATTCTAGCTCTTTTCTATACTCATTTTTTGCTTTATCAATACTTGCTACTTCACTTTCAATTCTAGCACTTTTTTTCTCCATGTAATTTTCATAATCCCCTTTGTACACATACATGTTTTCTCTTTCCAATTCCCATATTTCTTCAGAAACGGCATCAAGAAAATATCTGTCGTGGGTTACCAATACAAGGGTAATATTTTCACCATTCAGGTAATGCTCTAGCCATTCAATCATCTCTACATCTAAATGGTTGGTGGGCTCATCCATCATTAACAAAGTGTGCTTATGCTCAAAGCCAATATCAATAAGGGTTCTAGCGAGTGCCACTCATTTTCTTTGGCCACCACTTAGGGCATTAACCGGTTGGTGCAGTTGGTGAATATTTAGCTTTGCTAATATTTGGTTCACTTTTGCCTCAAAATCCCAAGCACCCAAATCGTCCATTTGTTCAATAGAGGTAAGCATTAACTCATCATTCCCTTCATCTAAGGCTATTTCATAGTTTCTAATAGCCTCCATCATAGGGTTTTTGGAATGGAAAATATTTTCTGAAATAGTGGCAGCCTCATTGAAGTGTGGGTCTTGCTCAAATAGCGCCACGGTAACATCTTTGTGTATCCACAGTTTACCGCTATCTAAAGTTTCTACGCCTGCAAGCACTCTTAATAAAGTACTTTTCCCTACGCCATTTCTTGCAATAATGGCTATTTTATCTCCCTCGTTAATGTTAAATGAAATGTTGTTGAAAAGGGGATTAATACCATAACTTTTGGTTAATCCTTCGGCTGAAATATAATGCATGCGGCAAATATAGTTGAATAAGAAAGTGCAAGGAAATATGAACTAATAAATAGAAGATATAGGTATTTTATTTACATCGTATGCAACAATTGCTTCGCCTATGGCTTGTATAAAAGGGTTAATGGCATTGGTTTTTACATCCTTCCAAATGGGCGTACTAGTATTGCTAATGGTAAAAGAACTGATGGTGTAAGTGCCTATTAATTCAACCATTTCGTAAATATCGTACTTATGAATTTTTGAAATGTAATAAATACAGTCGTTATTATTATGTTGTACCGTTGCTTGAAAATTTGTAAAACCGGTTGCAAAAGGAAATTGTTTTGATTCGTCGGAGAAGTTAAAAAGAATGGTAAATGTATCTGGCACTTTTGTGGGTATAATGCTGCAAATGTGGGGTAGAAAAAAGTAAGAATATGTTAAGATTATGTTTAGAAAAATAGCTGCTAAGCATAATAGATGGTCATTGCAAAATGTTGGTACATTTGTTACATATTATTATTGTAATGAAGCAATTTGAAGTTCCTAGTTTTTACAGAAGTTCCTTTATTTCTAACATTAAAGAAAAGCGTAAGCAGGCAGATAAATTGAAAAAAGACTTTACGCCTACCCTACTAGATTTTGGTTCACTAAAAATATATTTAGCTCGCCATTTTGGGTTTTGCTATGGCGTGGAAAATGCTATAGAAATTGCATTTAGAGTTATTGAGGAAAACAAAGGAAAAAGAATTTATTTACTTAGTGAAATGATACATAATCCTCAAGTAAATGCTGATTTAACTGCACTTGGGGTTCAATTTTTACAAGACCCTTACGGAAATCAATTAATTCCATTCAACAATATTACTTCAGACGATATTGTATTAATTCCTGCATTTGGTACCACACTAGAAATTGAAAAAATATTACTTGATAAAGGCATAACTATTGAAAAATACAATACCACTTGCCCGTTTGTAGAAAAAGTGTGGAACCGGGGTGAGCAAATAGCCAAAAAGGGCTACAGTATTGTAATACATGGTAAGCCAACGCATGAAGAAACGAGGGCAACCTTCTCTCATGCTAGCTACAATACACCATCGGTAGTGGTTAATGATATGCAGGAAGCAATATTACTTGGAAAATATATGATGGGTGAAGAAAGCCAAGCAACATTCTCCGAAAAGTTTAAAGGAAGATATTCACCCGATTTCAATGTAGAACTACATTTACAAAAAATTGGGGTTATTAATCAAACCACTCAATTGGCTACTGATACACAAGCTATTTCCGATTATTTGAAACAGGTACTTGTTAAAAAATACCAACTAGATAATAATAACATTGCCAATCATTTTGCAGATACTAGAGATACGCTATGCTATGCAACAAACGATAACCAATCTGCTGTTATAGGAATGCTTGAAACCCTGGCAGATATTGCAATTGTTGTTGGTGGATACAACTCATCTAACACTTCGCATTTAGTGGAATTGTGTGAGCAAAAACTGCCCACTTATTTTATTGATAGTGCCGATAAATTGGTATCCAACACAGAAATTATTCATTGCAATTGGCAAACCAAGCAAGTAAGTACTATTCAGCATTATTTGCCTTCCACTCCTTCTACTTCCATATTAATTACTAGCGGCGCTAGCTGCCCCGATGCGGTGGTAGAAAGTGTAATAAAAAGGTTATTGGATTTGTATGAGATTCCAGCGGAGATGTTAGAGAAGGGGTAAGATTTTTTTAGTTAAATACCTTTTTCAATAATTCAGTAGACCTAGCAGCAGGATTTTTTCTTATGCTACGTTCTTCCTCGGCAATTTGATAGAATATTCCATAAGTTGCTTTATCGGTTACATATGCAGCCAAATCTGGATTAATTTTTCTAAAACTCACTTTATTGTAAGCACCCACCAAATCACTCCAGTATTTTGTGGCTCCTGTTTTTTGTAAACTTTTTTCAATAGTTGGTCTAAATGCTGCTGTTAATTGTTCATTCGTATTTTTTCTAAGAAAGCCTGTAGCTGCAGTATCTGCCCCTTTTAAAATGCTAAATCCATCAGCAACACTTATATTTTTTACAGCGTTAATAAATATAGGTGCAGCATCTTTTGCGGCATCTTCTGCAGCCCTGTTCATGCTTACAATAGCATCATCCACCATTTTGCCCATGCCAATATTTCTCAATGTTTTTTCTACTTTTTCTGCCTCTTGCGGTAATATAACTTTTACAGCAGCATTTGCTAAAAAACCATCTACTGCACTTAATTGATTGGTGCCTTTTGTTACACCTTGGCTCAGCGCCTCTTTTAATCCTGCCACAATATCTCCGTTTGATAATCCTTTTACATTGCCACCGCTCAATATGCTGTTGGCTTTGCTTGCTAAGCTTGTATCTTTTGTTGCTTTTTTCAACAATTTATCAAAGCCTTGCGACTTTGCTTCTGTTATACAAATAAATAGACCAGCTATAATTATTAATTTTTTCATATTTACCTTTTAGAGTTTGCAATATAATCTTGTAACAGTTTTACAATTGTTAAAGCAATGGCAAAACATGTTTTTCAGTAGCTTAGCTACATGGAAATTTCTTATTGGGAAAAAGATATACTACTACCTAGTGAAGTAGATATTTGTATTGTTGGTGCAGGATTAACCGGACTATGGAGTGCCTATGAATATGCAAAAAAATATCCTGAAAACACAGTACTAATTATTGAAAAAGGAATCATTCCCCAAGGGGCAAGTACCCGAAATGCAGGCTTTGCTTGCTTTGGTAGCCCTTCTGAAATATTATACGATATTTCAATAAATGGAGTTGAAAAAACAATGCAAGTAGTAAAGGAAAGGTTTTGCGGAATACAAAAAATCAAGCATTTGTTTCCTAAATATTTGATTGATTATGAAGATTGTGGAGGATACGATTGTTTAGGAATTGGCGAAAAAATTGTTGAGCAGCTCCCCTTTTTAAATAATTTATTAGCACCAATTACTGGTTCTCCAAATACATTTTACACAGTAGCCGCACCTAAGGAATTACAATCATTTCCATGTGTTGTAAAAAACGATTTTGAAGCTTCCATACACAGTGGAAAATTAGTGAAAGCACTTACTGAATTGGTAAAACAAATGAGCGTTCAAATACTTTACGGAACAGCTTTTGAGAAGAGTGAAAATTTGAAAAATGATAAATTAGTCGTTAAAAGCAGCAATGGTTTTAGTTTTATTACAAGCCATATTTTATTTACCACAAATGCCTTTACACAAGGGCTATTTCCTAAATTAAATGTGCTGCCAGGTAGGGGATTAATGTTGCTTTCCGCCCCAATAGATAACTTTACCCTCAACGGCACATTTCATGCAGAAGAAGGTTTTATTTATTTCAGAAATATTGGAAAACGCCTATTAATTGGCGGTGCAAGAAATAAAAATATAATTGCAGAAACCACCACCGAATTTGGAGTAAATACGCTAATAAAAGATGCTTTGCTAGCATTTACTAAGAAACATTTTACACAAATAAAGGACATTATATTCGAAAGCGAATGGAGTGGAATCATGGCATTTACACCAACCAAATTGGCCGAAATTGTACAAATAAATCCAAAGCAACAAGCCATTATTTGTTGTAATGGCATGGGTGTAGCTTTATCACCAATAATAGCGGAGCATTGGGTAAGTACTATGCAATAAGTTGCTAATTTCATCCCATCAATATAGCTTTACTCTTTTATGAAAAAATTTCAATTTCTTGTATTAATCCTTTTGCTAGTTTACGCATGTAAAAATGATAAAGATGCCTCCGATGCCGCAATTACAACAAGTGGTACGGTAACTGCAGCCCCAGCTGCTATTAATTATACCGTAACAAAAGTATACCCACACGATACATCAGCTTATACCCAAGGCTTAATTTGGTACAACAACCAACTTTTTGAGGGTACTGGCCTAGAAGGTTATAGTAAATTGATGAAAACTGATTTAGCTACTGGCAAATCTTTACAAAGCGTTGCGTTAAATAAAAATATTTTTGGTGAAGGCATAACCATATTAAATGATACCATTTATCAACTTACTTGGCAAAATAATATTGTATATGTTTATGATGCTAAAAGCCTTAGAAAAATAAAAGAATTTACTTGGCCTTACCAAGGTTGGGGAATAACCCATAATGGAAAAGAATTAATAATAAGTACTGGCAGTAATAATTTATACTTTGTAAAACCAAGCGATTTCGGCATTTTAAAAACAGTAGGTGTAGAAAGTAATTTAGGCCCGGTACCATCTTTAAACGAGTTGGAATATATTGATGGTTTCGTATTTGCCAACCAATATGAAACAGATAATATTTTTAAAATAAATCCTGAAACTGGCAAAGTAGTTGGTTTATTAGATGCTACAGCCATAAGAGAAAAAAACGGAATTGCTTATAACCCTACTGATGCTAACCTAGGCTTTGTGTTAAATGGAATTGCATATGATAGCACTAGAAAAAAGCTACTAATTACTGGAAAAAAATGGGCTGCAATTTTTGAGCTTAGCTTACAATAAGCAATACCTTTTGTTAATGTAGTATAATAGTAGCCTTGTAACAAAATATTTACCCTTACATTTGCAATCTTTATTCATGCCGTAACATGATGTCTGCTGCCCCGTAAGGCGGTGGCAAACGGAATGTGGCCTATTTTAAATGTACTGATAGACACATGAAACTTTCCCAATTTAAGTTCGACCTCCCATTAAATCTTATTGCCCAAAATCCTACCAAACGCCGCGAAGACAGCCGTATGATGGTAGTGCACAGAAAAACTGGCAAAATTGAAGACAAACATTTTAAAGACATTTTGGAGTATTTTGACGACAAAGATGTTTTTGCAGTAAATAATACCAAAGTTTTCCCAGCCCGTATGTATGGTCGCAAGGAAAAAACAGGTGCAAAAATTGAAGTGTTTTTACTTAGAGAATTGAACAAGCCAAATAGACTTTGGGATGTAATTGTTGACCCTGCAAGAAAAATAAGAGTAGGTAATAAATTATATTTTGGCGAAAATGATGAACTAGTAGCCGAAGTAATTGATAATACCACTAGCCGTGGCAGAACCATCCGTTTTTTATGGGATAGTGATGAGGAAAGTTTTAAAGCGATGTTAGAATTTTTGGGTGAAACCCCGCTTCCAAAATACATTAAGCGTAAGCCCGATGAAGAAGATAAAGAAAGATACCAAACGGTATATGCAAAGCATGAAGGTGCAGTAGCGGCGCCAACTGCTGGCTTGCATTTTAGCAAAGAGTTAATTAAGCGTTGCGAAATTAAGGGTGTTCGCTTTGCAGAAGTTACTTTACACACTGGCTTGGGAACTTTCCGCCCAATTGAGGTGGAAGATTTAAGTAAGCACAAGATGGATGCAGAATACTATGCGGTGGATGAAATGGCTTGCACTATTGTGAACAAAGCTAAGGATAACGGAAAACGTATTTGTGCTATTGGTACAACAACTATGAGGGCTTTAGAAAGCAGTTTCACCGCACAAAAACTTTTGAAGCCTAGCGAAGGTTGGACCAACCATTTTATACATCCTCCGTACGATTTTAGTGTGGCGGATAGCTTGGTAACCAATTTTCATTTACCAAAAACCTCTTTATTAATAATGGCCGCAGCCTTTGCTGGTTACGATTTATGTAATGAGGCTTATCAAAAAGCTATAAAAGATAAATATCGCTTTTTCACCTATGGTGATGCGATGTTGATTGTGTAATTCAATTTTTAAAGTATAGTATTAAGAACGGTTCGCCCATGGCGAACCGTTCTTTGTTTTAAACCTATTATTACTATCTTCTATATCGTTTTTTACACTAAGCTTCGTCTTTACTAGCCATTAAATAGGCTTTTATAAATCCGTCCAACTCCCCATCCATTACTGGGCCTACGTTTCCCACTTCAAAGTCGGTTCTATGGTCTTTTATCATTTTATATGGGTGAAAGACGTAGCTACGTATTTGGCTACCCCACTCTATTTTTTTCTTGCCAGCATTGGTTGCGTTTTTGGCCTCTTCTCTTTTTCTTAACTCCTCTTCATACAATCTGCTTTTTAGCATTTGCATGGCTTTATCTCTATTCCCCAGCTGGCTTCTTTCTGTTTGGCACACAACCACAATTCCTGAAGGAGCATGGGTTAGCATTACTTTACTTTCTACTTTATTTACATTTTGCCCACCAGCACCACCACTTCTTGCGGTTTCCATTTTTATATCGGCAGGGTTAATATCAATAACAATTGAATCGTCAATTAGTGGGTATGCAAAAACACTTGCAAAACTTGTATGCCTTCTAGCATTGCTATCAAATGGAGAAATACGCACCAATCTATGCACTCCACTTTCAGCTTTTAAAAAGCCGTAAGCAAAAGCACCTTCAAACTGTAAGGTGGCGCTTTTTATACCTGCGCCATCCCCTTCTTGAAAATCAATTTCACTTACAGTCCAGCCTTGCTTTTCACCGTACATTCTATACATGCGTAGCAGCATTTCGGCCCAATCTTGACTTTCAGTACCGCCTGCACCTGCATTTATTTGCAACACTGCTGGCAAGGCATCTTCTTCCCTATGTAAAGTGCTTTTAAATTCTGCATCCTCTACCTCTTTAATCGCAAGTTCATAAGCCACTTTTGTTTCTTCTTCGGTAGCTTCTCCTGCCTTCCAAAAGTCGAACAGTAGTGCATAGTCTTCCACAGAGTCTTCCACAGTTTTATAAGCTTTTAGCCAAAATTCATTGGCTTTTATTTCCTTCATTATTGTGGTGGCTCTTTCATTATCATCCCAAAAACCTGGCGATAAAGATCGTTGCTTATCTTCTGCTACTTTTACTAGTCGGTTATCGTAGTCAAAGAAACCTCCTCAAGACAATAACTCTGTCTCTTATATCCTTAATTTGTTCTGTTGTCATAACTGCGAATATAGTATTTAAGGCGTTCCTTTAGCATAGCTTTTACTACTATCTAACTCCCTATTAATAATCTGTATCTTTACGCCTGCAAGCCCGAACTATCGTGCCATTATGAAATGGTAAGGAAAGTCTGGACAGTATAGAGCAACCCACCGGTGAATAGCCGGCATAATTTGTAATAAATTATAGAAAAAGTGCCACAGAAAATTACAGCCTATTGGCAACAATAGGTGATGGTGAAAATGTGAGGTAAGAGCTCACGAATTAGGTTAGTAATAACTTATTTGGGTAAACTTTGGGTACTGTAATGCCATGTATAGAAGCGGTTTAAGGCGGCTCGTTTGATGCTTCAGGGTAGGCAGCATGAGGTACACAGTAATGTGTATCCTAGATAAATGATGGTTTTAAAACAGAATCCGGCTTACGAGGCTTGCAATTTTTTAAGGTACAAATCTTTTAAGGTTTGTACCTTTTTTATTGAAATTTTACATCAGCATACACAAATACACTTACCGAAAGTTTTAGGTTTTTCGCCCTTTATTAAATCCAAACACAATCATATCTCGTTCATAGAGTTAAACAAACAATCTAAAACACACATGATTATGTTACAAAAACTTATCAAAAACTCCGCTAAGCTTGCCTTTATTTTCCTAACTGTTGTAAGCTGTAAAAAAGACGATAACAACGCAGCTATGCAAGCAAACAGACCCGATGTAGTATTTTATGCATTAACAGATGCCAATCAATTAGTTAAATACAATGCAAAAATGCCTGAAATGGCTGAATCGATGGTATCTATTACTGGATTACCACTTGGTGAAAAAATTATTAGTATTGATTTTAGGCCAGCAACAGGCCAACTATATGCTTTAGGACAAACGAGTAGATTGTACACGGTAAATTATGACAATGGTGTTGCTTATGCATTAGGCAGTACTACATTTAATCCTGCATTAAATAGTATGGTAGCAAGTATTGATTTTAACCCAACTGTTGATAGAATAAGGCTAGTAACTAATACGGGTCAAAACCTTCGTTTACACCCAGAATTAGGTACGGTTGTAGCAACAGATGGAAATATTAATGGAGGTAGCAACCCCTCAATTACTTCAATAGCATATACAAATAGTTTTGCGGGTGCTGCTACAACTGATTTATTTAATATAGATGTAAATACTAAAAAATTATACAAACAATCTCCACCTAATGATGGTACCTTATCAGAAATTGGTACCATCAGTGCAAACTTTACAGGTAAAGGTGGCTTTGATATTAATGCTGATAATTCTATAATGCTTGCTTCTTTAACCGTAGATGGTAAGGCAAGATTATATACTATAAATACTATGAATGCTACTACAACTTACTTAGCCGACATGAGCATTAATAACATAATTGACATAGCCATACCAACTAACGCAGTTGCCTATGCGGTAGATGAAAATAATAATTTGCAAATATTTAATCCTTTAACTACTGGAAATCCTATTAATAAAACCATTACAGGTTTGGGAATTGGTGAAAATATTGTGGGCATAGATTTTAGGCCAGCCACTTCACAACTCTACGGCTTAACCACTAATGTATTGGGCAATGCAAGATTGTATACGTTTAACTTAAGTACTGGTGCGGCAACTTCGGTAGGAAGCGGATTTAATGTAAATACAAGCAGTACTCAGTTTGGCTTCGACTTTAACCCTATTGTAGATAGAATTCGTGTTGTTACCAATAGTGGTCAAAACCTTCGGTTAAATCCTATTGACGGCACACTTGCTGCAACGGATGCTAACCTTAATCCCGGTACACCTAATATTAGCGGAGCTGCATATACTAATAATTTTCCAGGAACTACAACTTCAACTTTATTTGTGATGGATATGGGTAAATTGTACAGGCAAGACCCGCCAAACAATGGGACATTGGTAGAGCTGGGAAGCCTTGGTGTTAATGTAGAAGGAATTAACGGCTTTGATATTGGTGGTCGCACCAACAATGCCTATGCATTGCTTACAGTAGCAGGTGTTACCAAAGTATATACCATTAATACAAGCACAGGAATATCAACCGCTGGAATAACTTATCCTAATAAAGTTAGGGCAATGAGTGTTGGATTAGGTTTTTAAGATAATTTAAGTAAATAGATTTCAATCGGTGTTTTTGCAAAAAAGCACCGATTTTTTTTGTGATAAATTGTAGTATGGGCATAAAAAAATCTCCTTAAAAAAGGAGAATTTTTATCTGTGCCTCAGGCGGGAATGGAACCCGCACTCGAGTTGCGTCGAACAGGATTTTAAGTCCTGCGTGTCTACCAGTTCCACCACCAAGGCAAACCTTCACATGCTGTGAAAAAAAATCCCGACATGGTCGGGACTTTTGAGCGGAAGACCAGGCTCGAACTGGCCACCCCGACCTTGGCAAGGTCGTGCTCTACCAAATGAGCTACTTCCGCTTTTGTAAGAACTTAAAACGATGCTTTATCGTTTTGGGAGTGCAAATATAGGGTTCTTTTATTAAGCTCCAAATATTTATTAAAAAAAATTATTTATACTCAGGAGTATATTTTGTGCTGCTTTGAATTTCAATTTCAGGCTTACCCTTGTAGCGTGAGCCGTACAAAGAATAACAACCGCCCAACACAAATGCTAGTAAGCAAAAGGCATGAACATAAAATAAAAAACGAGATGAAGTAACCCAATTGTATGCAAAGTCTTTCTCTTTATTATCTAGTTCTTCTGACATAGTTTATCTGTTTTACGTGTGCAAAAATAAGGTTCTTAGCTATTCAACCATTATTTAGTTGGTACAATTTCTTTAAACGTTTTTTTCTTTTTAATAAAGTAATCCCACACTAACACACCAGCATAATAGCCTTGTAAATGATGCATAGTTTTTTTTTGCAATGGCTGTAGGTTTTTTTTAGTTATAAAAAACCATTTAAACCAATGTAAATGAGCTTTTGCAACTGCTTTATAACTAGAAAAATCGCCGCCGAGTAAGCTTTTGTAGGCAAATACAATATCCAACAATAGCCTTAAAGGTATTTTATAGATTGCTTGTGAAAAAACTAAATTTTTAGCCATCATTACCAAACTGTTTCTGAAATTAAGGTATAATTTTCTACTTCCCTTTGGCAATGTTCCGCCACCCACATGGTACACTGCACATGTATTGCAAGCGTATATTAGATATCCACTATTTTGCAATCGCCAACATAAATCTATCTCCTCTTGGTGGGCAAAGAAGGAACTATCGAAGCCGCCAACTGCATGAAAAATACTCGCCTTAATAAACAATGCGGCTCCACTTGCCCAAAAGATAGGGACATTTTCATTGTACTGTCCTTCATCTTGTTCACAAACATCAAATACCCTACCCCTTGCAAAAGGATATCCCAAACTATCAATATAGCCACCGGCAGCTCCTGCATATTCAAAATAGCTTGGCTCATTAAATGATAATATTTTAGGTTGGCAAGCCGCAATTGTAGGATTACTATTTAATAACGCTACCATTGGTTGCAACCAATTTGCCTGCACAGCTACATCGGAATTTAATAATACATAATAAGTAGCCTCTACCCTTTTTAATGCTTCATTGTACCCGCCAGCATATCCAAGGTTTTTAGGTAAAAGAATAATTTGTATACTCGGATAATTGATTTTTAAAAACTGGATGGAACTATCGGTAGAAGCATTATCAGCCACAATAATGGTGTAATTGCTGTAGCTAGTTGCCATTACTGATGGTAAAAATTTTTCTAAATAGCCTACCCCGTTATAGTTAAGAATTATAATTGCAACCGATGGATTAGTGTTAAGCATGGAACATATAAAAGTTAAAAATACCTATTAAAACAATACTAAGAAATTACCTGTAAGTATAATTAAATTATTACAAGTGTTGATATTACTATTGTTGCTATTACAGTAGAACCTTTTAGAATTAATAACTTAGTGTATGAATGTTGTAGCTGTTAAAACCATAGTATTATTTTAAAATGAATTTAGCTACGCAATAGGCATTGACAATTAACGATTAAGAATTTACAATTATGGACATAAAATTATTTGAACAAAAAAAGGTAAGAAGCCACTACGACGCCGATAATGAGATATGGTATTTCAGTGTGATTGATGTAATAGAAATACTAACCGATAGCCCCCGACCAAGAAAGTATTGGAGTGCCTTAAAAACCAAGCTTACCGCAGAAGGTAGCGAACTGTCCCAAAAATTGGGACAGTTGAAATTAGCAGCCGAAGATGGTAAAATGAGGGAAACAGATGTAGCAGATACCGAAACTTTGCTACGCATCATACAATCTTTACCATCACCCAAAGCAGAGCCATTTAAACAATGGTTGGCAAAAGTAGGCTACGAACGAATGCAAGAAATAAACGACCCTAGCCAAAGTATAGACAGGGCAAGAGAAAACTGGCAAAAACTTGGGCGTAGCGAAAAATGGATACAACAAAGAATGACGGGGCAAGAAACGAGAAATAAACTAACTGATTACTGGCAAGAAACTGGGGTAAAAAAGGGTGAAGAATTTGCGGCACTTACCAATATTATTCATCAGTAATGGACTGGGTTAACAGTGAAGAAACATAAAGACCTAAAAGGCTTACAATCTCAAAACCTAAGAGATCATATGAGTGAAGCCGAACTCGTTTTTACTGCTTAAGCAGAATTATCTACACGGCAAATAGCCGAAACCGAAAAAGCAAAAGGCTTGCAACAAAATGCAATAGCCAGTAAAAAAGGCGGTGCAGTAGCCAAAAATGCTAGAAAAGAATTAGAAGCTAAAACAGGTAAAAGTGTAGTTACAGGCGAAAATTTTTTACCTCCCAAGAAAGGAACTAAGCAATTAAAAAGAATGTAGGCGTATAAACCCTTGCACAAATTAATGATATGATTACCGAGCCCTCAGTTAGGGATTGTAAAGGTATTGGCCTTAGCCAATAGTGCGTAGCACCGAAGTGAAACGTAGCCTTGCAAAGCCCGCCGCTGCTGTGTGTAGCCCTTGCAGCATGGCAAAGTAGCGGAACTGCCAAAGCAAAAAAAAATCCTCATAAAAAAATTATGAGGATATAAAAATTATACAACAAAGGCTATGCTAGTTCCAAGTGAAAGTAACATCATCAATGGCGGATGATGGTCTGTTTCCAGAGCCTGTAGTAGCACTTAAAATTGATATGCGAATCCATACTTTATTGGATACATTGTTAAGCGCTGCGGGGAAATTAACGTTAACCGTATTGTTGCTAAAGCTACTATTACCGGTAGTTACAGTGCCGGATGCAGTTGCAGGGGTAAATGTAGTTGGTGCGGTGCCAGTGGCGTAATCAACCGTCCAGGTTGCGGTACGTGGGCTTGAAGCATCTAAAGATTGTAGTTTGAAAGCTAAGCCTAAATTGCTTTTACCAGTTGTGTTATCAATTTCAAAAACAAAAGAAACACCCATATCGGTACCACTAGTTTGGCGAACGCCAATTGCCCTGTTAGTAGCTGCATCTTGTGCGGCTTGATCGGCAGTTGAAGTAAGGCCAGTAGCGGATGCAAAGTTTTTAAAACCGGCTGTAACATTGTTCCAAACCGCCTTTGTAGATACGAATGTGCCTACCGTGCCGGTAACCGAAGCAGTTGCACCAGTTTTAACAGAAATTCCGTTTGGTAGTCCGCTAGTTTCAATATTATTGAAATTATAAACTAATGGCGAGGTAGTAAGTGCAATGCCGCCGGATGGAGGTGGCGTAGGCCCGGTGCCGCCGCCGGTTGAAGGACCGCCCACATCCGATAAATTACGAATTTGTATTTGCTTTGTAGTATTAAACTGACCAACTACTCCGTTAATAAATGCAACCGCTGTAGCAGGCTTTACAGTATTTGCAAAAGTGGCGGAGTTACGTGAAAAACAGATTAAATTGCCCGTTGCATCGGTAACCGTAGTGTTACCGCTATTGGCATTCCAGGCGCCTGTTGGGCTAAGTGTAGCATCAGCAATAGAAACTAAGGTACTCTCCCATATTTCTGAGTTGGTGTTAATAGCAGCAATAGTTGCAATTCTTGGTGTTATGGTTTTGTTAGTAGCTAACCTTACCGCTGCAGTAGTATCTACACCATTTACTTGAAGTACGCCTGCAAACTCCTCTAAACTTTCATTTGAAACATTTATTTCAATACTATCGCCTAAGTTAAAACGGTGAGCATCCGCAAAGCGAACTACAATACCGCTTAAGGCATTGCCTTGCTGTAATACCAAATTCTGATCTACTAAATTAGCCGTGGAACGGTCGCTAATAACTACACCCGTAATTTTTGTACCATTAGGAATAGTTACGGATGATGATGTGTGTAAAGCCCTTAGTGTGCTAATATTCATTAAGCTTGCAGGGCCGCTGCCACAGCGGGCTCCGGTAAATTTAACATCGGCGGTATCTCTAATTTGTATTTGCTTAGTGCTTCCGAAAATATTGTAAATACCTGTAAGGGTTCCGTTGCCATTGGGTACATTAATACCCGCAAAAGCACTATAACTGCTGTTTCTTAATACTACCGAACCTGTTGCGGTGCAACTTCTAATGGTAAAATTTACTGCCGAGGTAGCAATGGTTGGGTCGGCAAAGGTTTTGGCAGTATCGCCTACGCTAAATTCGGTATTCGCAATACTAATTAGGGTGCTTTGTAAAGTATCTTGAATATTGGTAGTTAACTGAGAAAATATTACAGGTCGTGGCGTTACCGCATTTCCCAATGAACCTTTCAACACATATTTATCGAATAAGCTACTGGCCAAAGGATCTAAAGAAGGACGTGTAGGATCGGATAAATCAATACCGCCGCCTAACTGAATTAGACCACCATAATCACCCAGGTAAAGACCTTTGCACTTAATGTAAATTCTTCTACCAACAGGATAGTTAACAAACAAACTAGTACCATCAAGCCTAACGGTGATGCCGCCTGAAGCATCTTGAATAACGATTGATTTGTAAAAATTACCACTTCTATCATCGGCAACGATAATGCCTGAAATGATGGTATCGCCAATAATTTGTTCGAAATTATCTTTAATATGGCGAGCCTTTAAAGCTTTTATGGTGCAGTTAACGGTAACATTTGGTTCTTCGAAAGTTGGTGGCTGATCAAACTTTTTGTTACAAGAAATTATAGTAATAACTGTAAGTGTAATGGCAGTTACAGCGGTAAAAAAGTATTGGTTACGTAGTTTCATTTCAAAAAAATATAAAGCGTTATAAATGATTATAGGTTATTTAAAATCTAAGTGTGGCGCTAGCAAAAAAGTTAAGACCATAGGCGTAGTAAAATTTGGGCGGAAAACGATCTTTATTTTGACCAGCAAAGTCGAACCGGAGCTGCTCAAAACCACCCGTAATCATACTTTTATTGTTGGTTAAATTATTTGCACCAAGGTTAAAAGCCAGGTAGGTAGGCTTTTTTAATCCCCAACTTTTAGGAAACTTGTAACTGTAACCAGCAAAAAAGTCAACTGTGTACTGATCTTTAAATTGCGTTTGGTTAATAATGCCATTGTACTTTATTTCATCTGTTGGTTTTGATACATCTAGGCCATCAACTGCGGCCGAAGTTCTACGGATGGGGTTAAAATCGAGCCACATTTGGCTAAAATAATTTGCCGTAAGGCTTACAAACCAGAATTTTGGTGAGCGGTAAGTAATACCAGCATTGTATGCTTCTTGTGGGGTGCTGCCAACTCTAAAATTCTCAGCATACACCGTTGTTTTCTGCAGTACGGAGGCATCATTATCTAAGGTAACTGTAGCATTTTGGCGAGTAGTGTAATAGTATCTACCAACGGCTGCAGCACCAGTAAGTGTAATGGTGGGTGTAAGCTTAGCATCGAAGCCAAATTCTCCTCCAAAATGTTCTTTGCCAATATTAGAAAGTCCATAATTAACCAAATTTCTAAACTCATCATGGTAAAAACTAAGCACATTCATTGCATTGTTAATTCGGGTGTAATAGCCCGTTAACCTAATTTTTAACTTAGGTGCATTTAGTATATAACCGCCTTCAACTGTTTGTACTTCTTCACTTTTTACATCTTCTTGAACGCTTTGCCTTGTTCTTGGGGAAATGAAAACATTCTCAAAAAATGGGGCTCTGTTCAATAATGCTCCATTTACATAAAAGTAATTTCTACCATTCAGTTTGTAGGTAAATCCTCCTTTTAAAGCATAGTTATTAAAGGTATTTGTTTCGCTTTTTCCGAAGGAGTTGTTAGGAAAAAGACCATTACGCATTTTTCCGTTTCTATAAAAAGCCGTTTGGCTAAGCTCACCCGCCACAAAAAAATCGAGGTGATTGTACTTAAATACTGCTTGCGACCAAGCAGCCGTTCTAGTAACATTAATATCGTAATTGTAGCCAAAAGTATCGCCGCTGCGAAGAATTTGGTTTGGACTATTTAAATCGTTTTGAGCAGCACCTGCATTGGCGGGGAAATCTCTTTCTGCAAATTGATTAAGGTTAACGTAAAAGTCGGCCCCCAATAAATCATTAACCTTCTTATAATTGTTATTGCGTTGGTTTTGAAAAGTTGCACCTGCGGTAAACTCAACATGATTTCCAATTTGAGTATTAAGTACAGTGTTAAGGTTAAAGCGCTGTGTGTTATTTACCCTTTCTTCTACAATATATCTTGCTCTTTTACCCGTAATGCTATTGCCAGCAATGCCATTGGCATTTCTAATGGTTTCAATACTTGCCCTATTTACGTCGTATAAATTTTGCCAATTAATTTGGCTTACGGCGGTATTGGTTTGCCATTGTTCGGTTACCTGTGCCTTTTGATAAGCATCTAGCTGATAGCTTGGTAAATAACGATAATAGTCTGGCCTTGGGTCGGGTGCGTTATACCAATCTAATGCGGTAGTACTTCTATCGCCAAATGAGTAGCCAACTCCGGTAACTAATGAGGTTTTGTTGTTAAACTTATAGTCGTGTGTAAGAATAACAAAAGGTTGATGGCTTTTTGCCACACTTGCATTTCTTTTTTGTCCGTTTTGGTAGCCCCAGTTAGGGTTGTAGTAGTTAGTACCTGTAAGGTCTAAGGCTTCTTGCACAGCAGCCCCTTGCCTACCATTTTGTGTAGGTGCACCAAAAACGGTAAGACTTACCAATTGTTTTTGACCAATTCTTTTATCAACCGCTAAGAAATAGCTACTGCCGTTGTAAAAAGTACCCGGCACGTAACCTTCGCTAGCACCTCTAAAACTACCGCTAATAGTGT
>Ga0114942_1000109_pt1 | contig 21740 bp, 17 predicted proteins | sample LowerColdCreek_FD_88674 | JGI IMG/M metagenome (GOLD analysis project Ga0114942, IMG submission 88674) | Groundwater microbial communities from Cold Creek, Nevada to study Microbial Dark Matter (Phase II) - Lower Cold Creek | ecosystem: Environmental > Aquatic > Deep subsurface > Groundwater ... | reverse complement strand
CCACCGGCGGCGGGAAGGCCCTGGCAAGTCTGCGCTGTGCGCTTCACCATGCCCAGCAGCGCGACCTGGACCGCATCGTGTACGTCATCCCCTTCACGTCGATCATTGACCAGAACGCCGAGGTCGTTCGTACGGTTCTTGAACCCGACGAGGCACCCGAGGACCAGGGCCGCATCGTGCTGGAACACCACGGCAGCCTGACGCCCGAGCAGCAGACATGGCGCGAGAAGGTGCTGTCCGAGAACTGGGATGCACCCGTGGTCTACACCACTATGGTCCAGTTCCTCGAAGCCTTGTTCGGCGCGGGCACTCGGGGTGCCCGCCGCATGCACCAGCTCGCGCGGTCAGTCCTCATCTTTGACGAGGTGCAGACCGTGCCCATCCGGTGCGTCCACCTGTTCAACAACGCCATCAACTTCCTGGCGTCACACTGCGGCACCACCGTCGTGCTGTGCACGGCAACACAACCACTGCTGAACAAGGTGGACCCAACCAAAGGGGCCGCCCGACTGCATGAGACGCCCGAGCTGATGCGGGATCCCAACCTACTGTTCGATGACCTCAAGCGCGTTGACGTCCAAGACCAACGCAAGCCCGGCGGCTGGAGTGATCAGGAGATCGCAGCCCTGGCAGTCAGCGAGATCGAGCGCAGCGGCAGTTGCCTAGTCATCGTCAACACCAAGTCGTCCGCACGCCGCATCTTCGAACTGTGCGCCGCCGAAACGGCAGCTGGCATCACGGCCCACCTCAGCACCGACATGTGCCCGGCCCACCGCAAGCAGGAACTGGGAAAGCTGCGAACGCGACTTGCCAACGAACTGCCCACCCTTTGTGTGAGCACCCAGCTCATCGAGGCCGGCGTGGATGTGGATTTCGGCACGGTGATCCGGTTCATGGCAGGTCTGGACTCCATCGCCCAGGCGGCCGGCCGCTGCAACCGCAACGGGCGTCCCGAGCCCGGCATCGTGCACCTCGTCAATCCGCAGACCGAGAACCTGGACAAGCTGCCGGACATCCTCATCGGACGGGGGAAAACGCTGCGTGTTCTGGACGAGTTCAAGCAAGACCCTGCCCGGTTCAACAACAACCTGCTCGGCCCCCAGGCTCTGAGTACCTACTACCGCTACTACTTCTTCGACCGTGCGAAGGACATGGCGTACACGGTGCAGCCAGACAACGTCGCCCAGACCGACACGCTGCTCAATCTGCTGGCTGGCAACACCGGCGCCGTCGGTGAGTACCAGCTGAACCACAAGGCAGCACCACCCATCCGCTTCCGTCAGGCCTTCATGACCGCCGCCAAAGCCTTCAAGGCCATTGACTCACCCACACAGGCCGTCATCGTTCCCTTCGGCGCGGCCGGTAGAAAGTTGGTGGAAGACCTTTTTGCCGCCTACGACGCAGAGCTGGATATCGACTTGCTGCGAACCGCCCAACAGTACAGCGTCAACGTCTTCCCGCATGTGCTGCGCAAGCTAGAAGAGGCGAAGGCATTGCGCGAAGTCAAGCCGGACACCCGCATCCTCTGCCTTGATGGTCGCTACTACAGCGACCTCTTCGGCCTCGCGACAGAACCCATTTCCCCGCTGGAGTTCTTGAATGTCTAAACCTCGCAACAGCATCGAGTTCAAGGTCAGAGGGCGCCACGCCCTGTTCACCGACCCGCTCACCAAGGTGGGCGGCGAGAAGTGCTCCTATCACGTACCGACCTACGAAGCCCTGAAGGGCGTGGCCAAGTCCATCTACTGGAAACCCACGCTGATTTGGGTGATCGACGAGTTACGGGTGATGAAGCGCATTCGCACACAGACCAAGGGCACCAAACCTCTGGAGTTCGGCGGCGGCAACAGCCTCGCCATCTACACCTTTCTGGCCGACGTCGAGTACCAGGTCCGGGCACATTTCGAATGGAACGAGCACCGACCCGAACTGCGTGAAGACCGCATCGAAGCCAAGCACAGCTCGATTGCCCGCCGCATGGTTGAACGCGGCGGGCGGCAAGACATCTTTCTTGGCACCCGCGACTGCCAAGGCTACGTCGAAGCCTGCGAGTTCGGATCAGGCACAGGCGACCTCGATGAAGCGGGGGAACTGGCCTTCGGCCTGATGTTCCACGGCTTCGACTACCCCGACGAGACCGGCGACGGCAAGCTGCACGCCCGCTTCTGGCGCCCGACCATGGTCAATGGCGTCATTCGTTTCCCTCGCCCCCAGGACTGCGCTGAACGCAAGTTCGTGCGGGCCATGACGGTCAAGCCTTTCCAGGTGAATCGAGACGTCCAACACGTTGACAAAGCGGCTTTGGACATGGGGGTGGCGGAATGAGCTGGCTTCAGAAACTCAACGACACCTACGTTCAATGCAAGGGCCGCGAGCCCGACGGCTCGCAACCAATGATGCCGATCTGCCACACCACGCAACTGGCGCAGATCGAGATCGCGCTGGACGGCGAGGGCCGGTTCAGGCGCGCCGCCGTACTCGACAAGGAACAGGCAACAACGCTGGTGCCATGCACCGAAAGGTCGGGCGGGCGCAGCGGCACCAAACCGGAAAACCACCCGCTGAGCGACAAGCTCCAATACGTGGCCGCCGATTTCCAAAAGTTTGGCGGCGATGTGACCTCGGGTTTTGCCAAAGACCCGGCCAGCCCGTACCGCGACTACCTGCAGTCCTTGTCGGATTGGGCCAGCACGCAGCCACACCCCAAACTCAACGCGGTCCTTGCCTACGTCAAGAACGGTTCTGTGATGTCTGACCTAGTGCGGTCCGGCGTACTGCCGGCGGACGCCGACACGGGCAAGCTCCTGAAGACCTGGAGCGGCGAGAAGAAGCTTGCGCCACCAATCTTCAAGGTGCTGTCCGCGACTCAGACCCCCGACGATGCGTTCGTCCGATGGCGAGTTGAGATTGACGAAGACCCTGACTCGACGACCTGGGCGGATGAATCTCTGTTGTCGTCTTGGGCCATGTACTACCAAGCCTCTCAGACCAAACGCGGTTACTGCATGGCCACCGGGACGGACGCCACCCTGGCGACCCAGCATCCTGCCAAGCTTCGCCACGGCGGCGACAAGGCCAAGCTGATTTCAGCCAATGACGGTGCCGGCTTCACCTACCGGGGCAGATTCGGCAGCGACGATGAGGCGCTAGGCGTGAGCTTTGTTGCCACCCAGCAGGCCCACAACGCCCTGCGCTGGTTGATAGACAAACAGGGCTACCGCAACGGCGATCAGGTCATTGTCGCCTGGGAACCTGCCGGGAAACCAGTGCCTGATCTATTTCTATCGACCCCTGATTCCTTCAGCAACGATGCTGATACCTGGTCACTCGGTGGCATCGACAGCAACGTCGGTCAAGCCTTCGCATTGCGCCTAAAAAAGGCCATCGCCGGCTACAGCGCCAAGCTCAATCCCAGAGACGAAGTCATCGTGATCGGACTGGACTCCGCCACACCGGGGCGCATGGCAATCACGTTCTACCGCGAGGTGAAGCGCTCAGAGTTCCTGGTACGCGTCGAGGCTTGGCATTCAAGGCTCGCCTGGCCACAGAACTTCGGCAAGGATCGCAAATTCATCGGCGCCCCAGCGCCACGCGACATCGCGGAGGCAGCGTTTGGAAGCCGGCTCGACGACACATTGCGCGCCGCCACGATTGAGCGTCTGTTGCCTTGCATCATTGACGGCACACCCCTTCCCGCCGACCTGATCAGGTCAGCCGTGCGCCGCGCATCCAACCGCATCGGCATGGAGCACTGGGAATGGGAGAAGTTCCTGGGCATCGCCTGCGCACTGTTTAAGGGTTCATTCACCGAAGGGAGTTACCACATGGCATTGGAGCAAGAGCGAACCAGTCGCGACTACCTGTTTGGTCGCCTGCTGGCCATCGCGGAAGACATCGAGGGCTACGCGCTCTACGCTGCCGGCGAGAGAAGCAGAGACACGACTGCCGCCCGGCTGATGCAGCGCTTCGCCGATAGGCCCGCGTCGACCTGGCGAACCATCGAGCCCGCGCTGCGCCCCTACATCGCCCGGCTGCGTGCAACGCGCCCAGGACCACTGCACAAGAAGGAGGTATTGCTTGACGAAGTCACCTGCATGTTCAAGCCAGAGGACTTTCTGAAGGACACGCCACTCAGCGGCGAATTCCTGCTTGGCTACCACTGCCAGCGCCAAGCGTTGCGCCCGCCTTCCGAACCGACCTCGGATGCCCCCACCGAAACAACCGCCAACTGAGCTACCAGGGAATTCAAATGACCACTCTGCAAAACAAGATCGACTTTGCCGTTGTCCTGCGCGTGAAGAACGCCAACCCAAACGGCGACCCGCTCAACGGCAATCGCCCGCGCACGGACTATGGCGGCCTCGGCGAGATCACCGACGTTTGCTTGAAGCGCAAGCTGCGCGACCGCTTGCAGGAGGCGGGGCAAACCATCTTTGTGCAGTCCGACGACCGCAAGCAGGACGGCGAAACCAGTTTGCGCAATCGCGCTGAATCGGCCACCAACGGGCTCGGCAAGGACGCCTTCAAAAAGACCGCCAACAAGGACACCACCGCCAAGTTGGCATGCGCGAAATGGTTCGACGTGCGCGCTTTCGGCCAGGTGTTCGCATTCGCCAGCGGTGCCGACGCGGGCGGCGTGTCCATCCCGATTCGCGGCCCCGTGACCATCCAGTCTGCGTTCAGCAAAGAGGCGGTCTCCATCACCAGCACGCAGATCACCAAGAGCGTCAGCGGCGAAGGCGACGGCACCAAGCGCGGCGCCGACACGATGGGCATGAAACACCGTGTGGACAGCGGGGTCTATGTCACCTTCGGCAGCATCAACCCTCAACTGGCTGAACGCACCGGCTTCAGCGATGAAGACGCACAAGCCATCAAGGCCCTCTTGCCCAAGCTATTCGAGAACGACGCATCCTCCGCCCGCCCCGACGGCAGCATGGAAGTCCTTACCGTCGTCTGGTGGCAGCACAACTGCAAATCAGGGCAGTACTCATCGGCCAAGGTTCACGGTTCGCTGAATGTCGCGGCAGACGGAACCATCAGCTTCACCGATCTCGACGGCTTGACACCCGAGGTCATCAACGGCTTCTGACCGCTACCGCCGCCCCACCCAATACCCCGCCTTGCGCCGCTGATGATGCAAAGCCAGCTCGACGATGCGATGGCCGTCGGCTTCGATGCGGTAAACGACGGAGTACGGGAAGCGCGGCAGCCGCAGTCTGCGGGCCCCGGACGCATCGGCGGCGCCGTTCTCAGGATGCGTTCTGAGCAGCGTTGCCGCGCGATCAAACTGCAGCAGCAGGCGGTCCGAAATCCTTCGGCCGAAACGCTCGCTGCACCAGGTCAACGCCTCATCCAACTCTCGGCCTGCCGCCGGGTGGACGGTCAGCGAAAGCATAGCGCCTTGCGCCCCGGTCTTCAGCCCTGGTGCTTCGCACGCAGTTCGGCCATGACGTCATCCCAGGGGCGGCAATGCACGGCGCCGCTGTCGACGCCCTGCATGCGCCGCATGAGTTCGGCCTCCCAGGCAGGGTCCGGCACATCACTGCCTTCCACGCTGGCCCACAGCCGTTCAGCCAGCGCCGCGCGCTCATCGGGGCTGAGCCGCAACGCATCGGCTTCGATGCGCTGCAGCGCGGCAACGTCGGGCGACCGGATAGAGGTGGACATGATGGCGGCCTCATGGGATGGAGCTCAATTTTATGGCTCGCCATTGATCGTGGATCGTGCGACATGACTGATGCTGAGCCCCTCGACCCTATCCCCCTTTCGGCGCTGCAGCACTGGGCTTACTGCCCGCGCCAGTGCGCGCTGATCCACCTGGAGCAGGCCTTCGACGACAACCTGCACACGCTGCGCGGCAACGCGCTGCATGCGCGGGTGGACCAGCCGGGGCTGCAGACCGAGCGGGGCCGGCGTGTTGAGCGGGCGCTGCCGCTGTGGCATGACGAACTGGGCCTCATCGGCAAGGCCGACGTCGTGGAGTTCGATGGAGAGACGCCCTACCCCGTCGAGTACAAGCAGGGCTCACGCCACAAGTCGCCCGACATCGCCGCCTGCGATGAGCTGCAGCTCGCCGCACAAGCCCTGTGCCTGCGGGCGATGACGGGCCAATCGGTGCCGGAGGGCGCGATCTTCTACGCCAGCAGCAAGCGGCGCCAACCCGTGCCGATCACCACTGAGCTGCGCCAGCAGGTCGAGGCCGCGACAGTGGCCGTGCGGGATCTGCTGGGCTCGCAGCGCATGCCGCCGCCGCTGCAGGGGGCGGCTGCCCAACAGCGCTGCAAAGGCTGCTCGCTGCACGACCGATGCCAACCGGAAGCCGCCGAGTCCCCGGCCATGCGCAAGGCACGGGCCATGCTGTTCGACCCCGACGCTGAACTCTGACCGCGCATCCGTTGCGCCACGCATCGTGCAACTGCTCAACACCCTCTACCTCACCACGCCGGACAGCTACCTGCGCCTGGAAAACCAGACGCTGGCCATCGAACAGGGCGGCCAGTTGAAGCTGCGAGTGCCGCTGCATCACTTGAATGCGGTGGTCTGCTTCGGCCACATCCAACTCTCCACGCCACTGATGCACACGCTGGCGCAACAGAGCATTGCGCTGGTGCTGCTGGACGAGCACGGCCGCTTCCAAGCTCGCCTCGAAGGGCCGATGGCCGGCAACGTGTTGCTGCGCCGCGCCCAGCACGATGCCAACGCGGACACGGGCCGCAGCCTGGCGCTTGCGCGCGCCTTCATCGCCGGAAAGGTGCGCAACGCCCGCAGCCTGCTGCAGCGCGGCGCGCGTGAAGCCAAGTCAGCGGACGACGCGGCCCGCCTCACCCGCCAGGCGCAGAACCTGGCAGCCAGCCTGCGCGCATTGCCCGGCTGCACCACGCTCGACACGCTGCGCGGCATCGAGGGCGAAGCGGCCCGTGAGCACTTCGCCGGGCTCAGCCTGCTGGTGCGTCCGGATGCCCGTGAACACTTCAACATGCAGGAAGGCCGCAGCCGCCGCCCGCCGCGCGACCGCCTCAACGCCCTGCTGTCCTTCCTCTACAGCCTGTGGATGAACGATTGCCGCAGCGCGATTGAAGCCGTGGGGCTGGACCCGCAAGTCGGCTTTCTGCACGCACTGCGCCCTGGCCGCGCTGCGCTGGCGCTAGACCTGATGGAAGAGTTCCGGCCACTGGCGGACCGGCTCGCACTCACGCTGATCAACCGCCAGCAACTGCGACCGGGTGACTTCACTGAGCGCGAGGGCGGTGCCATCAGCCTGCAACCCGATGCGCGCAAGGCTGTGCTGGTGGCCTTTCAGGAACGCAAGCAAGAAGCCCTGCAGCATCCCCTGCTCGCCCAACCCATCCCGCTGGGCCTCACGCCGCTGGTGCAGGCGCGGCTGCTGGCACGGGCGGTGCGGGGTGAAGCGGATGCAGACGGACAGCCCTGCGCCTACCTGCCCTTCCTCATCAAGTGAGCCTGCCGTGCTGGTCATCGTCTGCTACGACGTCAACACGGAAACCCGCGAGGGTCGTCGTCGCCTGCGCCGTGTCGCCAAGCTGTGCGAAGCGACCGGGCAACGCGTCCAGAAATCTGTCTTCGAATGCCAGATCAATCTGGCGCAGATGGAGGAGCTGGAGCGCAAACTACGCGCTGAGATCAATGAACAGCAAGACTGTCTGCGCATCTACCGCTTGCCCGATACACGGGGCGCCGAGGTGCGCGAGTACGGCCAGTTCAAGGCTGTGGACTTCAAGGGCCCATTGGTGCTTTGAAGCCGGAGTCGGGAGGCTCCGCGAACCTGAAGTGCCGGTGTCGTGCGTCGAAGGTCCGCGCGGCCGGATTTGTAGTTCCTCACCAGCACTTGGACGCAAGACGCCAGCCTCTGCGGTGACGCCGCAGGCGCCTAGGTGTCTGGTTCGCGCGCGGCTTGATAATTTCCGTGCTCTTGCAAGCTCTTGCAAGCGAAGCGCACCGCCCGCCTTCACCGGCGGGCGCGGATTGAAACGCGTTGACCGTCACCGTGTCCGACAGCACCCACTGCACCGCCCGCCTTCACCGGCGGGCGCGGATTGAAACTTCCAATTGCGGGTCGTGGCAATGGAGAGGGTGCGCACCGCCCGCCTTCACCGGCGGGCGCGGATTGAAACCAGGCGGGTGCCGTCGTGGAGTTGAGCCGTGATCGCACCGCCCGCCTTCACCGGCGGGCGCGGATTGAAACGCCTCATCGGGCCTCAACAAGGCCCGCGAGAGCGCGCACCGCCCGCCTTCACCGGCGGGCGCGGATTGAAACGTCGTCGCTGAGGTGTTCGAGGATGTTCATGGTGGCACCGCCCGCCTTCACCGGCGGGCGCGGATTGAAACATGATCCTGGAAGACAGCGAAGCCACCGTGGGCGGCACCGCCCGCCTTCACCGGCGGGCGCGGATTGAAACCTGTCCGTGCCAACCTTTCAGCTCGGCAGGCGAAGGCACCGCCCGCCTTCACCGGCGGGCGCGGATTGAAACAGGTTGCGCGAGGCGGTGATGCCGCCGGCCGTAGGCACCGCCCGCCTTCACCGGCGGGCGCGGATTGAAACAGGTTCGATGGGCTGCGGGTCCGAATAGCCCAGGGCACCGCCCGCCTTCACCGGCGGGCGCGGATTGAAACAAGCGCGTGGCCGCCGATTCCCAGCAATCCGCCGGCACCGCCCGCCTTCACCGGCGGGCGCGGATTGAAACGAGATGAAGTTCCCGGGCGCCGGGCCGAAGAAGGCACCGCCCGCCTTCACCGGCGGGCGCGGATTGAAACAGCGCGCGCGCGACCGCCCAGACCGTGGACCTCGCACCGCCCGCCTTCACCGGCGGGCGCGGATTGAAACTGCTCATTGCCGGCCGACGAACGAATGATCCGAGCACCGCCCGCCTTCACCGGCGGGCGCGGATTGAAACCAAGTCGTGCGCCTCTGTCAGGTGGTCGATGACCGCACCGCCCGCCTTCACCGGCGGGCGCGGATTGAAACACCTGGCGGTCATCCGGGTCATCAACGAGTACCGGCACCGCCCGCCTTCACCGGCGGGCGCGGATTGAAACGATTTCCTCCTGACCGAACGCGGTCGCACTCACGGCACCGCCCGCCTTCACCGGCGGGCGCGGATTGAAACGTTGATGACTTCGTGCTCAAGCGCGTTGTTGAAGCACCGCCCGCCTTCACCGGCGGGCGCGGATTGAAACACCATGGAACGACCAGGCCACCGCAGCGCCGTCGGGCACCGCCCGCCTTCACCGGCGGGCGCGGATTGAAACATGAACCCCTTCGACTACAAGGACGTGGCGAAGGGCACCGCCCGCCTTCACCGGCGGGCGCGGATTGAAACAGACCCGGCTGGATATGCAGGTCTTCATCTACATGCACCGCCCGCCTTCACCGGCGGGCGCGGATTGAAACTTCGCGGCGCCGTCCGGCTTGCCGGCCTGCCCGTGCACCGCCCGCCTTCACCGGCGGGCGCGGATTGAAACGTCAAGGTCCAGAACGTCAACACGGGCGGCCAGAGGCACCGCCCGCCTTCACCGGCGGGCGCGGATTGAAACCGAAGCAATCTGCGCTACCTGCTCATCCCGCGCAGCGCACCGCCCGCCTTCACCGGCGGGCGCGGATTGAAACCGATTCGTTGCCTTCCAGCACTTGGTTGCCGGTGGCACCGCCCGCCTTCACCGGCGGGCGCGGATTGAAACCCATTGAGTGAGATGGAGGCGCGCCACTTGCTGGGGCACCGCCCGCCTTCACCGGCGGGCGCGGATTGAAACATGAAGCCGGCCGACAAGTGGACGAACACCATGAAGCACCGCCCGCCTTCACCGGCGGGCGCGGATTGAAACACTTGCCTGATACGACGTGGGTCTATGACGTTGCGCACCGCCCGCCTTCACCGGCGGGCGCGGATTGAAACGGCAGCATCGTCTTTGACGGCGACACGCTGCACACGCACCGCCCGCCTTCACCGGCGGGCGCGGATTGAAACTGCATCCACTACTGCGGGGGCTTGGAGCGGAGCGGCGCACCGCCCGCCTTCACCGGCGGGCGCGGATTGAAACTTGAAGACTGCGGCCTAGTGCCTGGCGGGCTCATGCACCGCCCGCCTTCACCGGCGGGCGCGGATTGAAACGGCACCGAGCAGCGCGCCGCCGAGCAAGCCCCGGGCACCGCCCGCCTTCACCGGCGGGCGCGGATTGAAACCTTGTGATCTTCAGGATCTGCTCAGACTGTCGCGGCACCGCCCGCCTTCACCGGCGGGCGCGGATTGAAACAGGTCATCGACGTACTCTTCCTTGCGCGAGCCAAGCACCGCCCGCCTTCACCGGCGGGCGCGGATTGAAACGCGAGCACCGGCCCCGGTCCCTCGCAGCCACGGAGCACCGCCCGCCTTCACCGGCGGGCGCGGATTGAAACTTTTTGGGCGAGTTCGGCACGCAGCCCTGGCGCAGCACCGCCCGCCTTCACCGGCGGGCGCGGATTGAAACCGGTAATCCAGCTTTGCGCCGTTGCCGTTGATGAGCACCGCCCGCCTTCACCGGCGGGCGCGGATTGAAACAAGACCTCCCCGCAGCGTTTCGAGACATGCCGTTCGAGCACCGCCCGCCTTCACCGGCGGGCGCGGATTGAAACCCATCAGCGTGTCGATGTCGGCGCGGCCCTGCGACTGCACCGCCCGCCTTCACCGGCGGGCGCGGATTGAAACATCTGGGGCCTTTGGGCCTACGCAGTCCAGCTGCGCACCGCCCGCCTTCACCGGCGGGCGCGGATTGAAACCCATCCCCGGCGTGTCGATCTACTGCGCTGACGAGGCACCGCCCGCCTTCACCGGCGGGCGCGGATTGAAACGCTTCGCTCAGAGGGGCGCGCTTCGCGCTTGCCCAGCACCGCCCGCCTTCACCGGCGGGCGCGGATTGAAACATGGAAGCAGCCCGGGCGAATCCCGCTCTGGCTGGCACCGCCCGCCTTCACCGGCGGGCGCGGATTGAAACAAGTAAGGGAATCAGGCGCCGGCCAGCAGCGATTGCACCGCCCGCCTTCACCGGCGGGCGCGGATTGAAACCGTCTCAACCGACGCACATGGTCCAGCCTCTACGCACCGCCCGCCTTCACCGGCGGGCGCGGATTGAAACCGGTGCCTGGTGCTGCGCGGCCGCGTCCACAACCGCACCGCCCGCCTTCACCGGCGGGCGCGGATTGAAACTCGCCCAGGAAACCGCCAAGGCGACGAACCGGATGCACCGCCCGCCTTCACCGGCGGGCGCGGATTGAAACACGCCAGCGGTCCACCAAGACGGCCAGTAGGGGAAGCACCGCCCGCCTTCACCGGCGGGCGCGGATTGAAACTGCGCCAGTGTCGTTCCAGGCGCGCCTTTGACGTGCACCGCCCGCCTTCACCGGCGGGCGCGGATTGAAACGGATAGAACAGCGTAGCTGCGGCCAGGCTTTGGCGGCACCGCCCGCCTTCACCGGCGGGCGCGGATTGAAACTCGATCTGCGATGACGACCCGCTGCCGCCCAGGCCGGCACCGCCCGCCTTCACCGGCGGGCGCGGATTGAAACAGCACGTAGCCAGCGCCGTTGTCCACGACGACAAGCACCGCCCGCCTTCACCGGCGGGCGCGGATTGAAACTCTGCATACAGCGACAGCGTGGCCACTGTGGCCGCGCACCGCCCGCCTTCACCGGCGGGCGCGGATTGAAACAGGCCGGCAACATCGCCGACGGCACCATCACAGTGCACCGCCCGCCTTCACCGGCGGGCGCGGATTGAAACATCTTGAAGCCCCGGCCCTGCTCCTGGAAGGCGCGCACCGCCCGCCTTCACCGGCGGGCGCGGATTGAAACTGGCCATTGGCCGGCAGCGGCGTTGACGTGTTCCGCACCGCCCGCCTTCACCGGCGGGCGCGGATTGAAACTGCCTGCCGGCCCCGGGCCAGGGTGGGGGTTGAGCACCGCCCGCCTTCACCGGCGGGCGCGGATTGAAACTTGATCGGCGCGCACTCGTCCCACTGGACGGGCGCACCGCCCGCCTTCACCGGCGGGCGCGGATTGAAACACGATGGCTTGGCGGGTCAGCGCGACGATCAGGCGCACCGCCCGCCTTCACCGGCGGGCGCGGATTGAAACTCCTTGGCGTGGTGGGGGTGGTCAGTCGTCAGCGGCACCGCCCGCCTTCACCGGCGGGCGCGGATTGAAACTGGCGCGAGCACGGCCCGTCTCTGCGCGCCGCCGGCACCGCCCGCCTTCACCGGCGGGCGCGGATTGAAACTTCGGGTTCCGCGTGGCCGAGCCTCATCACGACGCACCGCCCGCCTTCACCGGCGGGCGCGGCTTGAAACTTGTCAGCCATTGCCGTCTCCGCTCATCTGTACCGGCACCGCCCGCCTTCACCGGCAGGCACGGGTTGAAACTCGATTCAGTTGTGAGTTTCCGCAGCATCGGCGAACGAAGTCGCGGCGAGAAATGCATTCGCTTACCGGTGCGGGCCGATGTCAAGGGGCACTTGCTGACGCGGCGGAGCAACTTCAGGTGCACCCCTCTGCGGTGCGGCAACCTGACTGATCGGCATCTCCCTGACGAAAGTCGCGATCGCGGCGCTCAATTTGCGGTCGTCAGCGTTCCCGGACATGGCCAGCGCTCTGCCTACATGCATCCAGGCGTCGACAGCCTGCGCTCGCGTCGCCCGCGCCGCCGCAGTTGACTTGACCCCGGGGCGCGTCGTTCTCAGGCGACCATCTTCCCGCGCCTTGACGCGCCAAAGCGTGTCGTGGTTCTTGGAGCGCCCCCGCGTAGCCTGCCGGGTTGCCTCGGCTTCGATGCCGTGCCCACGCAGCTTCTCAGCAAACGTCTCCCGCCAACGGTGCAGATCTGTCTTGCGCGGATTCAGCCGCATGCCGAGCCTCGACCCGGCCCGCACGCTGATGTGGACATGCGGATTGGCCTGATGGTCGTGCAGAACCATCACATACTTGTGGTCGGCCAACTCGGCCTGCGCGAACTCCCGCGCGGCGCGCTGTACGCTCAGCGGGTCTGTGCCACGCGGCATCGACAGCATGATGTTGAAGGCCTCGCGCCGATGGCCAGGTTCAGCCTGATCCGGGATCAGGGACCCGCCGAAGCGCCATTCATCGGCCAGGTCGTGCAAGCAGTCCTTGCCCCGCATCGTCTCGCCGCGCTGGTCCTCGATGTCCAGCCGGCCGTTCTTGCTGATGTAGCGAAAGTGCGCCGCAATGGCCTTCATGCAGCGCCCGCCACCGGTCACCTTGACCATGACCTGCTGCGCATGCCGGACGACCGTCGCCTCGATGCGTTTGCGGACGGCCGCTGCACGCCTGCCTGCCGCGTCCGCACTCAGCCTCGGAGGCGGGCTCACCTTAACGACCCGGTTGCCGGGATAAAACAGCCGATCACCCCAGGTGATCAGGATGCCGTCGATGTTGGGCGATTCCGCCATGGAAAACTCCTTTGGTCACGGGGTCGGTTGAGCGAGGGTCCGCGCGCCCCGGCGCTGTGGCTGCAGCTCGGCCAACACGCGGGAGGCCAATTCAAGATGGCTCCGCACGTCGCCGGCCAGCGTGTCCAGCATCTCGCGGTAGGGCCTGGCCGGCTCCACGTTGGCCTCGCGCAGCAGCGCCGTCAGGCGGTGGATGTTGCGGCTCAGCGTTGCCAGCTCGGCGCTGGAAGCCATCAAAGTGGCGATGTGGTCCGCACGGCCACCACCGGCCGACAGCAACGGCACGTTGGCGATGATGCCGGCCAGGTAGGCGCCGCGCGACAGGCCTGCGGCCCGCGCGCCAGCGGCGAGTTGACGGGCTTCGTCGGCCGTCATGCGGATCGACAGCTTGACGCTAGCGGTGCCGGCAGGGACGGCGACGGCCGACTCGATGCGGCCGGCTTCGCCCGCAGCTGAAAGCCCGAGGTCACGCGCCACAGCACAGCGCACCAGCGCCGACACGCTGACCCGCTCGACCTGCGCACGGGCCACCAGCGCAGCCTTCAAGCCGCGCATATCGACCGTGACGAAGTCATGCGTAGAGGTGCCCATGATCCGACTGGAAGGAGGTGCGCGGAGCGCTTGTGAATTCGGCGGCAGGCCGCCTATCTCTGCACTCACATCTGAATCCAGTATTGGCCCGCACAGCACGCCCGAAGCGTGGTGATTCGGGCCCGAATCACGATCCTCTGCGACCGATCTCCGGCCCTAGTCTTTCCACAGGTGACCAGAGACCGCCATTGGCCGCGCACCGACCGCGCCGAAAGCACCCAGCGAACGACCAACGAGTGACCAAGAACCGACCAAGAGCCGCCCGAGGCCGTCCAAGGACCGCCCGACGCCTGACCAACCGCAGTGTGAAAGGCTCGCCATGTCAACCAAGCTCGCTCCAGCCGATCCGCCAGGCAGAAGCACGCGAAAGGCACGGGCGTATTCGGCCGACATCCAGCAACTGAGATCCCAGGGCTACACGTTCGAGGCGATCCGCGCCGCCCTTGCTGCCGTCGGCGTTGACGTCAGCAACCGGACGGTCCAGCGCGAGGCCGCCCGGTCCCCCGACAAGCATGCCGGCATGGCAGACACCTTCGGCCACGTGACGGACCCGGGCCACCAGCTCGCGCCATCGAGAGGCGTTCCTTTCAGCGCCAGCAAGGCCGAACTTGCTCAGACGGCTGCCGCTGCGTCCCCAGTGCATCGCAGCGGGAAAGCCGTCGCCGAAGAGTTCAGGCGCTCGCAGTGTGACAACCCGCTCATCCGAGCAAAGGAGCAATCATGAAAGTTGCAGTGATCAACTTCTCCGGCAACGTCGGCAAGACGACGATTGCCCGCCACCTCTTGCTGCCCCGCATGCCTGGCGCCGAACTGGTTTCCATCGAAAGCAGCAACGCAGGTTCCGAGCGTGGGCCGACGCTGCGCGGCCGGCAGTTTGCCGAGTTGCAGGAGTACCTGCAGACCATCAATAGCGCGGTAGTGGACATCGGTGCGAGCAACATCGAGGACCTGCTCGACCTCATGCAGCAGTACAGCGGCAGCCACAACGATTTCGATTTCTTCATCGTTCCCACGGTGCCTGCTGTGAAGCAGCAGCAGGACACGATCGCCACGCTGGTTGACCTCGCTCAGCTCGGCGTCATGCCGAGCCGTTTGAAGATCTTGTTCAACATGGTGCAAAGAGGAACCATGGTCGAACAGGCCTTCTACCTCTTGCTCGCATTCCTCGCCGAGCAGCCCATCGCCACGTCCGACACGGCATGCAGGCTGCGGGAGAACGAGATCTACGCACGCCTGCGCAGGACGAAACTCAGCCTGTCGGAACTCGCCGCCGACCAGACAGACTACAAGGCCCTCATCGCGAAAGCCCCGGACTCGCCGACGAAGATCGACTTGGCGCAGCAACTGGCCACCCAGCGCCTGGCCCTCGGCGTCCTGCCAGAGCTGGACAGCTGCTTCGCTGCGCTCCATCTGGGCGCGCAATCATCGCCGCCGCGGCGCGCCACAAAGCAGGCCTCATGAACGACCTTGCGCCGCTGTCCGCGAGGGAGGCCCTGCTTGCTGAAGCGCTTGGCGATGTAGCGGCTCTGCTCGACCGCATCGATGCCGTGATCCATGCGCTAAACGCGGCAGCAACGACGGCGAACGATGCCTGCGCCAACCTTGACGCGAAGGCTGTCGCATTTGATGGAAGCATTGCCGCACTGGTTGACGCGTCCAAAAGACACCTGGTCAGCCACGTCGCGACGAAGACGGCAGAAATGACCCGGGCTGCGGGAGAGACACAGTTACAGGCCATTCGCGCAGAACTGCACGCGTTGATCCGCAGTGAACTCGCCGCGTCGCTGGAGCAAGCACGCCACAGCAGCGCCAGAGGCGCTCACCGTGGCCTCAGGTGCACCTGGTGGGCACACGTGGCCACGGCCATTTGCGCATCGACGATTGCCGGGACGATCGTTTCCTTCCTGCTTTCGAATTGATCTGTGAAGCGGTCACCTGATTGACTCGTCTATCCCCTTGCCCGTCTCGGAGGCAAGCCGCACCGCGGCCGTCGTTCGGGAGTCTGCCCGCCGCATAGGACATAGCTGTTCGCGAAGCGGACCGCGAACGTGGACGGCACCACTGCGCGCATTTGGTCTTCTTCGGGATCCGCAGCACTGCGCAGCAGTCCTCGCACGGCGAGGAGGTGCGCCCGTTGAGACCAGGTGACCGGTCGGGCAAGTCGCGGCCCGACTCGCCCTGCATCCATCTCGGCAAGCCGCCGTCGGTGACCACGAAGAGCGCAGCCCAGCCCATGCGGGATCGGCTTGCAGTTCCGTGGGTTGCAGATGGCGCATCCATGCGCCGATGGTCGGCCCGGCAAGCCAGGCTTGAAGCGCTGGACTCGGTGTCGAATCCAGCGCAGCGCGAATCAGGCCTTGAGCTTGCGCATCTCCTCGGCCAGCATCCACAGCGCTCGGTTGAGGCTGACGCCCCGGTCGATGCTCTGGACGGGGCGTGTGTGGATGCGGCGGCCTTGCGCGTTACGGCCCGGCTGGCCGCCTCGAATGACGTTCTCCTGAACTTTCTGGAATGTGGCCCACAGGCTGTGCCCCGCGTCCTCGGCCCGGCGCGCCTGGACAAGCTGTTCGGCCGTCACGGGTGCCTGACCCAGCTCGCTCCCCTGCCCTTGGCGTTCGCCGAAACGCAGGGCCAGCGCCGAAGTCGCGAACGCGATCTGCTCTCGCGGGTCAAGCTGCAGCGCCTTCATCGCCTCGGCGTGTGCATCCACGGTCTCGAACGCTTGCAGGATGCGGGTGGCGCCCTCGATCACCTCGCCCTGGATGTCGCCACGATGGGGCACGCGGATGTCCTCCACCACATCGCCGACAACGAGGCCGTTGCAGCAGATGTAACGGAAAATCCCGCCCATCATCTGGTACGAGCTCGCACCGTCGTGGCTGTTGATGAGGATGATTTCGTTGGCCTCGGGCTTGGTCTGGACCTGGCCGCTGCTTTCACGTTGATGGCGGATGCGGATCATGTGTTTCGTGAACTCGGCCTTGCCCTCGACGCGGCTGGAACCCTGCGCGACCATGAAGGGCTCGAAACCCTCCTTGCGCAGCCCGCGCAGGACCTCGATGGTCGGGATGTAGGTGTAGCGCTCGGAGCGGCTGGCGTGCTTGCCCGCCGCAAAGATGGACGGCGCCGCCGCGCGCATCTGGTCTTCGTCGAGCGGCTCGTTGCTGCGGATGACGCGGGTGGTGCGACCGGCAAAGCGGGCAGCGAGCGTGGGATGGGTGGATTGCATGATGGACTCCTTCGATCAATGGATGAGTTCGAAGGCGGGCATGGCCTGCTCGGCGACGCCCGCCGGCTGGGTTCAGGCCTCCACGCGGGCAGGACGCTGCGTGGTGCTGCCCTTGGCGCCGGCCCCGTCCGCAACCTGGGCGGTGCTGCGGCGCGCTTCGCCTTCGGCACGGCTGTCCAGGTAGTCGATTTCCTCGACGGCAAAGTCCCAGCCGTAGACCGTCTCCTCGTCCCTCACGTAGTTGTTATTGCGCAGGCGGCCGACGATATTCACGTGCGAACCGCGCCCGAGGTACTCGGCTGCGTTTTCAGCCTGTGCGCCCCACAACGTCCACTGGATCGCCGTGGATTGCTGTTCCCGCGCCTCGCCCGATCCGCGGACGTTGTTGCTGATCGCCGTCAGCGTCGCCTTGGCAATCCGACCCTCGCGGCCCGAGACGAATTCGAGCTTGACCGCGCCCGCCAGGTGCGCATTGCGCTGGATGACTTGAACGTTGGCCATGACCAATCTCCTTGCGAGAGAGGCCAGCCGGGTTCCGGAATGGATCCCTGTAAAACTGATCCTCTCGCTCGGCTCTCCTCGCTCCCGCCCACGGGCGGGCGGGGGGTGGGCACGGCCCCTTCCAGCGGGAAGGGGTTGGGGATGGATGTTTGAACCTCGCAGCCGAAGCAGTGCGCCGGTTTCCCGGCCCACCGCATTGAGATCCCCCCACAAGTCCCCCTCACCCAGGGACGGGGGTTGTGGGGGGAGCGCGGTGGGACGACTGGCGCACGCGGCTGCCCTCCCCTCGGGCGACGAAGCCCGCGCAGCTGATGTGCCAGCCCCGCCTGGCGCAGCGGCTGCATCGAAGTCGCCCGGATGACCCGAGCCGCGGCGGCTCTGCGGCCGGCGTGACACCAAGCGCAGCGACTGGCGCGACGGTCGAGCCTCGGCGAGCACTTCACGGGCTTCAGCGGCCCGGCTCCGGGCTTGGCGGGGGGCTGAGATGGCGATCTGGCCGGCAGCGCGCGAAGCGCTCACTGCAGCCGGCCTGTTCGTCATGCGGGCCCGTTCACGCGCAGCGGGAAGGAGGCAGGCCCGCAGTTCTCAGCCACGGGAGGGCCACATCGGACGGAACTGGACGGCGTCCTCAGGGCTTCGCGGGACCGTCGCCGGACAGCGCGATGACGATGCGCTGGGCCAGGTCCGTGGCAAGCCTCACTGCGGCCTTCGTACCCAGGTCGGCGCGTCCCACCGCGACGTACCGATCAGCCGCTCGAAGTACGGCCGCGAGCTGTCCCGCAGCCTCGGCAACCTCCGCGGGCGCCCGGTCCATCGCCACCGTGAGCCTCAGCACCTGAACCAGCCGGTCGGCCTCCGCGAGCTGTTGCAAGAGCCGGCGCTGCCACGGCTTTGAAGGCGGCAGCGCGGTAAAGATCGCCTGCACAAGCTCGGCCAGATCGGCAGCCAGCTTACCTGCGGCACCCGGGCCGTGCGGCCTGGCCGTCGTCGATTCGCCCGCATCCATGTCGTTCGTTGCTCTCACTCAATTGGCTCGGCGCCGGCAAGCTCCTGATGACTGACGCTGGGCGACTGCGCCCTGCCCTGCATTTTGTCCGAGCCAACAGCACGCATGGCCCGCATGACGTCATCGGGTTGTGTTCGCTCTGCGGACCGGGGGGTCGTCGCCTCCAGGGTGTGCGCATCTCGCAGGACTGCCCGACGCCAACAACATGGTTTCAGAAGCGCGGGGCGATGCCAACAACTGGCAGGCGATGCAAAGCGGCCCCCGAGTGGGCCGCGGAAGGCCGCAGGGCGACCTCGTTGTGCCGGCCCTTCAGGCCACGATGGCAGCGGTGACCCGCAGCGGTGCCGGAACCCAGCGCTTGCCGCTCAGGTCCCGCTCCGCGACCCGTGCCAACTCGGCCTTGGATACGCCCTTGTAGCGCGCGGCCACATCAGGCCCTGCGGCCTCGGTGATGGCCTGGCTGATCTGATCCTTGGTCACGCGCTGGAAGTAGGTGCCTTCCTTCGCCTCCCACCAGTCCGCCATGTCCAGGCCCAGCATCGCGCACAGCGGATCGAGGGGGCCGGTCTTTTCATCGTCGTGCACGTCGTTGAGGTTGACCGCCACGCAAAGCGCCAGCAGTTCCTTCCGTTCGGCATCGGCAAGGCCGGCCAGCCAGGGCAACAACCGGTCAGGGTCGCCCGGGATGCGCTCGCCCCAGCTTTCACGGGCTCCGTCGATGACCGCGGCTGCCCGTGCCTCGGCGAGCGTGCTGCCGGCCTTCGGCAGCAGTCCGGCTTCCGGCGCATGGGGGAGGAGCCGCACGGCCGATGACGTTGTCACGAAGGCGTCGCGCGCGAGCCGCTGCACGAGGCAATGCAGCAGCGCGGTCAGCGCCACGTCGGGACGGCCGAGCATCACGGCGCGGGCCGCCAGTGTGCGATGCGCGGTCAGCTCGAGCATCAACGCTGCGGAGTGCGCCGGCTTCGCGCGCGGCTCGGCGACCTCGCCCCCGTCGCCCTGCGCCCTGCCGGCCGACTTGCCCTTGCCCGCCGCGTTGGAGCGGTCTTCCGGCCGGACGAGGCCCCGCAGGATTTCAAGGGAGCCGTCGCGGCCGACGCACACGATGGCGCCCGCACCCGCCTTCGCGTCCGCATCAAACGTGGACAGCTCGTCGTGCATGGCCTGAAGTTGGCCCTGCACCTCGTCGGCCTGCTCTTGCAGACGCTCGCCCTCCTCGTCAGGGTCGTCCTGTTCGGACGCAGCCTCGATCTGCGCATCGAGTTCGGCGAGTCGCCTGTTCAGCGCCTTGATCCGCCTGGCCTCGCCGCGCGTCGGCTTGCGCTCCGACTTGCGAGCCCGGCCGAACCGGAACGTCTCCACGCTGCTGGCCCGCTGCACGACCTCGACCCACCCCCAGCCCTCGGCGCGGACCGGTTCGGCCGCTGCCTCCAGCCGCGCATTGGTGAGCTGAAGCAGCAGCATCGGGTCGCGCAGATAGCCCTGGCCTTCCTCGGAGAACAGATCCCGGCGCACGCTGCCGCCCGCCGCCTCGTAGGCGTCGATGCCGATGAACTTCGCGAGCGCGTCGGTGGACGCATTGACCTCGTCGGAGACGAGCATCTCGCGAAGGGCGTGCGCGCTGCGCTGCCACTCGGGCAGTGCGTTCCACGCGCGCAGCTGTTCTTCCTGATCGTCGCTCAGCGCCAGTGCCATGAGTTGTTCTATGGTGATCCCGTCCTGGCGATAGAGCACCAGCAGGTCGGGGTGCACGTCGGCCAGCCTCAAGCGCCGGCGCACCGTGATCGGCGAGGTGCCGAAGCGCTGGGCGACCTCCTCGACCGACCGCCCGTCCTGAACAAGCCGCCAGAACGCCTCGAACTCGTCGGCCGGATGCATGGGCTCGCGGTGCAGGTTCTCGGCGAGGCTGGCCTCGGCCGCCTCGCGGTCGGGCTTCACGCGGCACAGGATGGGCTCGTCGCGGCTGAGGCGGCCTTCGCCCATCAGGGCGTTGAGCGCGCGCAGCCTGCGCCCACCGCCCACCACCTCGTAGCGCTGCGTCCGTCCCTTGTGTCTCTTCGCGGGGCAGACGATGAGGTTCTGCAGCAGGCCCTGGGCCTCGATCGAGGCCTTGAGGTCGTCGACGTTCTCGCCGCCGGTCCTGCGCGCGTTCTTCCATTCGGAAGGCACGAGCAGGCACAGCGGGATCGTCATCAGTTCGCCCGAACGGGCGTCGATGGAAGCTTTCATGTCAGTTCTCCTTGCGAGAGGCCGGCCTCCAGACGACTTGCCTGGAGATCCTCTCGCTCGGACTTCCTCGTCCCCCGCCCACGGGCGGGGCGGAGGGGTGGGCACGGCCCCTTCCAGCGGGAAGGGGTTGGGGATGGATGTTCAGAACGCAGCCGAAGCAGTGCGCCGGTTTCCCGGCCCACCGCCTGAAGATCCCCCCACAAGTCCCCCTCACAAGGGGACGGGGGCTTCGTGGGGGGAGAGCGGTGGGACGACTGGCGCAGGGCTGCCCTTCCCTCGGCGTCGCAGCGCCGCAGCCGATGTGCCAGCTCGTCTGGCGCAGGGGCTGCAGCGAAGGCGACGCAAATCCACGAACCGCGGCGGCCCCGCGGCCGGCGTGACACGAAGCGCAGCGGCTGGCGCGACGGTCGAGACGCGGCTCGCACATCACGGGATTCGGCGGCCCGGCTTCGGGCCTGGCGGGTGGCCGGGAGGGCGATCTGGCCGGCGCCGCGCGCAGCGCGTCCGATCAGGGCCGGCCTGTTCGCCAGCGGGCCCGTTCACGCACAGCGGGAAGGAAGCAGGCCCGCGAATCCCGGCCGCGGGAGGGCCGCCGCCGGGCTCGTAAGCAGTCGGACCTGCAAAATTCCGAATCGCCGGTTCAAGCGATCGTGGCGAGCTCGTGGGTCCATCGGCGCAGTGGCGATGAGGATGTGATTCCGATGTGTGGACGGTGCTGTGGCTTGTCGTG